>Ga0209211_10008183_pt1 | contig 14386 bp, 7 predicted proteins | sample RifGroA2_FD_183992 | JGI IMG/M metagenome (GOLD analysis project Ga0209211, IMG submission 183992) | Groundwater microbial communities from Rifle, Colorado, USA - Groundwater A2 (SPAdes) (version 2) | ecosystem: Environmental > Aquatic > Deep subsurface > Groundwater | place: Rifle, Colorado...
CGTCAACCAACAAAATGGGTTCGGATCAGCAGGGTTATAAGTTGCTCCCGTATTGGTAGAGGGTACACACACACCATTGGTTGTAATTGGAGTTGCATTACAAATCAAGTCATTTGAAGGTTGTGCTATAATAATACTCGTATAGATGCACAGTATTAAAGATAATAAGTATTTTTTCGTTTTCATAATTTCCATGTATAAAATTAGTTTTCCAAATTAATAACTTGTTCTAATATGCCTTGTTGTTTATCGTTGTCCATCTCAATAAAATACTTTTTTGGGTTTGCAGATTCACTAATAACAATGTTTTCTGGAAAGATTTTAATTAGGGTTCTTGCTGAAATTTTTGCATAAACTACTTCTGTAGGTTGCCTTAATTGCTCAATTTTTATTAACAAACTATCAGTAAGGATAGTTTGTTCTTGAAAATAAATATCTTTGGCATCTTCCGAAAAAAAGATAAATTGATAAGTTCTGGGTTGTGCTGCTGTTTGGGAAAACACTTGAAAACATAAAATTGAAAACAACCCTGCTATAACTATTTTTGTAATATTTTTCATTATGCCGCTAATTTTTAGTTACCATTTTGATATGGTAAAGTTAAAAGGAGTGAGTGTTTAAATAATAAGGTGATTACTGTAAAAGAGTAAGGTAAAGACTGTAATTTGTCTTTTAAGGTGGAATATTTAATCTATCAAACCACTTTTTATAGCGTATTTGACCAAGCCAACCACATTGTGAATGTTTAGCTTTTGCATAATATTGGTGCGGTGATTTTTTTTGTTTTAGGGTTTAGGAATAATTTTTTCGCAATCTCACTAAGTTGAAGCGGGCTACAATCCTTGAATAACCTACAAACTCGCCTGTTTTTTATACACGATGTCATGCACTTGCGGTTTTAGTTTCTGTCAGTAAGTCTGTCAATTGTTTCACCCTTGCAATACTTGTTATTTCTGTTCAAATTGCAAATCTCCAAATTAGTTTCCCGACTATAGTTGTCCGCTCCAGCTTTATCGTGTTTTTCGTGTTAAATTCCTGATTGATGACAAAGTAGAAAAAACTTCCAATTTTAGGTATCCAGTTAATTCTGTAATCGACCAATATATTATTGTCTTCATTGTTCCATTGGGCGAATAAGCCTGTTTGTAATTTAGGGCTAAAAGCATAGTCTATTCGCCCGCCTATCTCATCGGTTGTGAACGATTTCTCTGGTAGATCAATATAATTTCGTTGCCAGTCAAGACTTACGTTAAGATGTTTGTTAAAATTAAAAAACGTAATAAGTGCATATTCCTGCCTATGTCCAGTATAAAACTCACCGATATTAACAGATGCCTCTGCTGAAAATTTTCTTCCTCTAAAAGTGCTACTCTGAATTTCAAATCGGGTATCCCAATATTTACCGGCAGGAATATAAATACTGTCAATAAGTTCAAAATCTTCATCCGGGTTGTCAAAAACATGCTGAATATTAAATTCCATAAATTCACCGCTTTTTGATACAAAACCGAATGGGCGCCACTCATAAAAAACAGATTCTGTTGTTTTGGTTTCTTCATTTATATAATAATTAATATCAATCGGTTTAAAGATAAGGTTCCTGAAAAATGGAAGGTTTTTAAAACGCGGATTAAATTGAAGTTCTGTATAGAACATTTGATAATTCTTTCGATTGGTAAACCCCATTTCAGGATTAAACCCCTTTTCTACACTTGTGAAACCAAAGTCGTATTCAATAACATCATTCGGATAACTCAATGAAATATTATAGGAAAGATTATTTTTAATTATATTTTCATTTTCAACAAATATTTTGGTTTCCGAAAGTGCAAATTCTCCGCCAACAATTAGATTTTTATTTCCAAAAATCTCTGATGTAGAGTAAGTAATGTCTGCACCATATACTCGGTTGTAGCCTTTGCCGGAATATTTCTGCGTGGTAATAAAACCAATGCTTGATTGTTTAGAAATATTTTGTTTTATACGGATTATTGAATAGTTGGTTGTTGGAATAGTGTCTTTCAGGTATGTCTGCAAAGACATAACGCCAATATTTGTTTGGTTTAATTTACCAAAAAGTCTCGCACCACCGATTATTGGGACAATATTGTTTTGGTCTATGCCAATTCTACGGCTATAAAAGAGCCTGGCACTGCCGACATTCATATCGTAATAATTTTTACCTTCCAGAAAGAATTGTCGTTTCTCTGGATAGTAAAGCGAAAATCGTGATAAATTTATTTGTTTCCGATCCAATTCAACCTGGGCAAAATCTGTATTTACAGTAAAGTTTAATTTAAATGTTTGTGTAATGTCAAAATTAACTTCTCCGCCTATTTTAACCGAATTGTCAGGCTTATTGTCAGTAAGTTCAGTGCCTGCAATCATGTATGGTTTTATTTCGATTTTTGCTTCTTGTTGAATATTATTAATTCCGAATAGTTTCCCTCCTTGAGATATTTTCTCAATTTCGTATAATCTCGACCATCCCTGCCACAAAACTTGTTCTTTTTTCCTTCGAATATTTCTTTCAAAATTAATCCCCCAAACCTGTATGCTGTCTTTTGTAAATTTAAATGTGGAAAAAGGGATAACCATTTCTACAAACCAACCTTGTTCGTTTTTATTCACAGCAACATCCCAAACGCCGTTCCAGTCTTTGTTGAAATCATTGCCTTCATCGCCCACCCAAACATCAGCCAATGCCCCGTTGGGATTAGTTACAAACAGGTAACCGTTGCGATTGTCATTGAACGGGCTTATCATAAGTTCGACATTATCATCGCTCCCCCAGCTAAAATCACGCCCTATTTGCTGAGCTGAAATTTTATCAGGTTCACTATCGAAGCACCAAATTCCGAAATAGATTTCGATGGAATTATAAACAACGGCAATTCGTGTTTTTTCGGTTGCCGGCGACCCTTCACATTGCTCTCTTTGGGTAAACTTATCAATAACAACTGCTTCCAACCAGCAAGATTCTGTCAGTTGACCGTCAAGTTTTATTTTTCCATCATAAGAACTAGCGATAAGGGTATCTGGTTTTGAATGTTGTCCATAAAGATTACTACTGTACAATAGAATTAAGAAATAGATAAGTAAATGTTTCATTAATACTACATTAATTTTCAGTAGCGGATGAGGTAACTAATATTTTAAATTCAGTTCTTCTGTTCAATTTTTTTCGAACTGTCTTAATTGATCAATTAATATGCTGATGGTAAGAATTTTCTTTATTTTGAAATAACACATCCCTGTCGTCTTCAGAAAAAAACAAAAACTGATATTTAGTCGATTAACAAATAATATCCACACTAATGATAATCAATAGAATACATTAATATCTCATTGATTAATAATTTGCACAATATGCAATCATGACACTAAGTTTTTAGTTGCCATTTGTTATGCAAAGTTAAAAGGAGTGAGTGTTTAAATAATAAGGTGATTACTGTAAAATAGTAGGGGAAAGACTGTAATTTGCCTTTTAAGGGGGAATATTTAATCTATCAAACCACTTTTTATAGCGTATTTGACCAAGCCAACCACATTGTGAATGTTTAGCTTTTGCATAATATTGGTGCGATGAGTTTCTACGGTTTTGGGGCTGAGAAATAATTTTTCAGCGACTTCGGTATTTGATAATCCGTTTGCTATATGTATTAGTATTTCAATTTCTCTCACGGAAAGTAAAGCAGTTGAATATTTTTGTTTTTCCTTATAGTTGGTATCTTCTGAAGATAAAGTTGCAAGAACAATTGGAATTTCACTGCTGAAATAGGTTTTTCCTTTTACAACTGTATGGATTGCTTCAAGTAGTATTTCTTTGTTAATATTTTTTAAAATATATCCTGATGCCCCTGCATTTAACATTTTTTTTACAATGGTTTTTTCGCTATGTGTGGTTAGAGCAATAACTTTAATATGTGGATATTTACTAGTAATAAAAGCAGTAGCATCGTATCCATTTAGTATTGGCATTTCAATGTCCATTAATATAATATCTACAGGTTTTTTAGCTATAATGTCAATTGCCTCCCTGCCGTTGTTTGCGTGTGCAACGACAGAAATATTTTTCTCATTACGCAGCAGTGACCTAATCCCGTCAATGATAATCTGGTGGTCATCTACAATCATAATATTTATTTGCCTATCGGGCATATGTCATTTGCTATTTATTTTACTGGTATTCTCACAACTGCCACTGTTCCCAGATGTACACTTCCTCTGATTGAAAATGTTCCATTCAATGCATGCACACGAGCTTCAATATTGGATAGCCCGATCCCTTTTTTTTCATTATTTTGATTCTGTGTTACTCCCACCCCGTTATCTTCCACCATTAAAATTATTTGCTCCTTTGTTTTATGTAAATATACTGCTATTTCACTGGCAATGGCGTGTTTCAAAATGTTATTTAATAATTCCTGAAATATACGGTAAAGTCCGATTTCAATGTTTTCATTCAAACGTATAATATTATCTTTTTCAAAAGTATATTTAATATTTAAGTTGGCTGTTGTTCTTTCCAGCAAATCATCCATAGCATCGAGAAGACCTGCTTCCTGTAATGCTTTTGGCATCATACAATGCGACAAATTGCGAACTTCTTTACAAGCATTATCAAGTGAATTTACAATTTGATGAAATATATATTTTTTTTCTTCGGTAATAAATGCAGTACTGTCTGTAATATTAGCAAAATTTATTTTAATACTTGCTAAGGTCAGCCCTATACCATCATGCAGGTCCTGAGCAATGCGTTTGCGTTCTTTTTCCTGTGCATCAATTATTACTTTAGTTCGTAATTCTTGCTGTTTAAGAAATTGAGTTTTAAGTATTTCTTTCTGTATGATTCTATTACGGGAGATAAATAACCAACTTATTACAATTATTAGTAAAAAGAATCCCACAAGTGCTGTAAGCAAAATCCTATTATTGTGTAGTCGTTTCTGCTGTTCTATTATCCTTAATGATTTTAATTCATTTTCATTATTAAGTAGTTTAATTTTATTATCCTTTTTTTCCGTCTCGAATTTGGTTTGCATTTCGGCAAGTTGTATTTTGCTTTCTTTACTGAAAATACTGTCTTTAATTTGTGTATAGTGCTGATAATACTGATAGGCATTTTTATAATCACCTGTTTTTTCATTTACCTCGAATAATCCTCTGTACGAATCAAGCATTAATTGCTTTGATCCAACTTCATAAGCAATTTGCAATCCATTTTGATACCACACTTTTGCTTCGGTATATTTTAATTTACCAACGTAAGCATTTGCAATATTAATGTAAGTGATAGGGAAGTGCTGCTTAATACACAATTCTTTTTGTATTTTAAGTGAAGCAAAAAAAGCAGAAAGCGCCTTATCGTAATTACCTTGTGCACCATAAATAATTCCGATATTGTTATAAGAAGTTGCTATACCTTTTTTATCTCCGTTTTCTTTTCGTATTTTCAGCGAGATAAAATGATTTTTAAGTGCCATACTGTAATTTGTTTGCTCACCATATACAATACCGATATTGCTATAAGAACTAGCGATACCACGTTTGTCTCCTATTTTGATTTGAATTTTTAGCGCAGTAAAATAATTTTCTAAAGCCATGTCATATTTAGCTTGTGCTTCGTATACTAGGCCTATATTGTTGTATGTAGCAGCTATACCTTTTTCATCTGCTATTTCTATTTTCAAAGAAGTTAGAAAATTTTTTAACGCTTTTTCATAGTCGTTTTGCTGAAAATAAATAGTTCCGATATTGTTGTAAGAAATAGCTTCTCCTTTAGGATACTTCAACTTTATTGCCAATTGCAAAGCAGTATTTCCTATTAGCAAAGCTGTATCGTGGCTGCTAATATTTTCATATTCCCTACAAAGATTATTTAGATGAATTACTTTATTAGTATCTATTTTATCGGTATAGAGCAATTGTTTTAAACTGTCAATTTGATTATTGGCATAAAGTTGAGATGATAGTGAGGAAAATAAACAAATAGCAAATAAATATTTTCTCATACAAAATAATGACCTAAATTTATTACAAATATAAAATATTTTTGAACTAAAGCTCAAAATTTCATTATTATACTAAAAACAGGTTAAACCTTAACTCCGCCATGTTTTTACGTAATAAGATTTAATTGATTGTAAATATATTAGTTACATATTTTAATAAATTCCGTAAATACGTAATATGATTTTTAATAAAAAATCTTATCAAATATTGATTGGTACAGGCGTTCAGCTATTTCTATTACGTAAATATTTGCGGAGTTACGGGTTAAATTTGTACAGGCTCGGTATAAAGGAATATGGTTTGTGCGCCTTATACCCCTATACCTTTTTAAAATGTCTGAATTTATCCCACGCACAGTATTAATTTAAAAATCTAACGGCATGCTTAACTTTTCATTCTACTTTAACCCTAATTCCTTCTGAATGTGATGTAAATTCAGGTGCATACATACATTGAATGGTTGTTATACCATTAGAAAAGTCGCTTTTTTACGAAGCCCCGATTTATACTAAAAAAAACGGAATGAAATTTTAATTTTGTAATCAGTATTCAGTAATCAGTGGTTTCTAACTGATATTTTGGCTATCCGCTTTCTATCGGATTCGTTTTCGGTCATAAGCCCTGTTCTTTGCGACAACTTTTATGTCGGCTGTGTAGTTATAAATTTACATCGGGCAAAGTATATTATTGATAAAATTGAAATATTAATGTTACTTACTTAAAATTTTAAATTCAACTCTTCGATTTAATTGCCTGCCCTCCTCATTATCATTTGAAGCAATTGGCTGAGAATATGCATAACCTTTATATTCAAGTCTTGATGAAGCAATTCCGCGTTTTATTAAATATTCAACTACAGATTTTGCACGGGCATTTGAAAGTTTAGTGTTTAGTTCTAACGAACCCTGATTGTCGGTATGCCCTGATATTTCGATACGCATATTTGGATTATCTATCAAGAGATTATATACTCGCTCCAATTCGCTTAGTGATTCTATTTTAATGCTGTCGCTGGCATAGTCGAAAAAAATATTCCTTAAAACCATTTTTGAACCTACAATCATTTTTTCGAGATGAATAATGAGTGTAACTTCAGAATAAGCTGCCGAATCGGGTATATCGAAATTTTCGGAATGAAAAAGATAACCTTCAGATTTAACTGTAATCCCGTAATTTTTCCCGGATGGGAGCGATATAAGAAATTTTCCTGTTGCACTATTGGATTTTATTTTGGATATGACTTCGTTTTCCACGTTGTCGGTAATTTCAATGTCCGAACCAAGGATAGCGGAACTAAGTTTATCACTTACAATTCCTTTGAGCAAGGTTAGTTTAGGTCCTTTGTCTTGTTTCTTTTCTACAGGTCTGATTTGATAAATATCTTTTTCGCCTATTCCTCCTGTTTTTGCCGATGCGTAATATCCTGTTTTACCGTCTGCTGTTATAACAAAATAAACATCATCATCGGGTGTGTTTATGGGTTCACCCAGATTAACAGGTTTTGTCCATTTACCACCTTGCTGTCCGTTATTAAAACTTTCATAAGTTGATTTAAAAATATCATAACCTCCAATGCCTTTATGTCCTTTTGAGCTAAAATATAATGTTTTACCATCGGGATGAATAAATATTCCCTCTTCATCTTCTTTTGTATTTAATGAACCAAGATTTTTAGCTTTGCTCCATTTGCCATTTTTATCCTGTTTACAAAACCAAATATCACGTCCTCCCTTTCCGTCATTGCGGTCGCTGCAAAAATAGATAGTTCTTCCATCGGGCGAAATACTTGCGGATGATTCGTGGGCAGGACTATTTATAGGTTCAGGAAGTCTTAATGCTTCTGTCCATTTTTCACCGTCAAGATGGGATTCGTAAATATCTCCATTGTTATCGTCGCGATAAAGAAACATGGTTTGTCCATCGTTTGATAGAGCAATAGCTGAATTGTGCTTTTCAGGCTGATTGACAGATTCGCCAAGTAGCTTTGTTTCGGACCATTTATCTGTTTTTTCATCGTAATCGGAAATATAAATATTCTCCATAGATTCTTTATTCTTCTTAATTTCCTTTTCGTTTACAGGTCTGCGTGAAGTAAATATCATTGTTAAACCATCGGCTGAGATTACTGGGGCAAAATCGGAGAATGCAGAGTTAAGAGGTTTGCCCAAATTTGTAATGACGATTATTGTAGAATCGTTATTTTGCCCCGAGGTATTAAGCGATATTATTAATAAAAAAATAAAAAGGTTTCTCATAGTACAATTTAGAATCTCGATTTAGCATTACTTTTATTAAATGAACTTGGGTTACCAAACCGCAAGGTTATTTCAAAACCACCTCCTCCTTTTGTTGCGGTGGCAAGCCCCGAAATATTTGTATCATAGCTGATGCCAATGGAATACTTATTCATTTCGATGAGGAAATATGGAATAACGGCATCTCTATTTCTATAAAAACATCCTGCTGAAATTGCAGCACCTTTTACGTAGCCAGTATATTTTGATGCTTCCCTTAATTTGTATTTAATTAAACCGCCAAAGGTAAGTTCGTTAAATGCACCTTGCCGCATATAAAGCAATGAGGGACCAATAGAAAACGGGGTGTTTTCTATTCCGAGCAATGAATTAATATGTGCTGTCCATTTCCAGTTGAGTTGTTCGGATGAATTGCCTATGAAAGATTGTTTGGGATTACCGACATGAGAAACTGCAAACCCGGCATTTATAAATTTCTGGTCATTTGCAGTCATGTAACGGCTGCCTTCGCCATAACTCCAGAGCAATCCTGCACTGTAATCGCCGTTAACAAACGACTGGGTTGAAAAATTTTCGCCTGAAGAAATATTAGGGTCATACACTCCTCCCGAATATTGATTGTTCCAACGCAACCCATCCGGAGAAATGCTTCGTTGAGCCATACCACCCATTATTCCTCCTGACAGCGTATTATTCTGATTGAGAAGTGTATGATAGGCAATACTTAAATTTGCCTGAGTTTGCTTCATGTTTCCGTCACCGGCTTTGTCGGAAAATACATTTATACCAAAAGCAAGCCCTTTCGCCAATTTTTTCCATACCTTTTGTTTGAGCTTCATTTCAAAAGTAACAGCCGATGTACGGTATGCATTAGCTGCTTTCCATTGCTCTTTGTAATGAACAGTTGCCTGTAGGTCTTTATATGCTGATGTGAGCGCAGGATTTAACGTGAGCGGCGAAAAATCATATTGAGAAAAGTGAATGTCCTGCGAAAAAGCGGCTGTTGGCAGCAGCAGGAGCAGGAGCAAGAGACAGCGGCAGTGGGCAGTGGCGAAAGGCAAAAAGTTAAAGTGATTAAGAAATGTTTGAGATTTTTTTAATCCTAAACCTATGGTGAGTTCTTCGGCTTCGCTCAGGATAAACTCCACCGAACCATCCTTAATCTTAAATCCTAAATTGTTTGTTTTTTTCATGTTATTGATTTTTTATTTTATTAAACTTATGTTTCCTTTTTGACTGTATTTTTCGCCGTTGCTGAGTTTTGCTTCGAAGAAATATACGAACACAGCAATATTTAAATCCTTGCCTTTGTATTTTCCATCCCAGCAATTTGTTATTGAAGTTGATTCAAACACTTTTTCGCCCCAGCGGTCAAATACTTTCAATATAAATTCAATTACACAAACATTATCCGGAATACAGAATTTGTCGTTTTGTCCGTCATTATTAGGAGAAAACCCATTTGGCATAAGCGTACTTAACAATTGCCCGTTGCAGGGAATTTCAACATTAATAGTAATACATGCACTATCTGTACATCCGTTGCTGTCGGTAACTTTAACACAATAAGTAGTAGTTTCTGTTGGGCTTGCCGTTACTGTAGCACCAATAGTTGTGCTTAATCCTGTTGCGGGCGACCATAAATAAGTTCCTTCGCCTGTAACATTAAGCTGGGTATTACTACCAAACGAAATGTAGGTGGCAGTAGCTGTGGCTGTGGCTGTAGGTCCAGGTGTTTGTGAAACAATTTCTGTTTGTGTTTGAGTGCAACCGTTGATATCTGTAACAGTTACTGAGTAAGTTCCTGCTGATAAACCAATAACAGTATCTGTAGTAGTAGCAGCAGGGTCATCCCAAAGGTAAGAATAAGGCGTTATTCCTCCACTAGGAGTAACGGTTGCGGTGCCATTGCTTGTTGTGCATCCAGCTTGTGTGGAAGTGGTGGATAGCGTTACAGCATGTGATGTAACAGTAACAGTTTGTGTCCCGATACATCCATTTGAGTCTGTTACTTGTACAGTTATTGGGTTATCAATAGTTGTTACAATTACAGATTGTGTCGTATCTGTTGTTGACCATAAATAAGAGCTATAATCTCCTACATCCAATGTTGTATTTAAACCTTCACAATAAGTTAATGTTCCAGTTATTGCCGGTGCCGGAAGTGCATTTTGCGTTACATTTACACTTGCCGAAGTCCCTATACAACCGTTTACATCTGTTACAGTAACGGTTATAGGATTATCAATAGTTGTTACAATTACAGATTGTGTTGTATCTGTTGTTGACCATAAATAAGAAATGTGATTTCCTACATCCAATGTTGTATTTGAACCTTCACAATAAGTTAATGTTCCAGTTATTGCCGGTGCCGGAAGTGCATTTTGCGTTACATTTACACTTGCCGATGTTCCTGTACATCCATTTGAGTCTGTTACTTGTACAGTTATCGGGTTATCAATAGTTGTTACAATTACAGATTGTGTTGTATCTGTTGTTGACCATAAATAAGAGCTATAATCTCCTACATCCAATGTTGTATTTGAACCTTCACAATAAGTTAATGTTCCAGTTATTGCCGGTGCCGGAAGTGCATTTTGCGTTACATTTACACTTACCGAAGTCCCGATACAACCGTTTACATCTGTTACAGTAACAGTTATAGGGTTATTTGCAGTTGTAGCAGTTATGGTTTGTGTCGTATCTGTTGTTGACCATAAATAAGAGTTATAAATTCCTGCATCCAATGTTGTACTTGAACCTGCACAATAAGTTAATGTTCCTGTTATTACCGATGCTATAGCATATACGGTAACAGTTACAGTATCGGTATTTGAGCAGCCATTAATTATTTCAGTTCCGGTTACGATATAATCAACAGACCCTACAATTGGTGTAAATGGAGTTCCATTTAATACTCCATTATTCCATAAATATGAATTTGCACCGCTGCCAGATAAATTTACTGCCGTACCATAGCAAACTGTTTGGTCAACACCGGCATAAACTGCAGGTAAAGCATTTACGGTTACAGCTACCTGATCGGTATCAGAACAACCATTTGTTGTGCCTATTACAGTGTATGTAATTGTTCCAATTGCAGGCTGGAAAGAACTTCCATTGATTACTCCGTTATCCCATAAATATGAAGTTGCTCCGCTACCTGCTAATATAACGGGAATGTCGTCGCAAACTATCTGATCAGCACCTGCTGATATAACAGGATATGGATTTACCTGAATAGGTTTATTTGATGTTACTGAACCACATTGATTAATAGCAGTCATTGTTAATGTATAGCTTCCTGTATTGTAATATGATACTTGTATCTCATTATTCGCTGTATCAACTACAGATGCATTATTGGCTGTCCAATTATAATACGTATTATTATAAAAAGGAACTTGATAAAGAACTGTATCACCGATGCAAATGTTATATGGTCCTGAAATTGGAACAACGGGAGGTCCAAGAACCACAATAGTATGTATCGGGGACCAAGGTCCCACACAACCATAACTTGTTTCTTGCACTTTATAAGTGATAATGGATGGCGAAGAACCTAAAGTTAAATATAACGAATTTGAATTTGCTCCGTCAGGTGAAGCAAAAGGAACGCCTCCGTTAATTACATTAACACTCCATAAGTATGTTGAATTAGCTAAATAATTGTAAGGAGAAAAGTACGATGGTACAATATCATGAGTACAAAAGGTATCTCGCTCTAACCATGTGTCATAGTCATAAGAAGTAATTATTTCGGCATCAGCATAGGTTGCTCCGATGGTTAAGCGTATAAGACTTCCAAGTGAGTTATCGGGTAAACTGGAATTAGTTGCAATAATCCTTAAATAAGAAATACCCACAGGAACACCTATCATTTGCAAACTATCTTTACACGGAATATGGATGTTTAATGTGGTATCATTTATTGCTACTATAGAACCTAAAATTCCATTTGCTCCAATCTGTGAAAAATTCAGGTTACTTAACAACTGTGTTGTAAATACGTTACCTAAAGAATAAGTTGCCGAACTATTACCTACATCAATAGTAATCAATGAATTTTCGCCCAGTGGTGAAGCCGAACAATCAGTAACACAAAAATGCAAACTGGTAGCGTCATTTGTTGTTATATCGCATTGACCAATGCAAAAAGGTCCCCACAATACACTTGTTGCGACAGGATTAGATGAAACAACGCGAATATAATAATTACATCCTGCTGTAACAGAAGGTATCACACCGGGAACACTGCCCGGAGAAGAACCCAGAGCGGGGTCGTAAGTGCCAGAATTAACAAAGGTACCCATTACAGTTGGATTTGAAAAACTTCCACTCGCATCCGAAAGTTGGGCTGTATAAGTATTAAAAGTATAAACACCAGTTGAATAAAAAGGAATATCTATAGCACTTCCTATACATACAGCATTGGTATCAAGCGTTACAACAGGCGGTAAAGTAGTAATTACATTCGGACAGACAATAACAGATAAGCATGAGCTTGGTGTACCAATAATATAGGGTTGTGGCGACTGTCTAATAATTCTAAATCTATAACAACTTGCGGCTGTTATTCCTACAGGCAATTGAATGGTTTGTACTCCGCTTGTTTGAGGATAATTTATATTGATTACCCACTGGTTGGGACCAGGGAAACTTCCGGATGAATTGGATATTTGTAATATATATGAACCATCACACAATGTGTCCGTAAGATGATAATAAATTGTAAAGTAGGTATTTTGACAAACAGGATTAGGTGTAACACTATCAACGAGAATATCTACTGGGTTATTGATTTCATCATAAAATCCTATAACATTTATATCGTCAATAGCACAAGCTACCGAATCAACGGCTACTCCATTATTATTTTCCCATCTGAAACCAAAACGGAGATCGCCGACATTACTAAAAGCCGTACTTGTAATGTCCTCATATTGCCATTTATACTTATTATTGTATAAACTTTGCCCTGTTTGTATCCATGGACCATTGTTAATACTGTAATATACTTTTCCATAAGCTGTTGCTGAACCTTGGCAGAGATAGAAAAAACTAAAATGAACTGAATCAATACCGAAGGTGCAAATACCATTAGTCATGTAAGCAAAATGATCGGATTGTACAGCAGGATTATAATTACAATTAGTAATTCCAGTTGGTACATCATAAATATGCAAATATTGACTATAAGGTGCAAAACCAATGGTTCCTCCGTAAGTACTGTCTTGACTCATGGTATTTGGATAAGTTGGAGTACCATCGTATTGGTTGTTTATTATCCATTGGTTAGTCCCGATGTTAGATCCGGGACCACTTCCACCCAAAATAAAATCGCTACCACCTGTTTGAAAATCCTGTACATAAAGCTGTATGATTTGAGCATTCAGCAATAAACTACTTACAAAATAATAACCAAAAAGGAGTAATAATTTTTTCATTTTTATTTTTTTTAATAAAACTACAATATTAAAAAGAAAAGTAGAATGCAAAATATAGTTAAAATAGCTAATAAAGTTGAAAGTAAAAAAGCAAAAAGCTAAGGTTCTATGGTTTTTAAATCCTAAACCTGTGGCGAGCCCTTCGGTTCCGCTCAGGATAAACTTAGCTGAACCATCATTAACCCTAAATCTGAAATGTTGATTGTTAGTTTTCATGTGCTTATATTTTAGTTAAGTTTCATTATTAATTATTTATATTTCTTAAATGCACAACCTGACAGGAACTTCGTAACCTGTCAGGATGTATAACAATTTTCGATATTTTTTTAAATATAATCATTCCTTCCCGAAACAAGTTCGGGACAAGTTTCCGCTCAATCGGAACAAGTAGTGTGTCTTTATTTAGTCTCCGATAAATTGGAGCAGACAGTGGATGTTTCACGTTATTGATTTTTTATTTTATTAAACTTATGTTTCCTTTTTGACTGTATTTTTCGCCGTTGCTGAGTTTTGCTTCGAAGAAATATACGAACACAGCAGTATTTAAATCCTTGCCTTTGTATTTTCCATCCCAGCAATTTGTTATTGAAGTTGATTCAAACACTTTTTCGCCCCAGCGGTCAAATACTTTCAATATAAATTCAATTACACAAACATTATCCGGAA
>Ga0209211_10008184_pt1 | contig 14385 bp, 12 predicted proteins | sample RifGroA2_FD_183992 | JGI IMG/M metagenome (GOLD analysis project Ga0209211, IMG submission 183992) | Groundwater microbial communities from Rifle, Colorado, USA - Groundwater A2 (SPAdes) (version 2) | ecosystem: Environmental > Aquatic > Deep subsurface > Groundwater | place: Rifle, Colorado...
TATTTAGCAAACAATCTGAATGTCCAACCGAAAAGACTAAATCCCTTTTTGGTTTCGTTTAATGAAGTTTCCATTTGTTGATTTTCTTGCTCAAGAATCTTAATTTGTCCAGAAATTTTTTCTTGGTCAACTTTTTTGGATAACTGTGTTCCGAGTTGGGACAATTTTTGAATTTGTTGCTTGTTTTGTTCCAACAATTTTTGCGAGTTTTTTATTTCTCCATAATTAGGACCGACAAAAAATTTCGCAAAGCCGTTTATGCTTTGAATTTTTTGCATACTTGTTTCCACTTTTTCCTGATTTTGCGTTTGTGTTTGAGCGATTGTTTTTATTTGCTGTCCGACATTTGCATTTCCATCGGCAACCTTGATTATTTCCTGAACAGTGTCTGCGACTATGCTTCTTTTTTGTTCCGATGTTTTAACATCAGAAATGTCTTCTTCTTTTACCTTTGTTTTTTCATCCTCTTTGTTTTGTTTTTCTATCGATTCATTTTTCGACGACACTGAATTATTCTGTGTTTGATTTATTTTTTGATTTGTATCCTTTGCATCAACAGGTGTAATAACAGTTGATTCTTTTTGTGTTTGGTTAATTTTTGGTTGCTCCGTTGTTTTTTGCGTATTTTGACCTGTCGTTGGGGCAATTATTGGAGTAATATTATTACCTTTTGCGTCGGTATCAGAAATAAACAGTTTTAGTGTATCAAGTTTCTTTAAATCTATATTTTCCAAAACGGATGATACCCTTGAGTATTCATTATATGATTTGTCGTTATATGTCATAGGCGCACCAGAAAGCCAGTTTTTTACTTTATTAACAGATAAAATACCGCCCAAAACATTGAAAGTGCCAGAAAATACTTTTGTTGGTATTCCAACAAATGATCCGTCCTGCAGGTATGCTCCTCCGCCAGAATTTCCCTTATCAATAATCGCAGTGGTTTTTAAAAAGTCTCCCTCAACACCGCTAAATTCTCCACGAGTTGAAGTTATTTTTGAACCAAATTTAGTAGGATATCCATAAGTACTAATTTTATCCCCGAGACTTAATATGTCACTGTTGCCTCGTGTAATATCAACATAAGTTAGAACCTTCTTTGAAGGATTTCTTAATTTTAATATAGCGATATCCGCATCTGTTGAAATTTTAATTATGTCAGCAATTTGCCTGTCGTTAAAATATGGCTCATCTTTGTAGCTATCCACAAATTTAACAAGACATCCTTTGGTATCAGCAATAACATGCTTATTGGTTAAAATCGTGCCACTTGAATCAATAACGGTTCCAGACCCAGTCATATACCATTCTTCATTTAGTGGACACCAAAGAAGGACAGTGGCTTTAATAATATTATTCTGATTTACAACCTGCTGATCCGCCGGAGATATCTGATATTTTTCAAGATTTGGAGGTGTACAATATTCAGAAATTGATGGCGGGGCAGTTTCAACAGATGAACAATCAAAAGTTTTTCGGCAACTTCTATTTTGTATTCCGGAAAGCGAACAAGAATTCCATTCCCCGCAAGTCCATGTGTCGGCATCGCAAGCGGGAGCAGGGGGAATATATGCGCACGATTGACTTGTTTTAGGCAATTCTCCGCCTTCGCAATTAGATGGATTTTTAGATGTTATATTTCTTGTTTGTTTTCCATCCGATGAACATTCCGACCATTTGGAATAATTAAAGGAAACGCAAGATGGAATAGGCGCGACATAAGTGCAAGATTGCGAAATTATCGGCGAAGAAACCCCGCCTTGGCAATTTGAAATTTTATCGCAAGACCTTGATTGATTGCTGTTTTGCGAGCATGTGTCCCAATTAGAACACGACCAGTCGCTTGAAGTACAAACAGGAACAGGCGGAACATAAGTACAACTCTGATTCAAAATTGGACTTCCCCCTGTGCAACTATTGGGTGATGAAGAATTTATACTTCTCGTCTGATTTCCGCCAGACGAACAGCTTGACCAATCGGAATATGTCCAAGAGGTGCAAGGTAATGATTCAACAACCTCTCCATTCGCATTAACTGGCAATGACGCATAGTAAATATTAGTCTGCTGTGTCGGTGAATTATATGGACTATTGCGATTATCTGCCCAAACAACCATTCCTTCATATATGTCAGGACCAGTAACCCCTCCACCGTCGCCGAACCCAACTATTTCTTTACCGGAAGAAATGTTGTAGAGATGAACTTTTCTGTCAACAGTACTCCAATACACAATGGCATTTCCGTAAATTTCCCCGCCCATTCCTACACCCACCCCTGTCACTTTTTGTGTCTGAGTCGATATCTGATATATGATTAGCGGATTTGTACCTTCCGTACCTGTCCATATCACATAATCCCCATAAATTCTCGGTGAAAATCCATTTCCAATTCCAATTTTGTTTGATTGGCCTAAAGGTATGTCATAGAGATACAAGTCTCCGGGCTTGTTGTTTATAGACGACTCGTACACAACTTTGTCTCCACTTATCCTTGGACGAAAGAAAAATGGCTTGAACTGCCCAGTTGCTTCCACTTTCGTTATTTGTTTAGTTTCGCCTGTCGCAATGTTGTATAAAGTGAGTGTCACACCGCTCTGTCCAGTTGCAGTCCAAGAAGTGTTGAATGTGACATAATTCCCATCAATAGACGGATCATTTGAACTTACAGTGTCAGCTTGTGTAATTTGTGGATTTGGAATTTTTGTAGTTGCACCAGTATTGATGTCATACAAATAAACAAAACCGCCAAAACTATATGCGACTTTAGTGCCACTGATGTCATAGTTAATTTCACCACCAGTAGTATTGCTATTGCTTGAAATTGTCGCTTGATCCTTTGATACAGTATTAACAAGTGCAAGCCCCGTAACTGGTCCATTGTTGTACAAATAAACAACATTTGAACCATAAATACGCGGGTTTGATTGTGTTTCGCCTACTACAAAAGGAACAAGCGGTAGACCGTTTATAGAGGCGAAAGCAAGATTTGGGATAATTAATACCGCAAGAAAAAACAGTGCGAATAAAGAAACACGAATGCCGTCTAGATATTTTATTTTTTTGTTCATATAAAAATATTTAACTGTTATGTTTGTTTTTTCAAAAAATCAACCGCTTCTTTAATTTTATCAAATGTTCCAACTCTTTTTTTTCTTGATATTGCCTCTTTTTTAATTTCATTAATATCAACTTCGTTATAGTAAACGACATCAAATTTAATCCGGTTATTTTCTGTATATGGTATAATTTCAAAAATTTTATCACCAATCATTTTTTGTATCACAAGAGGTTTAATGCTTTTTATATTTTGTAGAGAGATACTAAGATCAAGAAAATCTCCTTTTTCATCCTCCTCACGACACGAAAATCCTACTTCACGAACTTTTTCAATCTCAACTAAAAATGACCGTCTTGTACATTTGCCAACATATTTTTCATCATTATCTAGTACAAACTCGTACCACTCACCTTCATTAATTTGAACTGCATTATTTTTTTCCATATTTTTAATTTTTACCATTCTTAAACTGCTAACATCTTCATTATGCCATAGTCCTGTTTTTTACCCAATCTCGCCACCGCTGTTGCCTCACTCAACAAAATAAAATGTGTATCTTAAATCTGCTATCGCTTTTTTAAGCTACACATTTTTATCTATAATATTGGGGACATCGTTTGGCTCACTTACGGCTTTTTTAAAGATTTGTTTTTTCCGACTTTTAGCAAACCCGCCTGACGACGAGGCAGGTAATTTTCTTTTGATACGACTGTTCGACCTAATTCTTTTTCCAAATCTTTTCTAGCATTTCCCGCTATTCTCCCGCCTCTGTAAGCATCTTGTTTTAATTTCGGCACCCCATCTGATTTTTCTTGACGATGTATTTCAGTTGTTGACCGCTCACCAAGCATTGTAAAGATAAGTTCAAATCAGTTAATTCTTCCCGAATTGCAATCCCTCGCATTCGCTTTTCAATCCAATCTTCCGGATAACCTTTTAGTTTATAAAGCATTCGCGTTCGTTTTGTCGCCAATTCAGGATTTTCTATTTCTTGCACTCTTTCATATCCGACTTTCGCGAGCCACCTTTTAAACGGCTCGGCCTTTGGCGAGGGGATTGATTGGATAATGCGGAAAATGCCTTCAGTGTTGGCGCAATTTATCATTTGCAGACCTCCTTCGGTTGGAACCTTAAGGGGGGTGGCAATTTGCCCACACCCTTTAGAAAGCTCCTCGTCTCGACGGCGCATATCCTTAATATACCCGTCTGGCTGAACAGAATCGGTCAACGCTTCAACGACATCGTTAATCACAAACCACCACTCATTCTGATAAAGTGTTTTTCTGATTTTTTTGCCCTTGAATAAAACGATTTTTGAACTTTCCATTATTTTGCGTTGCTGAAAATGTTTTACACCGAACACCCTCCTCCACCGCCTTTGACTTCCGGATTTTTTATTTTTTCCAAAAGTTTTTGATAGCCGGGTCCGCTGGAATAATTGTAGCCCAGTATTTCTTTCGGATCAGCCATCTTCCAGTCTTTGCCTTGTTCTTTTAGATATTTAGCGATGGTTATATAAGTATCTGGAAACCAATACGAATTTACAATGAGGGCGGTTTTGTACATTTGATCTTCATCGGCGCCTTGCGAAGCCATCAATTCCAAAAGACCAAGCATCGCCATGCCGTGATTGCAATCCGGAAAATAAACTGAGTTTCCGCAACAAGGGCGGTAAATGCCCTTGGAAACTTTTTCCACCAACGCCTGCTGTTCGGAAGTCAAAACTATAAACCTGTGCATGGAGTAATGATTCATCGCGTCGCCTCGAGCCAGCGTCCAACCGCCGGTGGAAGCGAATCGCCCGGCTCCGCCATATTTCTTGTCCGTCATCGGGCCGTTTTCCAAAATTTCGTTTTTGTTGCCCAATCCCAATGCCCACAGCAAGTTCAAAACAAAACCAGAATTTTCCGGCGTAATTTTAAGATAACCGTTGTCTAAGCCTTCAAGTAGTTTTCTTTCTTCTTCATTTAATCCTCCTCGCCCGGCATAAATTTCTTCAAATTTAGCTTTGTCTATCACCCCAACGCTGGCCATTTTTGCCCCCAAATCTCCCCATTTTGCCGGCAATGTCACCCCTTTTTCAGGGGTGACATTTTGGGAATAATTCTCTTCAATAACTTTTTCCGCCTTGCTTATTTTGACGGCAATCTCCGCTTTGCCACGAAGGTCTTTTTTAGTGTTGGCGGAATAAATCAAAGCGCCGACTATAAGCAAAGAGGACAACAAAATGCTTATTTCCAATGATTTTGATTTTTTCATAGATTTAACGAGTTACATTAATATCCATCATCAGCTGGATTTTTTGCGAATCGTCCGTTTCTATGTAGACGACTTTTTTGGCTGGACCGACGCCTTGCGGACCGTGGGCGGCCGGGTCTACTTCCACTTCCATTGTCGCGCTTTCTCCCGCTTTGATTTCTTGATTGACGAAGGTTGCAAGTCCATTATGCCCGGGCATTCCGAACGGGCCTTTTTTGGACTGACCGCTTATAAGTGTCGCTTCCGTGCACATGCAAGAGGTATAAATTTTAGAAATTTTTACCGGACCGGAGCCATTATTTTTCAGTGTGAAATTATGCTTGACATTACCGCCGTACATCGGAACCGCCCCAAAATCAAACGCCGCTTCTTCCGCCGTAAGATTGCCTTTTTTATCTGGGGTGGCAAACAAACTCACGCCTTCTCCATAAAACAAACTCACTCCGTTGGGCATTTTGCCCACTTTTATTTTAGCCGTTTCTTTTCCTAAAGCGGTGTCAATCACGGACAAATCATCGCTTAAAAGATTGGTTACATAGACAAATTTTCCATCTTTGGAAACAACTACCCCATGCGGAGCATTTCCGCCTTTGATAGTTTCTGCCACTTTCATTTCTTGCAAGTCTATTTTGTAGACCAAGTCGCTGGCAGGCTGATTGAAGTAATACCCCTGATCGGCGACATAAACATATCTTGAATCCGGCGTCGGATAAATCTGCACCGGTCCCTTCGCTTCTTTCGGCAGATCAACATAGCTTAATTTTTTGAAAGCGATGTCATAAACCGCCAAACTTTTGGCGTCATAGACGGAAGCCAAAGCGTATTTTCCGTCCGGCGTCACCCCCGTCTGCACCACCGCGCCTTTGAGCGAAATGTAATCCAAACTCATTTTTCCTATATCCAGAACACCCAAACTCTTGCCTCCAAGCATGGCGATGTAAGCGGTCTTGCCATCGGGAGAAATTCTTAAGCCGTGTGGCTCTCCGCCTTTTTCGGTAATTGCTTCTTTTTCCACTTCGTAAGTTTTAGCGTTTATTTTATAGACAACACCTTTTGTTTGCGATGAAGCGATAGCATAATTTGAATCCGGTGTTAGTGCGATGTGGGCAAGATGCAAGTCCGTCTCCATTTCAATTCTTCTGATTATTTCATCCGTAAGCGGATCTATGACGATAATCTCGTCGCTAATTTTAATTTCTCCTTCTTCACCGTGCCCCGTATCGGCTTGGGCTTTCGGTATGATGTTAAAAGATACCTTGCCTTTATTCATATCCATGGCGTTGGCCGTTACCCAAACACTTTTGTTGTCCGGCGCGACTTGGACATTGTGAGGCATAAAGCCGATTTTAGTCCCCGCTTCGCCGAATCGAGGCGAGCCGGCAACATCTTCTGAAAGGTCAATTCGCTTGATGACATTTCTATCCTTAACACTAACGACGGCAATTTCTCCGGCTTCTTCCACGGCAACATAAATTTTGTCTTCAATTCTAGCTTCTGAAATTTTTGACGCTTTTTCGCTTTTGCCGGATAGTAAAAAGATTCCTCCCGCCAAAGCCGTCAAGACGATTAAACCTATAATGATTTTTTTCATAGTTTTTTAAGAATTAAATTACTGAATAATAACGATGAGTTTTCGCAATTAAGCGAGAGCAAAAAGAGCCAACCAACGATTAGCTTTAAGTTTGTGGGAAAAAGAATGGTATTCAAAAAAACGACTATGGACGCTAGAAAAAACCGTCAAAATAAACTTTTTGGCGATCAACAAGAGCAAAGAAATGCCTAACAATAAAAACAAACCCATTAAAATATCCGCCTGAAAACCATCTTTGGAACAAGGCAAATTTTTTGCTACCAAAGAAACACAACCGCCATCCGGAAGATTGTGAGAAAAACCGTCTGCCATCGGCGCAACAAAAAACCACATCATCGCCAAAATAACAGAAACGGCTATGAACATAAAGACTTTTCCAAACATAAAAACATTATACAACTTTCATAGAAAAAATAAACCCCGCTTAAAAGCGAGGTTTATTTTAATCTTAAAAAAACAAACCGATTGTTTTTTTAATGATGTTCTCCGATGTCTTTTCTCAATTTCTCTATATATCTGGAAGCCGCGTCTCTTCCGCCAAGTCCAAAGGCTAAACCTCCGGCTATGGCAACCATTGCCACAAAGCCTGTGAACAAGGTTTGAGAGAAAGCGCCGGCAATTCCCAATTGATACAAAGCCGCCAATATGGCAAAAATCCAAATGGACCACTTTGTCAAACCTCCCAAGAAATGAGTGGAAGGCGCTCCAGCGGCCTTAGCTGAACCAACCACAACCTTCTGCATGGCACTGGCTATAAAAGCCGCCACCACCAAAATCAAAGCGGACACGATAACATTAGGCAAATAACCAAGAACGACATTCTTCAAAAATTCATTAACTTGGGTAAGACCTAAAATGTCCAAAGAAGCGACCAAAAAAACGATAATCAAGAACCACCTCACAAGACCGCCAATGAAAGCTCCTGAATTAAGAGTGAAACCTCCTTTATGAAGCATTTCTTCCACGCCGACGGACTGGAAAGCCTTGTCCACTTTTACTGAGGACACTATTTTTTCTATAAACTTTCCAAGTATGGAAGCGACCAAAAGACCGATGACAAATATTATTATCGCTATTATTAATTTGGGAGCAAAACCGGCAACTCCTCCCCAAAGATTTTGGAAAGACATAACCAATGTATCGCTCCAGATTTGTGTTGACATTTTGTTTTAAAAAATAAAACTTATTAATTTATAATGATGAGACGGCAAAATTTTTCGACCATCTTGCCACTCCGCTTTTAAGCTGTTTATATTATACATCAAATAAAATCTATTATAAGAGAAGGGTGTGGATAACTTGTTATCCACATTCATTACTTATCGCTCCTTTCCGTTTCTAACCATATGGCAGAAGCCCCTGAGTATCTAAGAGTAATAGTATCTCTGCCCGCCATAATAAATGTCCCTGCAACATCCACGATACCAGATGAGTCTGCAATAGTGCAGGTATAACCTTGAGCATCTGTGTCATCACATTCAAAAGACATTTCCTGCCCGTCTGCTATTCCAGTTGGCTCAATGAGGGCGATATTGCAATTGGCAGAAAAATCACAATCAAGTCTAACGTAATTATGCATAAGAGTATTGTTATTAATGGTATATGTCCCACTTGAATCAATCGTAGTTTTGTAAATATTATTGTTGAATGCATTCGCCCACCCAGAACTTGCAGATGTAATCGCAAGAGATGATGCGGCAGTTGATGTTTTTATGGTAGATAAATCATTATTTGCTATAACAATACCTGATGTTGCGGCTGAGATATAAACACCTTCTTGTGTCTTGCTTGCCTGATTGTCGCCAACCATATTATTTAGAATTTTGAGATTGCTTGTAGATAATTTTGCGAAAATTCCATACTCTGCTCCACTGCCGGAAGTTCCACTGCCATTATTCATAATAATATTATTTGCGATAAGAGTATTTATGCATGAGCTACATTCTATACCATTTGAATAACTTTCAAAGATAGACACTCCTGACACAACCACTCCGTCTGTCTGAGTTAAAGCTACCCCATCGTCGCCTGCTTCATAAATTCCACCTCCCGTAATAGAAACTCCAAAAAGGTCCGTCTCTCCACTTTGACCGCTTACTGTTATGCCATCTGCCCCGCTATTTTTTATGACATTGCCGTTCAGCGATATGTTATACATTGTCGCTCCAGCTTTGTTTTGAAGCACAGCAATACCTTCTGCAAGACATGATTGGAGAATATTATTATTAATAGCTATGTCATGTGACGCTAATGTTGTTGAACCAGGGTCTATTATTACCTTAATACACGTTCCGTTAGTAAGCGTTGTAGCTCCGCTTGTGACAACATTTTCAGATACAGTTATCTCATATGCCCCATCCTCAATTTCTATGCCACTTGCGCCACCGTAGCCAGAATCCCCGGTTTGTAGTCTTGAATTGGTGATTGCTCCATTGTTAGAATAATGAATTATAGACAAACAATCATCGCCAGTTCCCCAACACTTTAACCCATCTATCTCAAAATCAGTTACATAGTTAAACTGTATTGCCTCTGATGATGTATTGCTAAGAGTGGAATCTTTAATCTTTACGTCATAGACAACTCGTGGCTCAAAGCTCCAATCATCTCCTAATGATCCGCAAGTTGTAGATGAAAATGTAATAGTCTTGCCTTTATTTAAACTCTGCGCAGAGCCAGTAACAGCAACACCAGTGACCCAAGTTACCCCGCCGTCATCAGACCATTTAAAAACATCCGGTGTTGAGTTGGAGGTAATCTCCACCACATAATTTCCATACTCCTCTATGCCTGTTGTTGTTCCAAGCGTTAAAGTGCAACTCCCCGTATTAGCAGGAGTAAGGTCGGTTGCGCTTGCAGGAACACCCCCTTCGGCGATCATAGCAATTGTATTTACTACGCTAACTTGCTGGTTAACGCCATCAACCTGATAATAGCCGTCTATCTTACCGCCAATAATCTCTATATGTTTATTGCCATTAGTGGTATCAGAATTGCGTATAAGATGGGTTGCAGAACTTGCATATCCAGTTATTGATGCTTCTGATAAATCCAGGATGGTATAGTTTGGAATATTAAGATAGCTGGTAAATACAAAATTACCCTTAACAATAACTTTTTGCTTACTTGTGCGTCCTGAAGTAAGAGCACTAATGCCAGATGTTATAGCTACTTGCGTTGTGCCAGAGTAATCACAATGCCCAGTTGCATTAGTTCCACAGACTGTAACACTTTTATTGCTGTTTAATGTGAGATTTCCCAAAGCTTCAAGACCGTCGCTTACGCATAAATCCCCAACTCCTGTAGCAGTAGAACAAACGCCTGAACCAACTTTGAGATTGCCTGCGAAAGTAGAAGTGGCTGTTGTAGATGTGGCGGTGAAATACGAAGTTCTGACATTGTCGTCAAATGAACCTGTGCCAGCCACGGAAAGTTTCCAGTTAGGAGAAGTTGAGCCGATCCCCACCTTGTTATTAAATGAATCCACCGCCAAAGTGCTGGTATCCACCACTAAGTCGGATGACAAAGTGGAGGTGGCGGTAACGGACAAAGTGCCGTCGGCCGAAAAGTTGGTGCCGATAGTGGAAGCGGCGTAGGCGACCACGGTCATTACCGCCACCGAAGCCAAAACAGAAAGAGTTATTCTGGTGGCGTTGTAGCTTAACTTTTTAAATAAAACTGATTTCATAATTTTGTTTGCTTGTCTCGCCGAAGCTTTTAGCGTAGGCGGATTATTTATTTATTAATTTGTTTTACGACTTTTGACTTTATGGACTAATTTTTTTCGTCATATCCTTAAGTTGCTTGTTCAGCATTTCCAACAGTTGGTTTTGCAAGTCTTCTATCTGTTTTTGAATAGCGGAGACGGCGTTGGCGGATGTTGGAATATTTATCTGAATTGGTGGCGGTTTGGGGGTTTCTTCAGGCGGTTGGCTTGATTGGGCAACGGGTTGTTGCAAGTCGTTCTTCATCATTTCATTTAGCTTTTCTCTGGTTTTTGGCCCCATTGCTCCCCAGCCTGTAGTTGTTTCCTTTCCCTGACAGGCGATATTGTATTTGCATTGAAATTTCTTGATAGCTTCTCTAGTCGCTTTGCCGTAATAATCGGTTTCGTTGCCTTTGGAACCGAGTCCTGGGCTGGCGACAGCGAATCCAAGATTGTTTAAGGCGATTTGAAGATTTTTGACATCGCTGTTTCGGGAATTGGTTTTAAGGAGTTTGGCGAAGAAAAAAGAAACGGGAGGTTTGGCGGTTGTTGGATTGCTTGAAGCTAAGCCGGAAGTTTGCGATTGATCATTTTTTGTTTGTTCTTGGTTATGATAGACAACCGTTCCGTCTGGATAGACAGTCTGCGGTTTTGGCTGAATCATATTGGTAAAAACAGCGCCACTGGCTCCACTGCCTTCGCAGACCATAGCGAGGTTGAATGTTTCCGAGTTGGTGGAGTTGCCGGCGCTGTCTACCGCTTTGACATACCAAGTGTGAGCGCCACAGGTTAAGGAACCGGTCGGTATTTTGGAAGCGGAGGAGATGCCGGAAGTGTCTAAGGCACCGTCTATGTAAAGCTGGTAATAGGAGAGGTCGGGGTCGGAAGAGGCGTTCCAAGAAAAGGTCGGTTTGGAGCTAGAGGTTTTACTGTTGTTGACCGGCGAGGTTAGAGAAAAAGAAGCCGGAGCGGAAGCGTCCACGGAAGCGGAGAAAGTGTGGGAAGTGGAGAAACCGCCGGAGTAGGTGAAGGTCAGTTCCCCGCTGGAATTGGTTTGATAGGAATTGAGAGCTGAGCCGTCTGCCGTTATGGCGTACCAAGTGTTGGCAGTGCCACTTAGAATGTGGGCAATAGTAACATTGGAAGTGGAAGCGGTTAGTGTCCAAGTGGTTATTCTTCCGGAAGAAAGGTTGGAACTATTGAAGACAAGAGTGGATGTGCCACTTGAGGGAGTGATTTTCAGGGCGTTGTTGTAAGTTGGAGTTTTGAGAGTGAAGTAGGAAGCGTCGGAAATTGCGTTGACAGTCAGCTCGGCGCCGGAAAAAGACAAAGACTCGGCCGATGAACCAGAGGATGCCATTATGTCGCCGTCGGATATGCCGGTAAGAGATAAATTGGTGTCTTGGGAGAAAGAGACGGCGGCGGTGGCGGAAGAATAATTTGGTGAAAAGAAAAAGGCGAAAAGCGCCAAAGCAAAAAACAGAGGAAAAAATGTCTTCAGTTTTAACCTAAAAGGAGTGTTGTGTTGTTGTCATACATAAAATTTAAAATGAACTTGATTAAATTATATCACACAGACACAAACAAACAAAACCACTTACTAAGAGAGGCTGTGGATAACTATTATAGGTGGTTGACTTAAGCTGAAAACAATCAGATCGTCTTTAATAATAAAATATTTCATTTAGCGAATTAATAATCTCCTTGAGTTGTTCGTTTGTAATTTCTCCTATCTTTTTAATCATCCTCTCTTTTGCTATGGCGCGTATTTGAAAAGTTATAATTTCCGAATCTTCATTTAATTTATTGATTTTGTTTTTTGGAACATTCACGCAACCGGCATAATTTTTGACCTTACTTGAAATCGGACAAACAATAAAAACGCCTAGGTTTTTATTCATAGTGTTTCCGGAAACAATAACCACTGGTCTTCTGCCATTTTGTTCTTTGCCTTTTATGGGATCAAGATCGACAAAGTAAATGTCTTTTTGAAGCATATCTATTGTTCAAGAAGGGTTAGTTGTTCAAAATAATCCCTTAAGCCATTTTCCGCCATATTTTTCATATCCATATCCAAAGACGCTTTTTTAAAAGACTCCTCGTATTCTTTTCTGCGAATTGTCTTGCGAAATTCAGTCAAGGCTTTTTCTAAAATCGCCCGTCTGGTTATTTTTTGACTGGCAGAATATTTTTCCATCCATCGCATAAGATCGGATGACAGATTGTTTGTGAAAATTACAGATTTCATATTTATGCTTTATATTTATAATACATAAATATAAATACTTTGCAACACAGGTCAGAATTTTCTCAAAAACCGATATCGGATGCCAGCTTACTCGTATTCCATCATTGAGGTTTGGGCTTCTATTTGCTTGGCGGTTTCCAAAACAACGGAGACGACAATCAACAAAGCTGTGCCTCCGATAGCCAATGAAGCGATACCCGTAACCGCCTTTATACCCAAAGGAACAACGGCGATAAACCCGAGAAAAAGGGCTCCAACCAAAGTAATTCTGGTTATTATTTTTGAAAGATAATCGGAAGTGGATTGTCCTGGTCTTATGCCCGGAATGAAAGCTCCGCCTTTTTGCAAATTTTGCGAAATCATCTTCGGATCAAAGGTGACGGCTGTGTAAAAGTAAGTAAAAAAGAAAACGAGAATAAAGTATGACGCTCCATAAACCCATGCATTGTTAAGGAAAGCTAAAATATAACCGGACAAAGAAGCGACAAGTCCAATGTTTAGTCCTGTCAACAAATTAACAACCATTTGAGGGAAAAGCAAAATGGATATGGCGAAGATTATCGGAATAACTCCGGCCTGATTAACTTTCAATGGAATGTGAGTGGAGGCTCCGCCGTAAACCCTTGACCCTCTCACTTGCTTAGCGTAAGAAACCGGTACAATACGCTCCGCTTCAGAGATGACAACGACCCCCCCGATTATAAGAATAGCCACCACTAAAAACAAAACATACATAGGAATCTGAGAAGCATCAAAAGTAAAGAGGGTTCTTTGGATAGTTGATGGCAAATTAGCTACGATACCTCCGAAAATTATAAGCGAGATGCCATTGCCAATACCCTTTTCCGAAATGAGTTCTCCGAGCCAAAGCAAAACCATTGTGCCGGCAATCATTATGGATATATTTGTAAATTTATCCAAGAAAGAAATTTGCCCAAGAATTCCTTGCCCTTGCAACATCGTCATCAAACCGAAACCCTGCAAGAAACCCAATGGAACAGCCAAAAGCCTTGAGTATTGGTTGAATTTTTGCCTGCCAGCCTCGCCATCCTCTTGATACATCTCTTTGAGCTTGGGGAAAACCATGGTAAAGAGTTGCATTATGATTGAAGCGGTAATGTATGGAGCCACACCAAGCATTAAAATGGAAAGATTAGACAACCCTCCACCGGAAAAAACATCCAATAAACCAAAAAATTGATTGTTGGACAAGAAAGCGTTTAACTTGTCGTGATCAACACCCGGTATCGGTATGCTTGAACCGACTCTAAACAAAACCAATATGGCCAAAACAAAAATAATTTTGCCTCTTATCGCCTTGTCTTTAAATATTATTTTTATTTTATTAAGCATTATTATTTTATGCTTCCTCCCGCTTTTTCCACCTTCTCTTTAACCGACTTGGAAAACAAACAACCGGTGATAATAAGTTTTTTATCAACTTCTCCTTTTCCTAAAATTTTCACCGACGGAACTTTCCCGCTGACTTGTCTTATAAAACCCTTTTCCACAAGAATGCCTGG
>Ga0209211_10008185_pt1 | contig 14384 bp, 3 predicted proteins | sample RifGroA2_FD_183992 | JGI IMG/M metagenome (GOLD analysis project Ga0209211, IMG submission 183992) | Groundwater microbial communities from Rifle, Colorado, USA - Groundwater A2 (SPAdes) (version 2) | ecosystem: Environmental > Aquatic > Deep subsurface > Groundwater | place: Rifle, Colorado...
GACGCCGGCTACGCTGGTAACCAGCGCTACTTATGTTTACACGTATTTATCAGTTGGTCTCCAGATGCAAGAAACCAAGTACCTTGATGCCGCTATTTCAGTGGACGCTTATAGTTACACTGACGGGCTGGGCCGGGTAATCCAGGGCCGCGCGGAAGCGGAAACAGTTGGGCAGTTTGCCGTAAGTGATATTGTTTATAATAATCGTGGGTTGAAAGAAAAAGAATCTTTGCCTTACTTTAGTTCTGGCTCTGCCAGAACTGCTCCGACCAACGCCACCGAGCTATACGCTACTTATACATACGATGCCTTAGGCCGTATTATTTCCAGCACAAATGCTGTGGGTACGGTTATGAATACTTACGATGATTGGAAAACCACTGTGACGGATGCGCGCGGCAATCCCATTCACCGTTATCAAGACGCTTATGGCCGGCTTGTGAAAGTTGAGGAAGTTAATGGCGGTAATACTTACCCCACACTTTATGAATATAATAGCCAGGGGTTGCTAATAAAAATCACTGATGCTGCAAGCAACATTCGCAGCTTTACTTACGACGGCCTGGGCCGCCGCTTAACCGCGCAAGATTTGCGCGCGCCTGCTGATGTCACTTTTGGCACTTGGGCCTACACTTATGACGCGGCTGGAAATTTGCTTACCAAACTTGATCCCAAGAGCCAGAGTATAGTGTACATGTACGATGACCTGAACCGCGTACTCACCGAGGATTTTGCCGGGCAGACTGGCACAGAGGTCACTTACGCCTATGATACGTGTCTTAATGGCAAGGGTAGGTTGTGCAGCGTTATCAGCGCGGCAATTACGGAATCGCGTGAGTACGATGCATTGGGGAGCGTGGCACAAGACAATAGAATAATTGATAGTTTGGACTATCAAACCAGTTACACTTACAACCGCCAGGGTGGTCAGGTGCTCATCACCAATCCCGATGGTTCGCAGGTGAAGAATATCTACAATACTGCTGGTCAACTAGAGCAGGTGCAGCGTAAGGAGGCAAGTGACGCCGATTTCACGGACATAGTCACGGACTTTGATTACGGCCCGCACGGGCAGGTGACGTACCAGGCGAACGCCAACGGCACCGCGACCACCAATACCTACGACGCGGCCGAGCTGTATCGGTTGAGGAACAAGCGCACTGAGCTAGGCGGCGGTGGTATGGGTATGGGCGCGGGTGGAGAAGGCGGTGCGACGTTCACTGCCGCGGCGTTCTATGAAGCCGCGGCAGTACCGGCGGCGTATGATATTTCTCAAACCAGCGTCGCGCGCGATTACAACCAGGCGCCGCTCATCAAACAAGTCTATGAGCTTACCAAAGCCGCCTTTGTTAAACCAACTCAAGAGGCGGACGGTGTGAGGATAGAGGTGGGTGATGTGACTAAAGATGAGTTTATTCCCGAACTTCATATCAATCGTTGGGGTAATGAAGCAACGTTTAAGATTAGCCCCAACCTCTCCGGTATCGCTAAGTCTAAACAAGTGTTACGTCTTGATAACAATGTTATTTCACTGCGAACGCCAAAACAGGAGTACCGCTTCTATGACATAGCGCCCGGCGTGGAATATCCGGAAGGAGCGTATGAATTTGAGGTGGTGTTGCCCAGAAAACCGCAATCCAACGTGGTAACCTTAGCGATTAAGACCAAGAACCTGTCGTTTTACTATCAGCCGCCGTTGAACCAAGAGCAACAGGGCGAAGATGTGGCGAGTTGCACTGAGACACAATGCGTGGATACCAGCGGGAATATAGTAGTTGCGCGGCCAGAAAACACTGTAGGCAGCTATGCGGTGTACCACAGCACCAAACAAGGCGACTACTCCAAGCTCGGTGGGCACAACTACCGCAGCGGCAAGGCGTAGTCGCCTTGTTTGGTAAAGATAGTAGACGCCGCCGGAGCGTGGGTGTGGGGCCGGCTCGCGGTGGATGACAAGGCCGGCACGCTCTCCATCACCGTGCCGCAATCATTCTTGAACAGCGCCAAGTACCCCGTTATCGTTGACCCGACGTTTGGGTATACGGCAATGGGGGCTAGTGGTTCAATAGTTGCCTTGAATAGCGCTGGGACATATTACTCCACCAGGATAGGGCACCCATATGTAGGAAATAACGGAAGTCTGGAATCAATAAATGTTGGGCTGCGCCTCGCTAATAACAATGGGAACGTTGTAGATGTAACGGCTTTTTTGAACATTAGGGATACAATAACCAACAACCATACACAGGTTGCGGCAATAGAAAGAGAGAGTCTGTCATTAGGAAACACCTCTGCGTGGTATAGTTTCGTTGCAGCTGGCGAGCCCCTGACAAGTGGGAACGTTTACATCATGAGTGCCGTCGGCGATGGCTCTGACCTGGCGCCTAGCAGTTTTGTTGCCATACCAATGGATTTAGTTACAACTCTGCCTAAATACTCTGAACAAAAAGTCGGTAGCTCTGGATACCTTGAGGCTAAGGAAAATCCTTGGGCAGTGTCTGCTGGTACTTACAATAATTATGTACTGGCACTTTATGTAACATATACTGGAATAGTTAATGCTGCCCCTACTGAACCAACCTCGCTCTTGGCGGAAGGCCAAGTCAACCCCGTGAATATTACCGATACTACCCCGGAGTTTTCGGCCATCTACAACGATTCTGATGCAGGGGATATGGCGAATCGTTATCAGGTGCAAGTGTCGACTATACCGGGCGTTTGGACGAATTTAGTTTGGGACAGTGGACAACAAGCCATGGCTGTTACTCCCCAAGGCACGCGCAGTCCTAATATTCAGTACGCTGGTCCCGCGCTGACGCCTGGGATTACCTACTACTGGCGCATAAAGTTCTGGGACGATGAAGGAGCTGAAGGGGCGTGGAGTATGAGTGGTAGCAGCTTTTCGTTCTTCAGCGATCCGAACACTATGGTCTTCAACTCTACACCAGGCGATGGCTACACGAACAGTTCAAGTACCTCAAGCTGGGATGTTGCCCATGATGCGACCATAGGTTCCGGTGGTTACCACACATATACTTACTCTGAAGTAGGAGTTGAGTACTATAGTTCTAACTATCGAATCTACAGGTCATTCGTACCATTCGATACCTCGGCATTGCCAGATAGTGCAGTTATCACCGACGTAGCACTCAAGGTGCGAGTTAACTCGCGGGCAAATAATGATAATGACGGTGACGATTGGCTAACCGTAGTGCAAACAACTCAGTCTAGTCCACTTGGATTGACTGCCGATGACTATGATCAGGTAGGAAGTGTCAATAATCCAATTGAGGGAATAGATATTGCGGAGCGAAAGGACCTTTCCGCTATTACCACCGGTCAGTACTTAACGTTTGCGTTGAATGCTACTGGTAGATCATGGATTTCCAAGACAGGGTATACTAAGCTAGGTTTACGTGAAGGCCATGACGCCGTAGACAGCCCGGTAAGTGGGAGTGACTATATACAGTTTGGGCCAGTCGAATCAGATAACCCTCCAATTCTTCAGGTTGCTTATACACTTCCAAGTAGCAATAACGCACCTACTGCGTCCACGGCCCTGTTAACTGAAGGCCAGACGAATCCGGTTAATGTTACCGACACCACACCGGAGTTCTCGGCGATTTATAACGATCCGGACGTAGGGGACATTGCCAACCTGTATCAAATCCAGGTATCCACCACTCCTGGTGTTTGGACAAGCCCATACTGGGATAGCGGGCAGCTTGCCATGACCGCCACCACGCAAGGTGCGCGCAGTCCGGATATTTCGTACGCCGGTAGTTCACTAACGCCCGGCGCTACCTACTACTGGCGCATCAAGTTCTGGGACGATGATGGCGCCGAGGGTGCGTGGAGTTCAGGCAGCGACACCTTCACTATGTCCGCCCCGCCGGTTTTTCAGGATATCCAAAACCTCACTTACACCTACGACGCCAACGGTAATATTACGCGCCTGGTTGACGCCTCACAAACCAATAGTGCGAAAACCGTGGATTATACCTACGACGCGCTGAATCGTTTACTTACTGCAACTACTAGTGGCGCGGTCAACGGGCAGAACTATGCCCAAATATATGTGTATGATGTCATTGGCAATATTCTCTCCGGCCCGGCAGGTACGTACACGTATGCCGGCAATCAAGGCAGTTCCTACGCCAACCCGCACGCGGTCACGGATATTGCTGGTACGGCATATGCTTATGATAACAATGGCAATCTTGTGGCCAAAGGCAGTGCCTTGTCGTGGTATCCGCCGGCTGGCGGAGGTGGCACCTGGACCGATCGGAAACAGCTCACTATCAACCACACCAAGGTTTCGGGCGGGCAAGATCTGATTGATTTCCCGATGTTGGTTTCGGTAACTGATGCCGAACTTAAACACACCTCATACGGCGGCAAGGTGGGCAAGACAAATGGCACCGACATTTTATTCACCGCTGCTGACGGTACCACTAAACTGAACCACGAACTTGAGAGTTACACCGCTTCAACTGGTAAGCTGGAGGCTTGGGTAAGGGTGCCGATGCTTTTGGCCAGCGCGGATACCACACTTATTATCTACTATGGCAACGCCGTAGCTAGCGACCAGCAGAACAAGCCCGGCACCTGGAACAGTAATTACGTGGCAGTGTACCATAATTCAACCGGTACGGCCGGGGAAAATGACAGCACAGCGAGCGCATATCACCTCACCGAGGCTGGCACGGTGAAGCAAACTACCGCCGGCAAGGTGAGCAAGGCGCGTCAGCTTACCTCCACCAGCACCAGCAACTATCTGTACCGGGCTGATAGCGCCAATCTTGACGGCCCGCAGCAAATGACCTACCAGGCCTGGGTACGCAAGACCACCACCAGCACGAGCTGGTACGGCATTATGTCCAAACGCGCCAGCGCCACCAACCAGCATAGCTACTCGGTCGGCATTCAAAGTAATAAAGTTCGCTTCCTGACCGGCAATGCCGCGGGTAACGGCACTGACACCACTACCATATCCGTAGCCAGTGTGCCGAAGAATACTTGGACCGCGGTAAGCGCGGTGTTTGATGGCAGCCAAGCTGCTGCCAATCGCAAAAAGATTTATTTGCAAGGCTCACTCAATGCCACGGGTAATTCAAACATCACCGCTATCACCAACACCACCTCGCAGCTAAATGTGTTCCGCACTATGGGTCAAAGCAAGGCTTTTGTAGGTCAGTTGGATGAAGTGCGCATTTTAAAGACTGCTTTGACGCCGGGTTGGATAGCGACCGAGTATGCCAATCAGAACAACCCAAGCACGTTCTATACCTTGGGATTAGTCTCCGGCGGCTCGCAAGATACGTTCACTTGGGATTACCATAACCGCCTTTCCAGTGTCATTCCCGCGCAAGGCGCTATCCAGACCTATGCCTATGACGCCTCTGGCCAGCGTGTTAAAGTTATATCAGGAGGTGTTACCACCGTGTACCCCACGCAGTTCTACAACACCGATGGCACGGAAGCCATAAAGCACATTATGGCCAATGGCGTGGTGGCCACGGTAAAGGGCACTGGCGCGGGAGCAAGCGTGTATAGCGTGTCCACCGACCACCTTACAGGCTCAAATGTAGTCACGAGCAGCACCGGTACGCAGGAAGAGCTGATAGATTATTACCCGTTTGGTTCAATCAGATTGGATGAAAAAGCAAGTAGTTTTAGTGAGCAGCGCAAATTCACGGGGCAGGAGTATGACGTGGATACTGGGTTATCGTACATGAATGCCAGGTACTATGACGGGGAAGTGGGTAGGTTTATCTCCCAAGACCCGCTGGCTATTGAAGCCCTGCAAACGGCAGACAACAAGAAGTTCCAGTATCTGTTGGCTAATCCCCAGAACTGGAATACGTATAGTTATGCACTGAATAATCCACTTATTGCGAGTGATCCGAGTGGGTTGTTGACGAAAGTTATTCATGGAACGTTGCCTTTCGAGGACCAGTTAAATAGCAGGGCGGAATGGAGAGATTCATCAAATAATTTGATACAGAAAGCAACAAGTGATTTTGGTGAGACAGCCGCGTTGTTTGAATGGTCAGGCGGTGATAATCACTGGGAAAGGTTGTATGCTGCTAGTCGTTTAGCAGCAGAGATAAATCAGTATCAATTCCAGCCTGGTGAACAGTTAAATCTGGTGACGCATAGCCACGGAGGTAATGTTGCTTTTTTGGCGAGTTGGATGATAGATCACCCAATTGATAATATTGTCTCATATAATTTGCCCGTACTCCCTGAATACCAGCCGGATTCATCTAAGATTCATAATGTGGTTAATATGTATTCTGGTGCTGATTTGGCCCAAGTATTAGCGGGCACGCAGCAATCATTAAGCAAATTAGTGGGTAGGATGCTTGGTTCTACTGGTGAAAGAATAGGAGAGATACTAGGACTCGGGCAATTTGGTTTCGCTGGTTATATAGTTAATGGCGCTAAGAATTTTGATGCGACTTGGTATGCGTGGAATCCATTCACTGCTCATAGTGCACTTAAAAATAGTGGGGCTGCTTGGGATAAATTTGTGGCGCCGAATATTATAAAGTAGTTGGTTAAATACCCTTATGGCTAGTCAGAAAATTAGTAAAATTTTCGGGAGTGACCCTGATTTTACTAAATTACAAATACTTATAATATTTGGTGGATTAATAGCATTTAACCACTGGGTGCTTTCCTCAGATGGAATAGAATTAATTGTTGGGCATATATTATTTTCTTTGCCGATTAGCATTCTATTATTGTTGATTAGTAACCGTGTACTCAAGCGGCATCGCCAGAAGTCTGAGCAAATCGTGGCAAGGATTGGATTATTCATAGGTTTTGCCCTACTTATACCCAAATGGTTATTGCTATATTTTTTATTTAAATCATAAGTCCCTAGAGTAAACAGAGTCGCATCTTTGGCAGGGCTCTTGTTATTTAGTAAATTAAGGGGTTACACTTAGTGCCTATATGTAATTTATAGTGATAGGAATTGATACTTGTAACTCATCACTTTTTCTGCTAAAAATAAAGTAAGATGGCCCTGTACGCCAATGGCACAAGACGGACAAAATAAGAATGACTATGATCTTGTTAAGATCGACGCACAACTTAAAAGGTGGCGCGAGCGTCTTTTGTGTCTCACAAAAGGAAATCCACTTTTAGGTATTAATCGTTCTCGTGTTAGTAAACTACTAGTGAGTGAACCGGATAGTAGTTCATTGTTTGATGCTGTTGTTGTAAACGAAAAACCCCTTAAGATGCCCCTCGTAAAGAGGAGAATAAAACATAAAGGGGGTGAGCAGGATGAAGTAAATAATGATGACGAACCGCAGCAGGACTACGTAATCGATCCTGGTGACATTGAGTTTAATGCTTCGCCAAAGGATCTATTTAGGCTCATTCGTAGAATCTACGATAACGGTCGAACGACATTTGAAGAGCGTGGTGTTACTACATTGCACCTTGCCTTCGGTGTTCTGAATTGGGAAGACCAATTTTTGGGTGAATCAGAATCACCATTACTCCTGGTACCATGCCAACTAGAGAGCCGGGGGCCAAATTCTCACATGCAACTCAAAATGCTTGATGAAGAATTAAGGGTAAACCCTGCCCTAGAGCTCTACTTGAGAGAAAGACATCATGTTAAGTTGCCAGAATTTTTAGAAGAGCCGACCCTTGAGACGCTGAAGGCATTCTTTAATAAAGTTACGGAGTGTACCAAAGAACAAGGATGGAGGGTACAGGATGTGATTTGGTTGAGTACTTTTTCATTTGAGTCGTTAGTCATTTATAACGATTTGATAGAGATGGCCCAAACAGCGCATAGAAACCTCATCGTAGCCGCTTTTGCACGTGCTGGGTCCACTCACGATACGTCGGAAGCTATTGGCGAAGACCTTGATAACTTAGATACACCACAGAAAGTACCTATACCGGTAATGCCGACTGACGCTAGCCAATTACACGCACTATCAATAGCTAGTGCGGGGAAACATCTTGTAATCCACGGTCCGCCTGGCACTGGTAAGAGCCAAACGATTACCAATTTAATCGCCGACGCTCTAGGGAAGGGTAAAAAAGTACTCTTCGTAAGCGCAAAGATGGCCGCACTAGATGTTGTTTATCGTAGACTTTCACAGCTTGGCTTAGGCCGTTACTGTCTGGAAGCACACAGTACGAAGGCTGGAAAGGCAAAGATAATTGAGGAACTCAAAAAAACACTGGAAAGCCCCTCCAATGGAAGCGGTTTACAACTTGATGAGCAGCTTGCGGAACTAAAACGAATACGCAAACAGCTGAATGAATATGTACAAGAGGTCCATATGACGCGGCAGCCATTAGGAATAACAATTTACAAAGCTATCGGTTTCGCGGAGAAACTTCATCACGTTCCAACGGTAGAATTTGATTTACCGTGGGCTGATGTCTTGAGTACTAAACGTGAACAACTGACGGAAAAAACTGAGATCCTTGAAACGCTTGCGGTACAAGCGGAAACATTTAACAATAAATCATCTCATCCATGGAGAGGATACTCCCCTACACAACAAGGACAAATAACGTCAGAAACGCTCAGAAAAAATCTACAATTACTTACTAAGTCGCTTGAAGAAATTCATGGAGCCTTGCACGATCTTACAAAGATAATTACCCCAGGGTCTAAGGGTTTCACTGTTACCGACCTTACTAAAATTAAAGAAATATTTGACCTGATAGCCATTTGCGAACACCTCCCCAAGGGCTGGGGATCGAAAGCGATTGGGGAATTACATGAACTGGAGGTACTATTTGGTGATGCTTGTATTAAAGCAGAAGTTTATCAGGAGAAAAAAAATGAGCTAGCAAAAATTACTCCCTTGCCACTAAGAGAACTTCATATTTTACTTAAACCTCTTGAAGTAGAATATGCTTCACGACTACACTTTTTAAAACCCAACTTTTGGAAATGGAGGTCAACAGTTAAGAAGAAATTGACACCCGGCGCAAGTAACTCAATTTCCTCTCTACATACCTACATTAAAACATGTAGTGAATCGGAAGCGACTGAAGATTGGTTCAGGATAAATGGAGAAGCTATATCGCATTATGTTGTGAATCCCGTAAACAATGTAAAGCAACTAAAAAATCTGATTATACAGTTTCGTCTTTGTCAGAAATTACTCTGGGCAGTTTCTGAAAAAATAATTAAACGATCGCAGGATGATTTTACTATTACAACTGAGGCTCAGGAAAAAGCCTATACAATATCACAAAAAATAACAGATGATGCACTGCATTCGGCAATTTCTTTTGTCAATTCTTGCTGGCCGAATGGTTTTATTGATGGTGTCATGATTGAAAGCATAGAGATAGCATCAGTAATACGACGATCACAGGAGTGTGTTAATTCGTCCCAAAAGCTGCACGAATGGAGTCTTTTACAGGAGACCATCTCTAGATGTAATAGTGCCAGGTTAGAATCCTTATTGCAGGGGCTTGAAAAGGTCGGCGTTAAGGATGCACCCCGTATCCTAGAGCGTAGGTTTTATGAGCAGTGGGTAGAATCGGTTTTGGATAGTGTTCCAGCTCTCAAAGGTTTTTCTGGTGCCATACGAGAAGATAAGACTGCTCGATTCCGAGAGCTTGATGCAAAGGTTTCCCATTTAGCGTTGATGCGCATCCAGGCCATGGCTGCTGAGTCAGCTAAGAAAGTAACCTCAGCTCAAAACAATTTCGGTAGCGCAGGAGAAGTCGGGATATTACGTTTGCAGTTACAAAAACATAAGCGCTTTAAACCGCTACGAAAGTTATTTGCTGAGATACCTAGTGTATTACAGGCCATAAAGCCATGCATGCTCATGAGCCCTATTTCAGTATCAACTTTTTTGAAACCAGGCAGTATAACTTTTGACCTTGTGGTTTTCGATGAGGCATCACAATTGCCGACCCAGGAAGCAATACCGTCAATACTGCGGGCAAAACAAGTGGTTGTAGCAGGAGATGAAAATCAACTGCCTCCCACGTCGTTCTTCCTTGCTTCTTCGATTTTTGAAGAGGATTATGATGATGATTTAGAGGAGCTTGAACCGTTGGAATCACTGCTGAATAATTGTGTAGCCGCTTATCCACCAATATTCAGTCAAAAAAAGATTATTTGGCACTATCGAAGTAAGGATGAGCGCTTAATAAAGTTTTCTAACCATTTCTTCTACAACAACTCTTTAATTACCTTTCCATCAACAACCACAAGCGATGAGGGGAGAGGGGTTCATCTTGTGTATGTTAAAGATGGCGTATGGGATCGAGGTCGTAGTAAAACAAATAGGATCGAGGCTCAAAAAGTAGCTGAATTTGTCATTGAGTATTTCAAGAAATACCCAGGACGATCACTGGGTGTTGTGGCAATGAGTGCTTCTCAAAAAGAAGCAATTGAGTATGCACTTGATGATCTCGTTTCACGGCATCAAGAAGTATTACCGTTAATGAATTCAAACAAGGCGGAACCATTCTTTATTAAATCTCTGGAAAACGTTCAAGGAGATGAGCGAGACGCCATAGTTATAAGTGTTGGTTATGCAAAAACCGCAGAAGGCGTCTTAAGCTTAAATTTTGGTCCACTCAACAACAAAATGAGTGGCTGGCGGAGGCTTAATGTCCTCGTTACGCGGACTAAATGGGAGATCATTATAGTTACTAGCCTTAGAAGTCAGGAGCTTACGGGTATAAACCCAAATAATAAGAGCGCCCTCATGCTTAGAAGTTATATTGAGTACGCGGAGCGTGGGGCTCAGCTTCCTTCTGATCCAGCAGTTTTGTCTGGATACGAAACAAATGATTTTGAGGATGGTGTGGCCGCCGAGCTAAGAAATCGTGGGTTGGTAATTGATGAACAAGTAGGGGCTAGTGCTTATCGCATTGATTTGGCAATACGTGACCCAAGAGACCAAAACCGTTATGTAATGGCTGTAGAATGTGATGGCGCGACATATCATCATACAAGGACGGCCCGCGACCGTGATTTACTGCGTCAGGAAATTCTACGATCGCATGGATGGAGAATCCACCGGCTTTGGTCAACTGACTGGTTTAGGGACCGAGAAATGGCGATAAAAGGTATTTTGAGGAGCTTGGAAATTGCTCTAAAGTACGGTACCGACCAACCTGTTTATGCGCCACCTACAACTACCACAAGACATGAAGCCCCGGAGAGTAACTCTAATACTAAGGCGGGGAATCAAGTAGAGGGAAGCGCTGTTACCTCCATGAGGTTATATGAACCAAGTGTGCCTTACCAAAAAACGTTGGCAACAAAAAGAGAAGACCCCAATGTACTATTGAGACATTCCAAATTACAGACATTAGCCGATGCCACAGCTTTTATAGTCAACAAAGAATCCCCAATACATGAAAGCGTAATACTTGAGCGCCTCAAAGAAGTCTATAAGGTGTCTCGTGCGGGGTCTAATATTCAGAGAAACGTCAGTAGTGCAATACGGTTGGCAGAAACAGATCATAATTTTCTTATTTCAAAAAAGGGCTTTATTTACAAAAACAAGGACCGCCCCATGGGATTCCGAACACCACTTCCAGGAGAGGAGCGCTCAATATTACAGATTGCCCCTGAGGAAATCGAGAATGCAATTCTCTACTTAATAGAAGATCAGTTTGGTTTTGCGAGAGAGAAGCTCCCCAAGGCCGTCTTAAATCTCTTTGGACTTGGGAGATCTTACTCAGAACCAGTAAAGCCAATACTACTATGTATAGAAAAACTCATTAATGACGGTACACTTCGTGTTAGTGGGTTTACGCTTTATTTAGCGTAGTTATGATCACCATAGAAGAAGCAAGGAAAATTGATCCCCTATTGTAATAATACGGCAGCTGGGGCGTTGTAATAGATGTGGGTGATTGTTAGTAGTAAGTAGTAGGCTTAAGTTCACCAGCTTACACTAAAGCTTTGGATGGTTTCATTAACACTCCACAAATGGGCGTTTTTTTGGTATAGTGAAGAACAGTAAGTAGTGGGTAGGAAGTAGTGAGTAGTTTAGGGAGATTGCTTCGCTGACGCTCGCAATGACAGCAAGGAATAGCCCGCAATGACACATAATGACACGTAGATTTCGCCCCAATTCATTACTGTTTCTCCCAGGGCTTGCCTTGGGTATTTTGATTTTCCACCCTGTTGCTGGCGCGGGCGAGCCTGCTCAGGGCTGCGAGCTGGCTGCTGTTTGGCAGTCGGGTGAGATTTCTCGCTACACTTGTTCTGAGCGTTTAACCGGCGCGCAGGTGGCGGCTTATTTAAATTCGCAAGCGGATATAAAACTGGTGGCGCCAGTGCAAGAATATAAAATTGCTTTAACCCCGAACGACGCTTATTACTCAGAACAGCGCACGTACCTGGAACAAGTAAAAGCGCATGAAGCTTGGGACAAGCCCGTGAGCAGCAGCTTGCGGCCGGTGATTGCCATACTGGATACGGGCGTGGATATTAATCATCCTGATTTGGTCAGCAACATTTGGTTCAATCCTTGGGAAGTGCCGGGCGATAAAATTGACAATGACCAAAACGGTTATGTGGATGATCAGTACGGCTGGGATTTTATGTTGAACTTGCCCGGCGGCACGCCAAAGCTGGATACTGGTTGGACCGAGCTGGCCGTGCAGCACGGCACGATTGTGGCTGGCGTGGCCGCGGCCGTGGGCAATAACGCCCAGGGCGTGGCTGGCGTGGCCTGGCGCGCGCGGCTGATGCCAGTGCGCGTGCTAAACAGCAAAGGCGTGGGTGATACCATAACAGTTGCCAAGGGAATAGATTACGCCATAAAAAATCACGCTGACATTATTAACTTGTCTTTTGTCGGCAACCTTTCCGATCCCGTGCTGGAAGATGCTATTCGGCGGGCTTTTCAGACTGGTGTGCTGGTGGTGGCCGCGGCTGGCAACGAAGCTGCCTTGGGGGTGGATATGAACCGCGTGCCCCAGTATCCAGTGTGCGACGATGGCCCTAATGGTGAAAATTTTGTCATTGGCGTGGCCGCGGTAGATAGCGCCGACCGCTTAGCGAGTTTTTCCAATTACGGTTCTAAGTGCATAGATGTGGCTGCGCCTGGTGTTGGTATTTACAGTACTCAATACGTTAACGCTGCCGAGTCCAAGCTTACTAAAGCTTATGGCGGGTACTGGAGCGGCACAAGCGTGGCCGCGCCTATAGTTTCCGGCGCTTTGGCGCTGTTGAAAGCGGCTTACCCGACTTATTCACCGTCGCAGCTAAGGGATATTTTAACGGCTTCGGGCGATCAGATAGACAATGCCAATCAAATGGTTTATCGCGGGCAATTGGGACGCAGGTTGAATTTGCGCGCTGCCTTAGAGCTTGCTGGCAGTGTTAAGTTTGCCACCAAAAGTCTGGTGATTGTGGCGCCTTTGTCTAGCTCGCCAGCGCAAGTGGCTACCTATGACATTTCTGGTGAGCAGATTCAGCAATTCCTGGTGTACGACGTTAGGTTTACCCGGGGCGTGAACGTGGCCGCGGGCGACGTGGATGGCGATGGGCAAGTGGAAATAGTGACCGCGCCCAGGCAAGGCGGCGGCCCGCACATCAGAGTGTGGAGTTTGCAAGGCCAGCTGGAATATCAATTTATGGCGTTTCCGGAAAATTTCCGCGGCGGGCTGTCGTTGGCCGTAGGCGATATCACGGGCGATAAAAAAGCTGACATTGTCTTGGGAGTTGGGCCAGGCGGCTCAAACCTAGTCGGCGTGTTTAATGCTGAGGGTTACCGGTTGCATCAGCTAGTGCCTTATGATGAAAAATATACTGGTGGCGTTAATGTGGCGGTTGGTGACTTGGATGCTGACGGCTTTAATGAAATCGTGGTCACGCCCTCGGGCGCGAGTAAATTGCCTTTGCGCATTTACGAGCGCACCGGCGTGAGTCGGCGTGAGTTTGCCGCTTTTCCTTACGCGTTCAAGGGTGGCGTGAACGTGGCCGTGGGTGACATTGACGGCGACGGCAAGGCGGAGATTGTGGTGGGCGCCGGCGTCGGCGGCGGGCCACAGGTTAGAGTATTTAACCGCGACGGCAAGCTGTTGCAACAGTTCTTTGCTTATAACACAAAATTCCGCGGCGGGGTGTATGTGGCGGTTGGTGACCTGGAGGGTGATGGCAGCGCCGAGATAATTACCACGCCAGGGGCGAGCGGCGGGCCGCATGTGCGTGCCTTTAACGCCAAGAGCGAAGTGCGAACTCAGTTCTTTGTCGGTGATCAAAGATTCCGCGGCGGTTTAAGCGTGGGCACGTTCAGGTAGAATCAAAAAATTCCAAACCCTAAATCCGAATGACTAAATAATGTCTAAGACCCAATTCCTAACCCCCAAGTTTTTTGGACATTTGACATTCAGATGGTTACAAAATT
>Ga0209211_10008187_pt1 | contig 14383 bp, 15 predicted proteins | sample RifGroA2_FD_183992 | JGI IMG/M metagenome (GOLD analysis project Ga0209211, IMG submission 183992) | Groundwater microbial communities from Rifle, Colorado, USA - Groundwater A2 (SPAdes) (version 2) | ecosystem: Environmental > Aquatic > Deep subsurface > Groundwater | place: Rifle, Colorado...
TATTCGTACGGATTCGTAAATTCGTAACAATTGAAAGGAGGTGTTTTTATGCCGGTATTTTTAAAGAAAAAAGAAAAAGAAACAACAGGAAGTTTTTTGAGGCGCTTTACCCGCAGGGTGCAGCAAAGCCATGTTTTGGTTGAAGCGAGAAAGAAAAGGTATCATCGGGCGGAACCGACCAAACGGCAGAAAAAACTTTCCGCGCTTTATAGAATCGAAAAAACCAAAGAAATGGAGAAGCTGAGAAAGCTCGGTCTTTTGAAGGAAGAGGAAAAACCGTACAAAAAATACCGTTAAATCGCATGACGCTTCAAAAAATCCAATCCGATTTAAAAGAAACGTTTAAGACCGGCGACGAATTAAAGCGTTCGGTCTTAAGAATGCTCATTTCCGCGATTTATAATAAGCAAATCGAAAAAAGGACAAGAGAGAAGACCGGACGGGACGTTGAATTGACCGAAGAAGAATTGCTCGGGGTGATTTCAAGCGAAGCAAAAAAACGCAAAGACGCGAGCGAACAGTTTGAAAAGGGCGGCAGGCCTGAGCTGGCGGCCAAAGAAAAATCCGAGCTTGATATGCTTATGGCGTACTTGCCGGCGCAGATGAGCGAAGAAGAATTGAGGGCAAAAGTTAAAGAGGCAATCGCGAAATCCGGAGCCAAAAGCGAAAAAGATTTTGGGAAAGTGATGGCCGCGCTGATGAGAGAGACAAAGGGCCGCGCCGAGGGAGGGGCGGTCAGTAAGATTGTGAAAGAAGAAATGGCCAAATTAGGATGATTGAAATTAATAATCTTACCAAAACAAGGATTGAAGAGAAGCGTCTTAAGCAAGCGGCGGAAGCGGCGCTTGAGGAGATAAAAAAACCCCTCGGCTTGGCTCGGGGCAAGGAAGCGGAAGTGAGTTTGGCGCTGGTCGGCGGGAAAAGAATGCGTGCGCTGAATAAAACGTATAGAGGCAAAGACAAGCCGACCGACGTCCTGTCGTTCAGCCAGATTGAACGGGGCAAAAAATTTGTCAAAGCGCCGGAAAAAATTATAAGATTGGGAGAGGTAGTCGTCTGTTTGCCGGTCGCGCGGAAACAGGCAAAACGAAGCAAACATTCTTTATTGAAAGAACTGACTATTTTGCTGATTAGCGCCGGAAAAAATTATAAGATTGGGAGAGGTGGTCGTCTGTTTGCCGGTCGCGCGGAAACAGGCAAAACGAAGCAAACATTCTTTATTGAAAGAACTGATTATTTTGCTGATCCACGGCATATTGCATCTGGCGGGATACGAACACGAGCGGAGCGCGAGGGAAGCAAAAAAAATGGAGAAAACCCAAAGTAAAATAATGGAAATAATCAAATAAAAATTCGCATTCGTTATGAAAAACGACATCATCATAGGTTTAGACATCGGAACTTCCACGGTTCAAACGGTCGTTGCCCAGAAGCTCGGAGCGGCGCAGAAACTTCGTATTCTTGGGACGGGCCAATCTTCCGTGAACGGATTGCGAAGAGGCATAATTACCGACATTGACGCCGCGGCAAGAAGCATACGGGAAGCCGTGAAAATGGCCGAGCGGGCAAGCGGCGTTTCCGTTCGTGAGGCCTACGTGAGCGTCGGCGGAAGCCACATCGGTTGTCGTTCGTCCCGCGGGGTGGTCGCGGTATCAAGGGCGGATCAGGAGATTTCCGAAGACGACGTGATGCGCGCGATCCGCCAGGCCGAGGCGGTGACCCTCGCGGCTAATCGCGAAATACTTCACGTAATTCCGAGAGAATTCATCATTGACAGCGAAAAAGGCATAAAAGACCCAGTCGGCATGCACGGCATCCGTTTGGAAGTCGACGTTCTGATCATTGAGGGCTCAACGCCGGTTTTAAAAAATTTAAACAAGTGTTTGTCGGAGGCGGGAATCGAACCGAGTGAATTCATTTTGTCTTCTTTGGCTTCAAGCCGCACGTAATTCCGAGAGAATTCATCATTGACAGCGAAAAAGGCATAAAAGACCCGGTCGGCATGCACGGCATCCGTTTGGAAGTCGACGTTCTAATCATTGAGGGCTCAACGCCGGTTTTAAAAAATTTAAACAAGTGTTTGTCGGAGGCGGGAATCGAACCGAGTGAATTCATTTTGTCTTCTTTGGCTTCAAGCCGCGCCGTTCTGAATTCCCGTCAAAAAGAGCTGGGCGTTTTAACCCTCGATCTGGGCGCCGGCACGACGGGACTGGGCGTGTTTGAAGACGGAGATATTGTTTACGCGAATATTTTGCCGATCGGTTCCGGACACATTACGAACGACATCGCGATCGGCTTGAGAACTTCCATTGACGTTGCCGAAAAAATAAAATTGGAGTATGGTTCATGCGCGGCCTCGGAAATCGGGAAAAAAGAAACGATTGATTTGGCGAAGTTCGGCGTTGAAGATCAAACGAAAGTTTCGCGACGGATGCTGGCGGACATCATTGAAGCGAGGATTTGCGAGATTTTTGATCTGGTAAATAAAGAATTAAAAAAGATAAACCGCCAAGGCATGCTGCCGGCCGGAGTCATCCTCGTCGGCGGCGGAGCGAAATTGCAGGGACTCGTTGATTTGGCCAAAAGGGAATTGAAATTGCCGGCGCAAATCGGCTTTCCGGCCGAAGAATTGGGCGGCTTGGTTGACAGGGTTGACGACCCCGCTTTCGCTTGCGCCCTCGGCCTTGTATTGATGGGTCAGGACCTTGAAGGCAAGAAAGAGGGGCTCGGTTCAATGGTCCCAAAAATCCCATTGATGGACGGCTCAATTTTTGATAAAATTAAGCATTGGTTCAGGGCGATATTGCCTTAAGTAAATCAAAAATCAAATATTAAAATTCAAAATGATAGTTCAAAATTCAAAATGATAAATAAAATAAGAAGATATTTACGCATTTTGCATTTTGATTTTTGCATTTTGAATTAGTTATTATGCCTCAAATAAAACCGGACATGGAGACATTCGCGAAAATTAAAGTGGTCGGAGTCGGCGGCGGCGGCGGGAACGCCATATCAAGGATGGTGGCGGCGAACATCAAAGGCGTCGAGTTTTTGCTTAAAGAAATTTCCAATTTTCAATTAAATCCAAATTTTCAAATTATTAGAAATTAGAAATTAGAAATTAGAAATTAGAAATTAGAAATTATAACATTTATGCCTCAAATAAAACCGGACATGGAGACATTCGCGAAAATTAAAGTGGTCGGAGTCGGCGGCGGCGGCGGGAACGCCATATCAAGGATGGTGGCGGCGAACATCAAAGGCGTCGAGTTTTTGGCCGTCAACACCGACGCCCAGGATTTGCATAACTGCAAAGCCAATGAAAAAATTCACATCGGCAAAAATGCGACGCGAGGATTGGGCGCCGGAATGAATCCAGAAATCGGCCGCCAGGCGGCCGAAGAAAACAGGGAAGAGATTCAGCAGGCGCTCAAAGGCGCGGACATGGTTTTCATTACCTGCGGTTTGGGCGGCGGAACCGGCACTGGCGCTTCGCCGGTGATCGCGGAGATTGCCAAGGATTCGGGCGCTTTGACCATAGGCGTTGTGACGAAACCTTTTAGTTTTGAAGGCGCTCAGCGAAGGCAGCTCGCCGAAGAAGGATGGGCTCAATTGAAAGAGCGCGTTGACGCGCTTATTGTCATTCCCAACGACAGGATTTTGCAGATTATTGACAGAAACACTTCTTTAATTGACGCTTTCGCGAAGGTTGACGATGTCTTGCGCCAGGGCGTGCAGGGAATTTCCAATTTAATCACCTATCCGGGAATAATTAACGTTGACTTCGCCGACATCCGGGCGATTATGCAGAACGCGGGTTCGGCTTTGATGGGTATCGGCTCGGCCACAGGCGAAGATCGGGCGATTGTCGCGGCTAAGGCGGCCATAAATTCTCCTTTGCTTGAACTTTCCATTGACGGCGCAAAAGGCGTTCTTTTCTCCATCAGCGGCGGCCAGGATCTCGGCATGCTTGAAGTCAACGAGGCGGCCAAAGTAATAACCGAATCGATTGACTCCGACGCCAAAATCATCTTTGGCGCGATACATGACGATAAGTTGAAGAAAGGCGAGATCAAAGTGACCGTTATAGCCACCGGTTTTGACGAGGGGGCGCCGGTTAAAACCGTTTCATTACCTTTAAAAATAAACGGCGCCGCGAACGCCGAAACGGAGAAGAAGGCGCCGTCCGAGGAACTCTTTCGGCAGAGCGCCGACCACAAAACCAAGAAGATTGTTTCGTCAGATTCGGATTTGAAAGACGAAACCGAATGGGACATCCCGACGTTCATCAGAAAGAAAATGAAGTAAAAAATCAAAATGGTTTATTACGAACAGGAGACTGAAGTACGTCTCAAGAAATATTTTATTGAGAAGTATCCGTATTTTCTGCTGATTCTCGCCGGACTCGTCATCGCGGCGTTTATTTATTTTAATTATCTCTGGCAGCAAAGCTGGATCGCGATTGAAAGAGAAATGACAAAAACCGAAAAACTTGAACAGGAATTAAAAGAATTGACCAAGGAAGAAAAAGCCGTTGTCGAAATGTCGCTTTATAAAAGTTTTTCCGGCGAGTACGAAATCAGCCATCCCAAAGACTGGAACGTTCGGGAAACCGAGGGTTACGCGATGTTTGAACCTGCGGTCGAACCGCGGGGCGAAGGAAAAACGCCCGCCGTCCCCGGCTTGTTTTTTGTTTCGGTCAAGGAAAATCCGGAGCAGTTTGATCTTCAGGGGTGGCTGGAGCAAACCGATGAGCCGGGCGCCGGTTTGGGAAGTTTTGATCGTTTTCTTTCCGCGAAGGAAGCCGCCGAACTTAAAAAACTTTATGAGGCCGACAAAGCGTTCAGATTGGATTATTACGAAAAAGAGATTTCCGTTCCAGGAATCTCCGGCCTTGAGCAATATTTGGACGCCGAAGGCGGTTCGGCAAGGATTGTTTATCTCCCTTACGGCGGCAAAATTTACGCGTTGACGGTTTCAAGCGAAAGCCATTTTAATCCTTCTCGGCAAGACCCGGCTGTTGTAAAATTTTTAGAGATTGCCGACGCGATGATAAAAAGCTTTAAAATGATAAAATAAGAATGAAAAATTTAATTCAGCAAATCAAAAAACGGGACGGTCGGGTTGTTCCTTTCGACCAGAAGCGGATTACCGACGCGATCCATAAAGCGATTACCGCGACCGGCGAAGAGGACGGCGTCGTGGCGAAGAGAATTTCGGATAAAGCCGTGAAAGTTTTAAACGAACGGTTCCAGAAACGAACTCCGGGAGTGGAAGATATTCAGGATATCGTCATTGAAACCCTTCAAGTCGAGGGTTTTAAAAACGTGGCCGATGCTTACGCCGCCTATCGCCAAAAGCGGACCGAAATTCGGGAATTAAAGTATTTTCTTTTGGCAAAAGACGTAAAGATAAAATTGACGCCGAACGCCCTGAAGGTTTTGGAATCGCGCTATTTAAGAAAAGACGTCAACGGAAAATTGATTGAGACGCCCAGCGACCTATTCAAGCGGGTCGCTCAGAATATCGCCGCGGCCGAAAAGATTTATAATCCCAACATCGGTGACGACGAGCTTTTTAAAACCGAAGAAAAATTTTTTCGGATGAAAGCTCTTTTGGAGTTTTTGCCAAATTCTCCGACTTTGATGAACGCCGGCTCGGTTCTTCAGCAACTCTCCGCCTGCTTTGTCATCCCGGTTGAAGATTCAATAGGAAGCATTTTCGGCGCGATTCGCGACACCGCTTTGATTCATCAAAGCGGTGGTGGCACCGGATTTTCGTTCGCGCGTTTGAGGCCGAAAGGGGATGTCGTTAAATCAACAAGCGGAGTCGCTTCCGGCCCGGTTTCTTTCATGACCGTTTTTGACAAAGCGACGGAAGTGATTAAGCAGGGCGGAAAAAGAAGAGGAGCGAACATGGGAATTCTGAGAGTGGATCACCCCGACGTCATGGAGTTCATCACCGCCAAAAAGAGCGAAGGAATTTTGCAAAATTTCAACATTTCCGTCGCCATCACCGACGAGTTCATGGACGCCGTCGAGAAGGGAAGAAACTATGATTTGATAAACCCCCGCAGCGGTCAGACGATCAAGCAATTGGATGCCGGGGAAGTTTTGGATTTAATCGTGAAACTTGCCTGGGAAACGGGCGATCCGGGCGTGGTTTTCATTGACAGAATGAACAATGAGCGGGGCAATCCGACGCCGTACTTGGGCAAGATTGAGGCGACCAATCCGTGCGGCGAACAGCCGCTGTTGCCGTATGAGTCGTGCAATTTGGGGAGCATTAATTTGATCAAGATGTTGAAGCAAAAAAAGCAGAGGTGGGACGTTGATTGGGAACATTTGCGCGAGACCGTGCGCGACGCGGTTCATTTTTTGGATAACGTCGTGGAGATGAACCGCTATCCTTTGCCCGAAATAGAGGCAATGACTCGCGGTAATCGCCGCATCGGTTTGGGCGTGATGGGTTGGTCCGACATGCTGATTCGGCTCGCGATTCCCTACAACTCGCAAAAGGCGTTTCAGTTGGCGTCCAAAATCATGAAGTTCATCGACGACGAAGCGGATCGAATGTCAAACGAGCTGGCCAAAAAACGGGGCGTTTTTCCGAATTTTAAAGGCAGCGTTTTTGACAGAAAAGGCGGGACGAGAATGAGAAACGTCGCGACGACCACTATCGCGCCGACCGGTACCATCGGCATCATTGCCGGAGTTTCCCAGGGAATTGAGCCGATTTTTGCCTTGGTTTATAGGCGCTATTCTTTTATCGGCAAAGAAGCGGAAAAACCAGTTGAACTGCTTGAAATTAATCCTCTTTTTGAAGAAATCGCGCGAAAAGAAGGCTTTTATACGGATGATTTGTTGAACAAAGTGGCGGCGACCGGAAGCGTTCAGGGATTGAAAGAAGTTCCTTTGAGGTGGCAGAAAATTTTTGTGACCGCTCACGATATCTCTCCCGAAGATCACGTCAAAATGCAGGCGGCTTTTCAAAAACACGTTGACAATGCCGTGTCTAAAACCATCAATTTTCCGGAAACCGCCACTCTTGAGGACGTGAAGAAGGCCTATATGCTGGCTTATAAATACGGATGCAAGGGCATCACCATTTACAGAAGCGGTTCAAAACAAATGCAGATTCTGCAAGTCGGAGCGGCGCCTCAAAAGGAGGAAACGAAGTTGGTCATGGAGCAGGAAATTTCGCCCGAACTTAAAGACCCCGAAGCGACTATTCCTGATATTCTGCCCGGCTCCTGCCCGACCTGCACAATCTAGCTTTATCATGTCCAAGGCGAAAATATTTTTACTCCTCTGTTTTTCTTTCATTGTTGGAATCGGACTGAGTTCTTTAATCAAAATTTCCCCGCCATTTTTAGGGGGAATTTTGATTTTGGGAATATTTTTAATTTCCGTTTTTTGGAAGAACAAAAAAATTGTTTTGCTGGGTTTTTGCGTCATTGTCGCCGCGGTCGCTTTTTGGCGGCAGGATTTTCTTTCAAAGCCGGAGAATTTGTCGCCGGAAATTCCGATAAGCTCTTACAACGATTTGGGGGAAGCGTCCATTATCGGAATCATCGATAATGAACCGGAGGCCGGGCCGGCAGCCGTCAAATACGAAGTCAGGGCGTCGAAAATTAAATTGGCCGGCAACGCCGAAACAAACCTGCCTGCGCAGGCAGGCGTCGGCGGAAGAATCATCGTAACGGCCCGAAAATATCCGCGATATCAGTACGGCGACGAAATAGAGATCGTCGGCAAATTGAAGACCCCGCCGAAATTTGATGATTTGATTTTGATTACCGCGCCTTTTTGGCAAAAGACGATATTTTTTCCGTTATCGCTTATCCAAAATACATCAATCAGATTTCTTTCGGCAACGGAAAAATTTATTACCGATATATTTTATCTTTCAAAAATAAGTTTGAAGAAGTTATCGCTCAAATTTTGCCCGAGCCGCAAGCCTCATTTTTAAGCGCGCTTTTGATCGGCAGCCGCCAGGCCATTCCGCCGGATTTGATGGAGGCTTTTAATACTGCCGGCGTCACTCATATTATTGCCATTTCCGGCTACAACATAACCATCATTGCTTTCGTTCTGGCCGCGTTTTTGGGATTTTTGCGATTGTCGCGGCCGATGATTTTTTGGCTCACTTTGCTGACCATTTTATTTTTTACCGCGTTGACCGGCGCTCAGGCCTCGGTGGTCAGGGCCGCGATCATGGGTTCTTTGGTTTTGTTGGCCTCGAAAGAAGGGCGGATTTATCAGGTTACCAACGCTCTTGTTTTCGCCGCCGCGGCGATGCTTTGGTTTAATCCGAAACTTTTGCGTTGGGACGCGGGCTTTCAGCTTTCTTTTTTGGCCGCGTTGGGCTTGATTTATTTCCAGCCGATTTTGGCGAGAATTTTCATGAAACAGGAAATGGAAGAAAAATCAACGCCGTTTGCAAAGCGCGCTTTTGAAAAAATAAAAGAAATATTCCTGACGACGATATCGGCTCAAGCGGCGGTTCTGCCGGTTTTAATTTACAATTTCGACCGGCTCTCCCTGATTTCTCCTTTGGCCAACGTTTTGATTTTGCCGGCAATTCCGCTGACCATGTTTTTCGGTTTTATTTCGGCCGCGCTCGGTTTTGTTTTTATGCCCTTGGCCAAGATCGCCGCTTCCGTTGTCTGGCTGTTTTTGAGCTATGAAATTTGGGTTGTCGAAGGCCTGGCCAAATTTCCTTACGCTTCGCTTGAAATTTTTAATTTCCCTTTTATTTTCGCCGTTTTGTATTACGCTCTTTTGATTTGGCTTGGTTTTTGGTTAAACCCCGTTAGAAGTCGTTAAACGTTGTCTGCCACAGCAAGAACGGAGACGTAAGTCGGCTTCGCCTGTCTGAACCTATGTCCGCAAGGATATTGCCGGACTTCTAACGGGGTAAAGAAAAGAGCCGGTTTATTTTCCGGCCCCGTTTGATTAAACGTTTGTTATTCCTGGCTGTACTGGTTTTGTCTTAAAAGATTAAAAATTTGTTCTTTGTCTTCCCAGCATTCCGCCACGTCGGGGCAGTGCAGGCATTCCACCAGCTGGTTTGTCTCTGTCATGTGTTCGGGACCCGTGCTGTTTCCCCGTCCTTCTTCGAATCTGTCGTGGCAGGCGTTTTTTGTCTCGTCGGTCGTCTCCATTCCCCCTCCTTTCTTTTAAATTTTGTTATTATAGCATAATTCATATTAATGAAAAAGTCAAGGTTTATCAAGAATTTAAAATTTTATTTTTTGGGATTTCTCGCGGCAACCGCGTTTTTGGTCTGGTTTGTCGTCCTGACATTGCCGCCCGGCGATTCCGTGTCCGTTAATTATCTTGACGTCGGCCAAGGCGACGCTATTTTCATTCAGACCCCTGCCGGCAATCAAGTCCTCGTGGACGGCGGGCCGGATTCGATAATTCTGTCGCGGCTCGGGCGGCTGATGCCTTTTTACGATCGCTCGATTGATTTGATGATTTTGACTCACCCTCAGCTTGATCACATGGCCGGCCTGATTGAAGTCGCAAAACGGTATAAAATCGGCCGGATTTTGACCACCGGCGTTTTGTATAATTCACCGGCTTTCGCGGAATGGCAAAAGGTCATTGAAGAGAAAAATATTTCCGTGACGATCGCCAAAAAAGGACAGAAAATTCGGCTGGGCTCTGGGGTTTATTTTGAAATTCTGCATCCCGAAAAAGATTTGGCCGGCAAATATTATTCCGGCGACGTGAATAACGCCTCAATTGTCGGCCGTCTGAGTTTCGGCAAAAATTCTTTTCTGCTTACCGGCGACATCGAGGCGCCGGTTGAAATCGGACTCGCGGCCGAAAACGGCGCAAATTTGGCCTCGGACGTCTTGAAAGTCGCTCATCACGGTTCAAAGACCTCAAGTTCCGAAGAATTTTTAAAAGCCGTTGGCCCAAAAATCGCCGTGATTCAGGTCGGCCGTAAAAATTCCTATGGCCACCCGACCCGCGAAGTTTTGACGCGGCTTGGACAATTTGGAACGCAAATTTTCAGAAACGACATAAACGGCACGGTTGAAATATTGAGCAATGGTCGAGAGTTGAAAGTGAAAACCGAGAGGTGAAAAAGTTGATTGTTCAAAATATTTGTGATATTTTATTCATATATTCGCGTTAATTAATATTTCGTAAAATTATGTCTCATCCAACACAAGAACGCACCGTCGTATTGGTCAAGCCGGACGGCGTTAAGCGCGGTTTGATCGGAGAAATTATTGGCCGGATAGAAAAGCGCGGCCTGAAGGTTATCGCCCTGAAAATGCTTCGGGCGAGCAAAGAACAAATAGATTTTCATTATCCGAAAGACGAGGCATGGGTCAAGCGGCTCGGCGAAAAGTCATTGGCGACTTACGCAAAGTACGGCTGGGATCCGATTAAAGAAATGGGCACCGACGACCCGATGAAAATCGGAGTCGCGGTCAGGGAGTGGATTATCAATTTTATGACTTCCGGACCGATCGTAAAAATAGTTGTGGAAGGAATTCACAGCGTTGACATGGTCAGAAAATTAGTCGGCAATTCCATTCCGGCGCTGGCCGAGATGGGAACTATCCGCGGCGATTTTTCGGTTGACTCGGCTGCTTTGGCCAATAAAAATCAGCGGGCGGTTCATAATCTGATTCACGCTTCGGAAACGCCTCAGGAAGCGACGCACGAGCTCGCGTTTTGGTTTGCCGCGGAGGAAATCTTTGAGTACAAACGCGCCGAGGAGGATATAATGTTTTAATTCGCAGGCGTTCCTTATGTCAAATCAATTGGATCCCCGCCTTCATTTCGTCGTCGCCACGGCCATTATCGCCAAAGACGGTAAGTTTCTCATCGTCAAACGCTCGCCCCGTGAAAAAGCGTACCCGAACATATGGACCGTGCCGGGCGGCAAACTCGTGCTGACCGAATATAAAAACGTGCCCAAAACCACAACCGACGCCTGGTACGGAATCATTGATTGGCTGTTGAGAAAGGAAGTAAGAGAAGAGGTGAATCTTGAAATAGAAAAGCCCCGCTATCTGACGGATTTGGTTTTCGTCCGTCCGGACGGCTACCCTGTAATCACGCTTTCTTACTGGTGCGAATATGGTTCGGGAGAGGTCAAATTATGCGAGGACCTGACCGAATACGCATGGGTGTCGTTTGAAGAGGCGAAAAAATATGATTTAATTCCGGGAATTCTGGATGAAATCGGCGACGTTGACCGCATTATCAAAACCGCCTGAGCTGGCCGCCCGAGTTTGCCGTCAAAGAGAATTTACTTGCCTTTGGAAATGCGCTATAATTAAAACAGCTTTGCCGCACAAGAAAGTCAAGCATGATTTTAGGTCAATCGTTCTTGACCGGGAGCTCTATATCATTTCGGCCTGTGGGCCGAAATTGCGGGCACCCACTTGGATTTTTTCTAAAATCACTTAACTTCTTGGCGGCAAAGCTTTTTTATTTGGCAAAATTGACTTTTAGTCCGTTAAATGTTAAACAAAAAGCAGAGGTTCTTTGACAACAAATCGGAGAGAAAATGACAAGAGTACTGATTGTCGGCACCGGAACGATCGGCCAGCCGCTGGCAAAAGCCGCTTTGGAGCTTAAAAGTCAGCTCGGAATTGACGAAATCATAATTCTCAAAAATACGCCCCGGGTTGAAGATGTCGGCATGGTTCGGCGTTTTCAATCCTGCGGCGCCAAAATCTGCGCGTATGAAGAAAAATTTTCACAGTTCGTTCAATTCGGCATGACGCCGGATTATGATTTTGAAACAGCTCTTTCTTTGGCCAATGTCATCATTGATTGCACGAAGGACGATCTGGCTTTGAAAATGAAGGAGGATTTTTATTTTTATCGGCACCATACGCAAAAGTGCCGTGGTTTTATCGCCCAAGGCGGCGCCAAGGGATTCGGAATCCCTTTCGCTTACAATATCAATAATAAGGCGCTTTATTGGTCCGGCTCGCCGCATAAATTTATTCAGGTGGTTTCCTGCAATACCCACAACATTTTGGCCATTCTGCAAACTTTGGTCCTGGCGCATGAAGGGCCGGATTATCTGGAAAGCGGACGCTTTTATCTCCAGCGCCGCGTAAGCGACGTCAGCCAAAAGAAAGGAATCATCGGAATTGAGGTTGGAACTCCGAGCGATCCGAAGTTTGGTTCGCATCAGGCGGCTGACGCAATGGCGGTCTTGAGGACGATCAGCGTCCGTGGCGATCTGGACATCCACAGCCGGGCGCACAAGTCGCCCAACCCGTACATGCACGTGATTGATTTCAATTTAAAACTGAAAACATCGCTGACTTTGGCCGAAGCAACCGCCCGTTTTTGGGAAAATCCTTTAACCGCCACGACGCACCAGACGATGAACAACGTCGTCTTTTCCGCCGGACGCGACTGGGGGCATTTCGGAAGAATTTTAAATCAAACCGTCGTCTGCCTGCCGTCGCTTGAGGTCTTGAACGGCGGAAGAGAGATTGAAGGAACCTGCTTCACTCCTCAGGACGGAAATTCTTTGCTGTCTTCGTTCGCCGCGCTGCTGTATCTGCTCGACGGGACCGAAAATAAAAGTGAATGGCGGGAAAAGATGAAAAATATTTTTCATCGTCCGCCGTTTATATTTGAAGAGGTTTAATCAATAAAATTTAAAAACCCCGATCCAAATCGGGGTTTTATCTTTGAGGTTGTTTCAAAATCAGAAAATGTCGGTTCCGGTGATTATTTGAAAAAGAAATCGGATGACGGGAAAGATGAAATTACCTCCGAAAAAAAGTACAAAAAGAAGAATAACGAGGCCGTATTGTTCAAGAAACACTCTAATGTGTTCGTAAGAATAAGGCAGGGCGGCAAAAAGGACTTTTGAGCCGTCAAGCGGCGGTATCGGCAGAAGATTAAAAATCGCCAAGGTTAAGTTTAAAAAAACAATGATTTGAAAATAGCCGGCGAGCAGGCCGAAAAATCCCGATTGATCAAAGGCGCCGGCAAGCCGGATAATCAGGCCGAAGAAAACCGCTAAAAGCAAATTGCTGGCCGGACCCGCCGCGGCCACCATGGCCGGCCCCCATTTTTGGTTCTTGAGATTATAGGGGTTATAAGGCACCGGCTTTGCCCAGCCGAAAAGAATTGGACTTCTTACAAGTATTAAAAAGACCGGCAATATAATGGATCCCCATAAATCTAAATGTTTAATGGGATTCAAAGTCAAGCGGCCGGCGAATTTTGCCGTCGGGTCGCCGAGCCGGTTGGCTATCGTTCCGTGCGACACCTCGTGGATTACGACGGAAAAAATTAGTACGGCAATGTAAAAAACGTAAAATTCAATCGGCATGTTGCAAAAAAAATAAAATTATAGTATGATACCTACGAATCAGAAAATTAAAAGATTATATTTTTATGTCCAGAATCTGTCTAAATTGCGGTAAAAAATCAACTTTGGTCACGCGCCTGATAAAGCTACGCGGTAAGTATAACCCGACAACGAAAAAAAGAAAATACCCTAATCTTCAATGGGCTGTTTTGCCTTCGGGGAAAAAGGCCAAAATCTGCACCGAATGCATGCGAACTCTTTATAAGGAAAAGAAGTAACGCCTAAAGAGCCGCGGCCAGTCCGCGGCCTTTTTTCGGGACGTCGTATAGTGGTAGTACGCGAGGCTGGGGGTCTTGCAGCCCGGGTTCGATTCCCGGCGTCCCGACCAATTCAGACATTTTGAAAATTGAGAGGCATTTGGTTGCTCGCTCGCCCCGCCTTCGGCGGGTCTCGCTTCGCAAAAAGCCCTGTATTTCGGAATTAAATCGTAAGGGTGGACAAATTCAAATTCAGTTTTTCGGGAAAGCAAACGACGGTTCGTTCCAATTTTTTCCGTCAATGATTTTATTTCGTAAAAATCATTGGACAAAGCAAGTTTTTCAGCGTGGTGAGCTGTTTTTATCCAATCCCGCAAAGGTTCAACCCAATTGTTTCCCTTTCGCCCAAAATCGGACTTTCTTTTATTGAGGTCTATTTTTGTTTTAATAAGTTCGTCTTTTTTCACAAGGTAAGTTTCTTTTTCAATACTTCCGTCTAAAAATGCGTTGACCAGTTTATCAAGTTTTGTTTCTGCTTCTTTTATTTTCTCATCAAGATTTTGGGCGAAAGATTGCGCCGACTGGGCGTTGTCTTTTTCCCAAACATCAACTTGAGCTGTCATCTTTTCCGCCCAGTCGTCGTCAAGAGCGACATTTTGAAGCCGCGATTTTAATTGATTGGCGAGCAAGTCCTCGCGCAAATACCTTTGCGAACATTTGCCCAGTTTTTTCGTGCAACGGTAATAGCGGTATGTTCCACCGTGTCCGTGGGCAAATTGTGCGGTAATGGCTCCGCCACACTCGCCACA
>Ga0209211_10008188_pt1 | contig 14379 bp, 9 predicted proteins | sample RifGroA2_FD_183992 | JGI IMG/M metagenome (GOLD analysis project Ga0209211, IMG submission 183992) | Groundwater microbial communities from Rifle, Colorado, USA - Groundwater A2 (SPAdes) (version 2) | ecosystem: Environmental > Aquatic > Deep subsurface > Groundwater | place: Rifle, Colorado...
CATTGTGCCAGCGTCAATATTGATATATGGATCAATTTTAATGGCCGTTACTTTGAAACCTTTGCTTATAAGCACTCGGCCAAGCGCGGCAGTGACTGTTCCTTTTCCAACGCCAGACATGACACCACCAACAACGAAAATATATTTGTACGACATAATAAAAAGTAAAAACGGAGACAATGCTCCGTTATTTATTTTCCTTCAACAATGATTTTAACTTCCGCTTCAAAACCATGAGGCAACAAAATCTTGACCATAAATTCCCCTGGTTCCTTGATTGGATGTTCAAGTTTGATCATTGACTTATCAATTTGTTTGAATCCTTCATGCTTAAGCGAGCTTATAATCTGTTGATCTGTAACTGCGCCATAAAAAGTACCTTGATCGTTTACTTTTTGCTCCATGATCAATTCATATCCATCCAACTGTTGAGCAAGGTCTCCTGAAATAGAAAGTTCCTTACCTGCCACTTTTTTCTTGGCTTCTTCGCGCTCTTTTATTTTTCGAAGAGCTTCAGCTGTTGCGGCAATTGCGAGATTTTGCGGAAACAAAAAATTACGTGCGTGTCCGTCTGACACTTCAATAACCGTGCCTTCTTTTCCAACAGTTTTAACATCAGTAAGTAGGATAACTTTCATACGGAAAAAGTATATCATAAAACGGCCACTGTGGCCGTTTTATGTGTCAAGTATTTACGCTTTGCACTTATTGCACTTTTTGCTGAAGAGTAAAACCAGCGCTGACAAACCGACCAAGATGTAAATTAGTCTGACAAGCCAACCCCATGAACCAAAGATAACTTCAACCAGATTCCAGTCAAAAAGTCCCACTAGTCCCCAGTTAATACCACCAACCCAAAGAAGCCACCAAGCAACGCAATGCACGCCACATTTTCCGTCTTTCATAAAAAATAAAAAGTTATGAGTTAGGATAGCCCACGGTTTCAGCCATGGTCGATTATTATTATTTTATCACTTTGCGCAATATCTCGCGAAACATTATCCACAAGGTAAATTAGTAGCAAAGTAGTAAAGTAGAATAGGGTAAAAAAATCCCTCTGCTACTTTGCTACTTTACTACTATCTACTCTTCCTATCCTATGATGTCCGACGCAATAAAAAACTTCAACAAACAATTTTCCTATAAGCCGATTATAAAGCAAAGCAAACACTTCAAAAAATTCAATCGTTATTTTGTGATAGGCATGGGCGGCTCGCATCTTGCGGCTGATCTTGCAAAACTTTGGAATTCACAACTTCCACTGACTATTGTTTCAGATTATGGGCTTCCGCCAGAGGTCACAAAAAAAGATTTGGTGATCGCTAGTTCGTATTCTGGAAACACTGAAGAAACAATTGATGGACTCAAAATAGCTCTTAAGAAAAAAATACCAATTGTTGTAATCGCTGTTGGTGGAAAACTCATCGCACTCGCAATAAAACATAACCTTCCATACGTTCAACTTCCAAACACAGGAATCCAACCACGCTGTGCTCTTGGTTTCAGTCTGCGCGCGCTTTTGAAAATTGTTAAAGACGAACGTGGATTACGAGAAAGCGCTCGACTTGCAAAAACACTTATTCCAACCGAATTAGAAAAAGCCGGAAAAACTTTGGCCGAAAAACTCAAGGGTCGCGTTCCTGTTATTTATTCATCACGAAAAAATTACGCAATCGCGTATAACTGGAAAATCAAACTAAACGAAACTGGGAAGATTCCTGCTTTCTATAATGTGTTGCCTGAACTCAATCACAATGAAATGAACGGATTCGATGTCAAGATTTCAACAAAACAACTTTGCAATAAATTTCATTTTATATTTTTGAAAGATAAAAACGATCATCCGCGTGTGCAGAAACGCATGGCAATTCTTGAACGACTTTATCGCGAACGCGGATTGCCGGTCGAAACTCTCGAACTTCAAGGCAAAACACAATTTGAAAAGATGTTTTCTTCGCTTGTTTTAGCAGATTGGACAGCGTTTTATACTGCCGAACACTACGGACTGGAATCAGAACAAGTCCCAATGGTTGAAGAATTCAAGAAATTGATGGAAATTTAGATACTATTGACAAAAAACCAGCCCATTGATAATTTCTGGTCGCAAGTCCGGAAAGGCCGGACAAGTTTCTCAATTCCAGATCCCCAAAGCGAGAGAGCGAGCGGGGAGAAAGGAAGGTTCGCATGCTGTTCAGGGACAAGGAGGTCAGGAAACTCCTGACCGAGTTCAACGGTTCTGTGGACGAGGGGGTCGACATCGACAAGGTCTGCGGCGCTCTGGCAAAGGCCGGTGGCGGACTGCCCGCAGGGGCAAAGGAGATGTCCTTCGAGGACATCGCGGGAGCGGGAGTTCCAACTGCGATCGCGCGCGCGATCAGCAAGGTCTGGCGCGGTGGCGACAGCAACGAGAAGGTAGCGGCCAAGCCCGGCGCGCCGGAAGTCAACATCGGCGGAGTCGAAGGCACGTTCGAAGCCCTGGCATTTGCCATGGGCAACATCGGAGCGTTCGGCGACAAGCCCCTCCTCAAGGTCTACGAGCCTCTCGGTCGCGACGACGTGACCGGCGAGCTGAACAAGCGATCGGGCGGCAAGCCGTTCATCGTGTTCGCGGACAAGCAGACCCTCGCGGTCGACGTGGACCGATCGTACGGCAATCTCCAGCTCCTCAAGCAGGGTGTCGAAATCGGCGCGAACACCGTGGTCGACGGGAAGCTGAGCGAGCTCTTCAGGGCTGGCGAACTGCCGGACCTCGCGCTCGCGATCTGCCCGGTTCACGGGTGCCATCTCATCGGGCAGGATCAGTTCTGCCAGAGGTGCAACTACGCCTGGGCCGAAGTCTCGACCGAAGTGCGCGAGCTGGCGTGGTGTCACGTCCAGAACGTGCTCGCAGAGGAACCCGGTCCCCAGGACGCAAGGCTCAAGCAGATCCACGCCGCGCTCGGCGACTCGAAGGACCAGTACTGGTCGCAGGCAACGCTCGAGCTCGAGAAGCTCAAAGCCACTGGTCAGCCCATCGTGCTCGTCAAGCCGGTCAAGCGCCCCGGGCGTTCGACTCCGTCTCGCCGCTAGTACGGCACATCTAATCACTTCCGTGACCCATCTGGATCACGGATTTTTTGTACACAAAAACTCTTGACACATTTACAAAAATCACGTAAAAAACCTTGTCCTGTGCCTCCTAAGTTAGGAGGAATCGGGAAGTACCTTAAAAACGCCTCAAAATGTGAGGAAAACATGTCTCTCTCAAGTCTCAAGTCAGAGATCATCCTCCCCTACTTCCAATCAATTGGGGATCAAGATCCAACGGGAGCAAGTGATCGCACTATTGTTGCAATTCTCAAATCCGGCGCTGGTGTCAAACAAGTCGCCGCGTCAATCCAAGCTGAAGATCTTCATGAAACAGGACTTCCGCTTGCAATCAGAAAAGCGCTCGCAGTTCGCATCAGAGAAGACGCAATCGCGACAGTCGAAGTTACAACAGGCGACACGCGAAAGAATCTTCGCCCTGGATCATTCGACGATGTGATCGGACACGCAGACTTCAAACGTCTCATGTCAAACGCAATCACTGCCGCGCGCAAGCAAGGCGTTCTTCTTCGCCACATTCTCTTGAACGGTCCGCGCGGACTTGGCAAAACCACTCTCGCGCTTGTCATCGCAAACGAGTTAAAAGCAAAAGTGCGTTTGCTCGTTGGATCGCAATTGCGAACACCTGTTGACATCACGAACGAAGCCTTGCGATGGGAAAAAGGGTCGGTCGTTTTCATTGACGAAATCCACGGCATGAGCAAGGCCGCTCAAGAAACACTTTACAGCGTGATGGAAGACGGCCGCTTGCCAGTCACTGAAAAACGAAAAGGTCACCAGACAAAGACGAGTGTGCCAGCGCCAACAGTCACGATCATTGGCGCGACAACGAATCCGTCAAAATTGCTAGAGCCTTTTCGAAATCGGTTCGGATCAAAGTATGAACTCGGCTTCTACTCAGACGAAGAGATGGAAAAAATCGGACAGCGATCCGCATCCATTCTTGGTCTGACAATAGAACCGGTGGCTGTTCATAAGATTGTCGCGCACTGTCGCGACAATCCGCGCACGCTCAACGAGTTCCTACTCCAACTGAACGACCTGTCCATTGCCAAAGACCTCGCATCAATCACAGTCGAACACGTTTCAGAACTTCTGCTACTCAACGGCTACGATGAGCAAGGACTTCGTCCTGAAGAACGTCGCTATATGGACGCTCTTAAAACGATCGGTGGAAGTGGAAGTCTGAAAACCATTGCCGAAACTCTCGACATGGAAGTTTCAGAAGTCGAAGGAACGATCGAACGATGGTTGGTGCGTAAAGGAATGATTCGACGGACTTCAAAAGGCCGTCAAATCATTGAAAGGAGTTAAGGAAGATGGGCTTCCCTGTTGTTGTCCTAGTAACTGGAAAAGAGAAAATTCCAGACGGCCCAGCCGTAATCATAATCGCGAAAAACGGCAAATTTCTCTTAAAGCGGCTTGGGATAGTCGAGGCCGCGGTTCCGTACACAGACCAGATTTCAGGACTTGCCGAATACGAGACCTGGGCAGAGCTCAATGTTGAAAAAATTCCGTTCGACATCTTCATGCAGGTCTTTCACTTCATGCGGACGATCTACAACAACAAGAAGTCGGAATGCAACGTCATCCTGTTCTACCATCCCAAGGAAAAACAGTGGGCTGTTGTGGTTCCACCCCAGATCGTCTCACTCAGCAGTGTTCACTATCAGGATGGTATCGCAGGAGCGAAGGACGGATGGATCAAAGTTGGAACATTCCACAGTCACTGCGACTTTTCAGCAGGACACAGCGGCGGAGATCACAGAGACGAAGAACACTTCGACGGAATACACATCACACTCGGCCACGTTGACAAAGAACCGACTTTGAGCGTAAGTCTGGTCGTCAACGGAATTCGATTCATGAAAACTCCACAAGAATACATTGTCGGAGTCAAGCGCGTTGAAGAAAAGACGATGGTTCAGGAATACAAAACAATATGGGTTGATGACAAAGATGTTCCTGAAGAAAAACCTGAAGAAGAAAAGGACGACGAATCCTTGCTCAATAACGTGGCCAATCTCGTAAATCGATTCTTACCGAGGTTTGGAACCGGGGAAATTCATGGGGAGGGAAACCATAATTACCCGCCAAAAAAAGTCACCTATGTAAGGTACAGATCAATGAAGCGAGTCGAAATTCCAACCAAGAAAGTTGAGCGCACCATAACCAAGCTCGTGTTCGACTTCCCTGAAGGGAAAAAGGTGGAGGACTATGGGTTTCCGCAGGAATGGTTGGATAATGTGAAGACATCGAACGAGTTGCGTAATGTAGAACCTCATGTTCGTCCAAAACGCAGAAGAAAATTCCGTAGTGCTGTGGACAAAGGCGACGACGGTCAATGCGGCGTTTCCCAAGGTGAAGACGCTTTTGCACAAGAAAACAACGCCTGTGACGATGAAGGAACAGCTTACAATAATATGACCAACGATGAACTTTCAGAGATAATCTCAAAGCACCAAAGAGGATGCCAAGAAGGAGATGAGTAAGGTGAAGGAACTTAACATCGTGGTCGTCGGAATAGGAGGTGTAGGAAGCGCTCTTGTTCCAAAACTCTGTCGCTATTGCCAGCACATCAAGCCACAGGTTCCTGTCAATATGGTTCTGATCGACGGAGACTCGTACGAACAGAACAATACAAATCGACAGTCATTCCATCGGTTCGGAAACAAAGCAGAGGTTACGGTCGAAGCGCTCGCGCCTCTATTCGATCGAATTCAATTCTCGGCAATAGCCGAGTTCCTCAAACCTGACAACATTGACTTCATCATCGATGAAGACTCGATCGTTTTCCTGTGCGTTGACAACAACACATCAAGAAAGATGGTTGATGACTTCGCACGCAAGCTCAAGAACATTGTCGTCGTCTGCGGAGGAAACGACATGACTGACGGAAACGTACAGATCTACATCCGTCGCAAAGGCAAGGACATAACAGCGTCACTCTCTGACATTCATCCAGAAATCGCGTCGCCACAAGGCAAAGCGCCGTATCAAATGGACTGCGAAGAGCTTGCGATGGCATCGTCGCCACAGCTTTTCTTCGCCAACGATCTGGTAAGTGCTCTGATGTGTCTGGTCTTCTATCAGATAGTGGAAGCCAAGGATTTCCTTGACAAACCTAGGTTCGGTGAGCTTTACTTTGACATGCTAATTGGGCGTGTCGAACCTGTTGTTCGAAATCCTGTTGTCAAGGTGGCACAGGTTGATCGAAAAATTCGTGAAAAGGGCAAGTCCAAGCCAGCAAAAACAAAGAAAGGAAGGTAGGGATGGCAAGGAGATACTCTGAGCAGGAACTTCTCGGAAAGACCAAATTGGGTCTGCGAGAAGTCTGCCAGGAAATCGGACTCGAGTTCAACAATGGCATGAGTATCGAAGAACTGGTCAAAGCGATCCTGAAGCGTCAAGGCGGCGCGCAGAACGCAGCGCCGGACAAAAACGACGCAGACAAAAACGATGACGCAGACGACGAGGGCGGTTCGGTCATTGTGACCTGTGGCGCTTCGAGCCAGGTCCTGGAAGTCGCTGGAAAGTCGATCGCGTACGTCCGCATGGAATACGCGCCCATTTTCAACATCGGTCGCGAAAGCAAGGCAATGCTCAACGGAGCCGAGGAAGGAGACGAAAGTCACATCCTCGAAGACGGCGACAATCTCGAGTTCGTGAAAAAGAGCGGAGACAAGGCCTAGTCTCGTCTTCCGATGGTCACTTACCCACGACAAACTGTCGTGGGATTTTTTATTGACAAAAAAATGATTTCGATGTAAAAAACTCCGTCTGCCAAATATAGACCTTGCACTATAAAACATGACTTAGAAATAAGGCAAAATTGCGCAGGACGCAGTTTTGGAGTATGGAAAAACCACAGCGGTATCAGTTGATACCACGAGGATTTTTCCATACGAAAAACAAGTCCTGCACGATTTTGATGATTTATTGAGTCATGTTTTATAGTGTAAGGTCTATCTGGCAATGCTCATTACAATGAGGGTACAACATGGGAATTTGGGAAGAAACAGAGATTCACCTCACTCCAAACGGCCTTGCCGAACTTCGCACTGACCGTGTGAAGTCAACACCAAAAGGAGCCCCACTTAAACTTAAAGTGGCGCGCCGAAGCGTTGCAATAACAGATTTACTAGGTCAACAGAGTGAACCTGAAATCAATCACCGCTTTTGTCGTTTCGTGTGCACAAAGGGAAACGAAACATGGTACGTAGTTGAAGAACCTCCATGTATTCGCACGGTCACATGGTCATTCCTAAATAACGATTGGAAAAAAATCCAAGAACGAGGATTGATTCGCAAGTTGGGTTTGAATCCAAAAACGGATTCAAAGCGAACACAATTTCAATTCGCATTCCCGTACACAATCTATCTTCTGCCAATCCTCCCATACGAAGGTGGGGTTTCCCTAGGCAACGGACAAATAGCGCTACGCGCAGAACCACTGCGAAGTCTTCAGGACGACCTTTTCTGGGCTCCGTTTTCAAATCAAAGAAGTACAAACGGCGAAATGTGTCTTGGAAATAAAAAACCAAGCAATGCCGGGACTCCGTGCCAGATGATTGATCTGCTTGTAGCCTACTGGTGGCTAAGCAATTTCAATGATCACTGGGTCGAACGCTACAAAACGTATCAGGAACGAATTCCAGAAATGGCAACGCCGTGGGAATGGGAATATTACAGCAAAAGACGCCCGTCATGGGTTCTTGAAGCTGATTGGATACGAATGGGAATGACTGTCGAAGAAAAACTCCACGTGAGCAAAAAAAATAAAACCATTCTGTTCGCGGACCTAGCAAGAATAGCCAAATCAGCGAACGAAGTGATTCCTGGATCTGACAAGAAAAGTCCTAAGAAAGACAAAGCTCGCGCTACAGAGGCGTCACTTATGCTTGACGGACAGACAGTTCAGGTTGATGACGAGTTCATCTGTAAAATCTCTTTGTCAGGTTTTCTATTAGGCAAAACATACAAGGTTGGACATATAGAAAACTGCTCATGTGGCGATCCGGGACACACGGATTTGTACTTTCAAGGTGCTAGAAGTATGAAGGCTGGCAATATACTTTATTACTTTCAACGAGTTGACACACGTCCTTCACAACTGTTCCAGGTCGGGTCGCATCAGATCGGAACCGGAACAAAATTCGCCCTAGTGAACAATGATGACATTACTGGAATTAGCACTGGCACATACACGATATCGACATTGCTGGTGGATCAAGAAGGCGATGTCAAAATCAGGGTCAATGGACTTTCGCCATGGATCTACATAACACACGAACAAACCCTCTTGCCATCTATCAGATTGTTAGTCCCTGAACTCAAGGACAACACGTTCACATACGGCGAGTATTCAATGAAAGTCGGAACGACTGTCAAAATAAATAGCAACGCAACGCAAATCAACGGGCGACTGTTGCGTGTTGAATCTATCACCCAAGAAAAAGACGTGTATTTCGTAACGTTCCAAGAAGGACAAAAACGATACACTCTATTTGCTTACAACACCATTCATATAACGTGGGAAGAAACTGTTTACGAATTCTCTGAACAGCGTGTCAGATTTGCAAGAAAGACCATCGATCTGACCACTAACACTCACATTCTTGTAAGAACAAGAGAACTCCCACTTTGCAATGGGACAATCTACGAAGCACTGCGCTTCGTTCATCCTGAAGGCAAACACCCACTTGACGTTGATCTTTTGATCGCAAACGGAAACGAAGCAATTCCGGTTGTTCGCGACTCCAAATGGGTTTTCCCTGAAATGTACACCCCAGTCACAGTCCTGTACCAAGATGACGCATTGACACTTGAGTCAGGTGAAGTCTTGATCAATCAACTAGGCGATGTTCCAAGAATCAAGAAAAACGAAGAGGTGACCATTCTGTGCTTCATGGAATCATCGAGAGAAAATCGGACGCAGACCATGGTCATGACCGACGGACGAACGATTTGCCTTACGCAAGAAACTCTCAAGTACTTTACACGTAAGGCAAAACCAACATGGACTGAAGAAGAGACCAGACGACTTCCTAAAACGTGGTTTAATACGACTACGGTGTTTGAGAAACCTCGATCGCTTTCTAGTCTTCCAAGTCCGCTAATCAAAGCCGCCTTGAAGAGAAAAAGCCTAAAGGGCTTTGGTCAGATTGCATCAACGGACATCAACGGCTTTGATCTACATATCGGAGACGTTGTGTGTATTCGCGACATCGCGTTTCACGAAGGAAACGGCGGTATAGGACAATGGTGTCAAGACAAGTATGCGTTGGTTGTACACTCATACAAGAATCAAGGAAGTGGAAACTACTACGCGTACCTCTTCCTTGGAATGCAAACTGCTAATGGAAAAATCAATATCAAAAGCGAATCTCCTGAATTTGAGGAAGTAGATCCTGAATACCAAAGGCAAGAAGCCAGAAGACAAATGGCTCTTAACATGAACAGATATCTTCAAGTGTGCGACTTCGATGATAGTTTCACTACAATGATCAAAGAAGGATCACTTGTCAGGATTCGTCATGGCGCGAATCCAAAGTACGGCCGTGGCAATGTGCAACCAAACGAAGTCGGAAAAGTTCGTCAGCTCGTAGAAAACGAGGAGGCTGTCGTTGACTTCCCTGCAGAACCTGAATGGATCGGGCTGATCAATGAGCTTGAGAGTTGTCCGCTTGAGTCTGGTCAACACGTTGAGCTAAAACCGGAACGTAAGCCAAGATTCATGATGGGCAAAGCGCGACATGGTGAAACTGGAATCTTCAAAGAACTTCAAACTAACGGCGTGGTTGTTGTGGACTTCCCAAACCATCAAGGGTGGTTCGGAGACATCAACGACATCCAGCCTGCCGGAACAGCTAAATAGGTCTGTTCTCTGTCCTGCCTAAAAGGCAGGATTTTTTCTTGACAAAAAAACAAAAAAGCGGTAAAAGAATAGGCCCCATTTTGGGGTCGCCCTTTACAAAAACCTTTCAAAGGAAAGTGAAAATGGCTGGAAAACTTATTGTCTTGAGTGACAAGGAAACCGCAACTCTCACAGATGACAGTGGAAGTACAACTGTTCCGCTGTCTGAAATAGACACAAGTGATTCAAAAGACACTCTTCTTCCAACCGATTGCCGGATTCACATTACCAACGGTCTGGCCAGTGTGTTTGTTATCGAACAACAGCCGTGTATTCGTGAAGTAAGTTGGAACACGAGTCAAGATGAGTGGAATAACCTAGTGTCTCGCGGAGCAAAATCATTCGTACAAGTGAAAGGAAACGAAACCAGGACGCGATTCAATCTCGCCTTCCCATACACAATTTTCATTGTTCGTATGGAAGGAACGCTTGTGACGAACCTCCGCGTTTTCTTCCGCAATCACTCTATCTCAACATCGACTGATTATCTTCAGCAAGCAGGACTCCTAAAAAACGACACTCTGGTTGTTGAAGATCAAAAACAGCTTCTTCATCATGGCATGACCCAAGCCAGCACTGTTAATGTGACTGTTGAATACTTCTGGCACCAAACGCTCGGAACAGGTGAACTGATTGGAACTATTCATTCAGAGGTTCCTGAAGCTGCGAGTGTATGGGAGTGGGAGTCAGCTTCGCGCAAGCCGCAAGACTGGATTCTCAAAGCGCAGTGGAAAAAGACTGATCTCAACTTGAAAACCGCATCGCAAGCAATGTTGCAGTTCTTTGATGCGAAAGATGATGAAGATCGGACTTTTACAACAATCGTCGCGCGAATCCGTCATGGTGCACCAGACAAGAAAACGCACGATCATGAATTGATCGAGAGTCCACGTGTTTCTATGATGCTCGGAACGACGCGTATACGACAAGGCGATGTGATTGTTTCTTGCAAACGTCAGTTCGGATGCAAAAAAGATAAGCAGTATCTTGTGCTTGGATTCTATGAAGGAACAAGCAAAGGTGTTGTGCACGCAAGACTTGAGGGAGTTGCCGCCGCTGTTCCGATTGGAACTTCAAATGGCCTCGTCGATTTCAATCTCTTTCAACCTGAACGAAAAGTCGTTAGAGAGATCACATGCAACGGAATCATATTCAAGAAAGGAACACATTTCTGCGTCTCGTCAACACAAGACACACCTCTGTTAGAAAAAGACATAGAATACCGAATTGACTGGCTTGAGGTGGACACTGAAGGAGACGCGCGAGTAAGAGTATCTGGTATCACAACATTGATCTACATAACATACGATGGCGGGAAACTTCTTCCATCTGTGTATCAGAACATTCCAAGTCTCAAAAACAACACTTTCACGTATGGCCAACACAGGATGAGCGTAGGAATGTTCGTGAGGATCACGTTCGATGGGGTTGCAAAGACTCAAGACACTTTGCTCAAAGTTGCTTCAATCGCTCAAGAGGGTGAAATATACACGGCCACGTTCAATGGACACGAAGAAAAAGTCATCATTTGCCAAGATGATAAACTAAAGATAGTTTGGGAAGTTGTCGTCTACGAGTTCTCGGACAAACGAGTTGTACTCAACGACAAGATTCTAGATTTGACCGACTGCGAATTTCTTCTTGTCACAATGTCAGATCAACTCAAAGAAATCGGCGAACTATACAAGACACAGAATCTTGTCCATCCAACTGGCGGACATCAGTTTGATGTAAATCTCATCACTGACAAAAAACAAATTCCTGTAATCCAACATTCAGAGTGGGTTTTCCCAGATGGATACGAGCCCGTCTCTGACAGATATGAGGATGGAGCCCTGACTCTGCAGTCTGGCGAAATCCTGATCTGTAAGAATGATGGCATTGGCATTGCCGAAGACGAAGAACTAACGATTCTGTGCTTTGGCAAAAACAGAAAAAACAAAGATCTCACTGACATCATTTTCTCTGATGGACGAACGTTCAGTCTAACGCAAGCTTCAATCATACTTTTCCAGCAAAAGGAAAGAAAAAAGTGGGAGGAGGAAAAAATCTCAAGACTCCCGCAAGGTTCTCTTTCAACGACTCGAGTGCAACCAGGCGAATACTGTCTTGTAATAAGTGGCAAACTCAATGGTCAAATCGGAAAAGTCACTAATAAGGACTATGAAAACAGATTTGTCATTTTCAATAACCCGCAACCTGACAACACTAGACCACTATTTACCGAATGTTGGCTGTTGTGGAATGATCTCGAACGACTTGACGCTGTTAATGTCAGCTGGCGTTTCATCAAGAATGCGAAAATCGGAAAACATGGCGACGGGACATTAGTCCAACTTCCACCAGAGCTGATAGAAGAGCTCGCTACCATACGACGAACAACTACGAAACTGAAGGATAAGTTTGGAAACGCTCTGTCTGTTGGCGACATCATTGCCCCAATCAAGCGAGGATTCCCGAGTGAATGTCCTGCTAGCGCAATCGGAATTCCGATGCTGATCGTTCATTTTAGTACAACAATCTATTGCACATCCTTCCTGTATCTATGGGCTGGATCAAAACATGATCCACGTTGTATAAGTCTCAATTCTCGAGATTTCACTGGAATGCAAGATAACTTCCAAAAGCGACGTAACGAACTCTACGCAAACTCGCCGCAAGATTGTGAGAAACTCACGATCATCAAAGCCTGATTCTTCTTACTCTTCGCCGCTGTGCACCTGCACCCGGCGATTTTTTATTCACCAATATCTTTTTTCTTCAGCTTCTATACTTTCATTTTCTTCAACCTCAACGAATTCAACACAACCGAAATAGATGAAAACGCCATTGCGGCTGAAGCAATCACGGGATTCAACAATCCAAGCGCAGCAAGCGGAATACCAATCACATTATAAATAAACGCCCAAAAAAGATTTTGTTTGATCGTTCTGTTTGTTCGACGTGAAATTTCAATTGCTTGAATAACTTTTTCCGGCCCTCCTCCGACAAGAACGATCTGTCCTGCTTCAATCGCAATATCGGTTCCACTCCCAACCGCGATTCCAAGATCGGCTTGAGTCAAAGCTGGCGCGTCATTGATTCCGTCTCCAACAAACGCCACTTTCTGCCCTCTACTCTGTGCTTCTTTAACGATTTCGAGTTTTTGATCAGGAAAAACTTGCGATCGAACATCTTCAATTCCAAGTTGTCGCGCGATAGCTTCGGCGGTTTGTTTTTGATCACCGGTAATCATAACAACGCCGATGTTTTTTTGTTTGAGCTTTTCAATTGTCTCTTTCGCGTTTGGTTTCACAGCATCGGCAATTCCAATCGCGCCGACTGCCCGCAAATCTCGTGCCACAATCACAACTGTCTTCCCTTCTTCTGAAAGTTTTGCAAGAGTTTGATGCAAAACTGGCTGAACAACAATTTTCAACTCATCCATCCATCTTGATTGACCAACGCGAACCATTACGTCATCAACTTTAGCTTCTATCCCTTTTCCAGTTATCGAACGAAAATCTTTTGGTGTTTCTAGATTGATTTTTTCATCGTTCGCTTTCATAACAACAGCGTGCGCGAGCGGATGTTCTGAAAGAGATTCAACTGACGCGGCAATACGCAAAACTTCATTCTCATTTTGACCTTCAACCGCAACAATATCTGTTACAACAGGTTTCCCAATCGTTAGTGTTCCTGTTTTATCAAACATGACGACATTTAGTATTCGACCACGTTCGAGAGCTTCACCGCTTTTGATTAAAATTCCCATTTGAGCTCCGCGTCCAGTTCCAACCAAAATTGCTGTCGGAGTTGCAAGTCCAAGCGCGCACGGACACGCGATTACAAGAACTGCCACTGCCGCAATAAGAGACGTCGCCGGCTCGCCAGTTACAAAAAACCAAATCGCAAAAGTTAGAACCGCAATCACAATCACCACTTGAACAAAGACCGCTGACACGCGATCAACAAGTTTTTGAATCGGAGCTTTTTTCTGTTGAGCTTCTTTCACAAGCCGAACGATTTGCGACAAGACAGTATCACCACTTTCTTTTCCAACTTCAACCGTAAGCGCGCCTTGTTGATTGAGTGTTGCGCCATAAACAAGATCACCGATTTTTTTTGAAATTGGAAGACTTTCACCTGTAAGCATTGATTCATCAACTGACGACGCACCATCTTTGATTGTTCCGTCAATCGGAATTTTTTCGCCCGGTTTTACCAAAACAATATCACCTTTTTTAAGCGATTCGATTGAGACGTCTTCTGTGCTTCCATCGCTTTGTTTTAGATGAGCGAATTTTGCTCCAAGTTCGAGCAATTTTTGAATCGCGGCGCTTGCTTGCCCTTTACTTCGAGCTTCCAAGTATCGCCCGATTAAAATAAAAGCGGTG
>Ga0209211_10008192_pt1 | contig 14376 bp, 12 predicted proteins | sample RifGroA2_FD_183992 | JGI IMG/M metagenome (GOLD analysis project Ga0209211, IMG submission 183992) | Groundwater microbial communities from Rifle, Colorado, USA - Groundwater A2 (SPAdes) (version 2) | ecosystem: Environmental > Aquatic > Deep subsurface > Groundwater | place: Rifle, Colorado...
AGCCGCCGCCACTGCCACGCCGGCTGCCGTGGCCAACGCCGGCTCGGTATTCTCCGCGGTAACCACTTCCGTTTCAGTCAGTGCGCTGGATTTCGATCCGTCGCAGCCTGGCGCGCGTGACCTGCACAACGCGCGCCGGCAGATCGGTCAGAACCGGCTGAGCGCGCCGACCGGCGACAACGCGGTCGATTCCTTGATGGCCGCCGTGCACGCAGGTGCGCCCCCGAGTCAGATCGCGCCGCTCGGTGACCAGGTAATCGCCGGCTTCGGCACCGCACTGACGTCCGCGCTCAAGGCGAGGGACTACGATGCCGCCAAGCTCGCCCACAAGCACGCCAAGCAATTCGCGACCAATAGCGGCCGCCTGCAGAGCAATGCCTGGAAGAAGTTGCGCGCAGACCTGCCCCCGCAGCTGATCGTCCGCCTGGAGAAGGCGCTGGAAGCCGGCGATGACAAGGCGCTCGAACAGACCAAGACCCTGGCCCGCGCGCTGGAAGTGGATTCGCGCTTCCTGGAACCTGCCTGGTCGCGGCAGATGCCGCCACCCAAGCCAGGCAAGGTACTCACCAATTCCGGTCCAGCCGTGGTGGTGGTGCAGGCGGGCAGTGCCGGCAAGCCCGGAGTTGCGTTCATGCGCGAAGAAGTCTCCCGCGCCGATTACGCTGCGTTCGCGAGTCAGACCGGCCGACCGACGGCCCGCTGCCGCAACCGGCTCGCTCCGATCAGCTTGAAGAAGCGCACCTGGGTCGCGCCCGGATTCGACCAGACCGGCAGCCATCCTGCGGTTTGCGTCAGCTTTGACGACGCCAGCGCCTATGCGCGGTGGCTCAGCAAACGAACCGGCGATACCTATCGACTGCCCACTGCCTCGGAATGGCGGCGCGTGGCGGCTTACCGGGGTAGCGGCAATGCTTGCGAAGACGGCCGTATCGACTGCGGGAAAAACGGCACGGTTCCTGTCGGCCAGGAGCCGGCGAGTCCGCTCGGCCTGCGCGGAGTGCGCGGCAATGCCCGGGAATGGCTGATCGATTGCGCTGGCAGCTGTCGCGAACACCTGGTCGGAGGCTTGGGCTGGCGCGACAACGCCACTCGCGCCGATCCGACGCGCAGCAGCGGACTGGATGCAACCGTGGGCTTCGATGACGTTGGTTTCCGCCTGGTGCGCGAAATTTCCGCCAATTGATCCGCCGCGCGGGTCACCGAAGCAAGCACGTCTCCCTGCCGCTAGAATAAGCGATGCGCAAACTTCAGAAGTATTTCCTCACCGGCCTGCTGACTCTGCTGCCGATCTGGCTGGTCTGGATCGTCTTCAAGTTCGTGTTCGCCTTGCTGTCCGGTATCAGCGCTCCGGTGATCGGACCGCTCACTGCGGAAATCGCCGCGCGCGATCCGCGGATGTTCGGCTGGTTGGCTGACGCCTGGGTGCAGACGGCCATCGCCCTGTTCGTGACCGTGTTGTTCATCGTGATCATCGGCGCCCTCGCCCGACGCGTGGTCGGACAAAAACTCCTGGGTTGGTTCGAGGCGGCGATTGCGCGCGTTCCGCTGGCCAAGACCATCTACGGCAGCGCCCGGCAGCTGCTCGATTTGCTGCAGACCAAGCCGGACGGCACCCAGCGCGTCGTGCTGATCGACTTCCCGCATAGCGAAATGAAATCGGTCGGCTTCGTCACGCGGGTCCTGCGCGATGAACTCACGGGTTGCGAACTCGCCGCCGTCTACGTACCGACTACCCCCAATCCCACTTCCGGATATCTGGAAGTGGTGCCGGTGGACCGGCTCACGCCGACCGACTGGAGCATCGACCAGGCAATGGCTTTCATCATCTCCGGCGGCGCGGTCAGCCCGGACAAAATTCCGTTCCATCGCCCGGTAAAACCATGATCGGCGACCTGCGCGCGCAAAAGCTGTTCGTCGGGCTCGCCGCGTTCTTCGTCGTCAATGCCGTGCTCGCCGAGTTCATCGGCGTCAAGATCTTCGCGCTGGAAGATACACTCGGAGTGAATCCGTTCGAGTGGAACCTGTTCGGGCAGAGCGGCTCGCTGAACTTCACCGCTGGCACCTTGTTGTGGCCAATCGTGTTCATCATGACCGATACGGTCAACGAGTATTACGGCCAGCGTGGCGTGCGCTTCATCAGCTGGCTGGCGGTCGGGTTGATCCTCTACGGTTTCGTGTTTGCCTTTGCCGCCATTCACCTGGCTCCCGCTGGCTGGTGGATCGGCGCGGCGCAATCGCAAGGGGTTCCCGATCAGCAGGAGGCATTCGCCGCCATCTTCGGCCAGGGGCTCTGGACGATCGGCGGCTCGGTGATCGCGTTCCTGCTCGGACAGTTGATCGACGTGTCGGTATTCCACAAGATTCGGCGCAGCACGGGTCCGCGCCTGGTGTGGTTGCGCGCCACCGGGTCAACGGCGATCTCGCAACTGGTCGACAGTTTCGTCGTGCTCTACATCGCTTTCGTGATCGGCCCGCAGCACTGGTCGCTCAGCCTGTTCTTCGCCGTGGGCACGCTCAACTACGCGTACAAGATGCTTGCCGCGCTGGCCCTCATCCCGTTGCTGTACCTGGCACGTGGACTCATCCACCAGTACCTGGGCCACGCACAGGCCGAGCGCATGATGCAGGCGGCGGCGAGCAATTGATGGGGAGGTTCAAGTCATGAGTTGGCGTTGGTTACTGAGTATTGCCCTGTTGGCGTCACCGGTCGTCGCCGAGCCCATCGATAATTGCGCCAGCGTGCTGGGCTCGCTTTCCGTGGAACTCAGAGTGGCGCGGAGGCTACCCACGGACAAGCGCACGACGTTCGTCTGCCCCCGCGACACCAGTGCGTTGCTCGGGGCGAGCAAGCAGCGAATCGTCAATTCGCTCGGCCCGCCTGATGTTTCCGCCGGCCCGTCCGGCGAGTCGGAGTCCGCCGACGGCAATGCCGTGGCGATGAGTTGGTCGTATTTCTTCTCCGGCGCGCCGGCCGGGGAACGCGGTCCGGGCACGCCCGAGCTGAGGTTCGACTTCAACGCCAGCCAACTGGTCAGCGCGGTTCACTGTCAGCGGACACGCTGACCGGGCGCACGCCACGCGGTAGGACGGTCCGGGCCAGGTGGCGCGGCTATAATGGGCGTCTGCCAAAGCCGGCGTCGACTCGGAGCAAACCCATGGCTGCAATGATGAAAGCGCTGGTCAAACGCCACGCCGAGAAAGGCATCTGGATGGAACAGGTGCCGGTGCCAAGCCCGGGCGCCAACGAGGTGCTCATCAAGCTGGAGAAGACCGCGATCTGCGGCACCGACCTGCATATCTACAAGTGGGACGAATGGAGCCAGCGCACGATCACGCCGGGCCTGGTCATCGGCCATGAGTTCGTTGGCCGCATCGTGGAACTCGGCGCTGGCGTCACCGGATACAAGATCGGCGACCGCGTTTCCGCCGAAGGACACATCGTGTGCGGGCACTGCCGCAATTGCCGCGCCGGCCGCCAGCACCTGTGCCCGAACACCATAGGCATCGGCGTCAATCGCGCCGGCGCGTTCGCCGAGTACATCGCGATGCCGGCCACCAACCTGTGGCCGATCCCGGACCAGATCCCTTCCGAGCTTGCCGCGTTCTTCGATCCTTACGGCAACGCCGCGCACTGCGCGCTGGAATTCGACCTGATCGGAGAAGACGTGCTGATCACTGGTGCCGGTCCGATCGGCATCATCGCCGCCGGTATCTGCAAGCACGTCGGCGCGCGCAACGTGGTGGTCACCGACGTCAACGACTATCGGCTCAAGCTTGCCGCCGACATGGGCGCGACGCGCGTGGTCAACGTCTCCAAGCAGTCGCTGCGCGAGGTGGTGAAGGACCTGCACATCGAAGGATTCGATGTCGGCCTGGAGATGAGCGGCAACCAGGCCGCGTTCAACGACATGCTCGACTGCATGTACCACGGCGGCAAGGTCGCCCTGCTCGGCATCCTGCCCAAGGGCGCCGGCATCGACTGGGACAAGGTCATCTTCAAGGGCCTGACCCTGCAGGGCATCTACGGCCGGCGGATGTACGAGACCTGGTACAAGATGACGCAGATGGTATTGACCGGATTCCCGCTGCAGAAAGTGCTGACGCACCAGGTGCACATCGACGATTTCCAGAAGGGCTTCGACCTGATGGAAGCCGGCAATTGCGGCAAGGTGGTTTGCAGCTGGGGCTGACGCGAGCGGGCGGATAAGCGACCGCGAAGAAGCAAAAAAAAGGGCGCCGAAGCGCCCTTTTCCAATTGCATATGGAATCGATCAGCTGCCGAGCGCCAGGGTCAGCACCACCGCGTCCGAAACCCGGTCGCCGAAGCCATTGGTGTCGTAGTAGTTGATCGCGGCATTGACCGGACCGAACTGGCGACTTACGCCGAGATTCCAGTCAGTGTAGCTGCCGTTGTCGTCGGAGAAGCGGGAATGGCCGACGCCGGCATTGAGGCTGAACTCGTTACCCATCTCCCAGGTCCCCGCGAGGTTGAGATACAGGCTGGAGAAGTCGAGATTGGAATAGTCGTTGGCGTAGGCAACGGTGAAGGTCAGCATTTCGTTCCAGGTCGTCTTGGCGAAAAACTCGTTGTAGTCCAGGCTGCCATAGGCGTCGCGTTCGCCAACATACGTGTAACGAACGACCGAGAAATCCAGGTTCCAATCGTCGCTGATATCGGTGCTGTAGCCGACGTAGGTATCGAGCTCGAGATCCGGGCCATCGGGATCGACGAAATCAACATTGGACGCCCACGCGCCGACATAGAAGCCGCTATCGCCGAATGCATAGTCCAGGCCGCCTTGAAGGGCTGGCTCGAAATCAGTCTGGGTGACGCCGCGAAACACGTAATCGGAAGTAACCGCGAGATTCCAGGTAAGGTTCGGCGACTCTTCGTCGGCGGGAGCCTCGGCGGCTTCTTCAGTCTGCTGCGCCGGATCTGCCGTTTCGGCAACATCCTGGGCCATCGTGGTCAACGGTAAGGCGAACACGGCTAGGCCCATGGCCAGCGCAAGTTTGTTCAAATGCATAGGTATTCTCCGTTCATGTTCAGGCGGGCAAGGTAGAGTTTGGCATCGACGGCGCAAAACCAGTACATCGGCCGCCTGATTGCATGTCGCCTGGCGGCCTGTTGAATTTTTAACACAATATAAGCACAAATTGCGATACGCCTGCGTATGTGCCGACTCCGCCGTATTCGGCTAAGGCCCGCACATGAACGATAATCTACGTTCGCCCAACAGAGTTTTTACACCAATGAGCAGTCCCACGCTGAGCCGCCTGAGCGCCACCCTCGACGCAATTCGCTCCGACGGACTGTTCAAGTCCGAGCGCATCATCACCAGTCCGCAGTCGGCCGAGATCGAATTGGCGGACGGTCGGCACGTGTTGAATTTTTGCGCCAACAACTACCTGGGCCTGGCTGACGACCCCTCGGTGATCCAGGCGGCGAAGGACGCGCTCGACAGCCACGGATTCGGCATGGCCTCGGTCCGCTTCATTTGCGGCACCCAGGACCTGCACAAGCAGTTGGAAGCGAAGATTGCCGCGTTCTTCGGCACCGAGGACGCGATCCTTTACGCCGCCTGCTTCGATGCCAACGGCGGCCTGTTCGAACCCCTGCTGGGCGAAGAGGACGCGGTAATCTCCGACGCCCTGAACCATGCCTCGATCATCGATGGCGTGCGCCTGTGCAAGGCCAAGCGCTACCGTTACGCCAATTGCGACATGGCCGACCTCGAGGCACAGCTCAGGCAGGCCCGCGCTGACGGCGTGCGCGACATCCTGATCACCAGCGATGGCGTGTTTTCGATGGATGGCTTCATCGCGCCGCTCGATGAAATAACCGCGCTGGCAAGGAAGTACGGCGCCCTTGTGCACATCGACGAGTGCCACGCCACCGGATTCCTTGGCGCCACAGGCCGCGGATCGGCGGAGGTCAAAGGCGTGCTCGAGCAGATCGACATTTTCACTGGCACGCTGGGCAAAGCGCTCGGTGGCGCGCTCGGTGGTTTCACCACCGGCCGGCGCGAAGTGGTCGAGCTGTTGCGCCAGCGTTCGCGCCCGTACCTGTTCTCGAATTCCCTGCCGCCGCACGTGGTCGCGGCCGGCATCAAGGTGTTCGACATGCTGTCCAGCGCCGCCGACCTGCGCCGCAAGCTGGTCGACAACACCACCTATTTTCGCGAACAGATGGGCAAGGCCGGATTCGACCTCAAGCCCGGTGTGCACCCGATCGTTCCGGTCATGCTCTACGACGCACCGCTGGCGCAGAAGTTTGCCTCCGCTCTGCTCGACGAAGGCATTTATGCCATCGGATTCTTCTTTCCCGTCGTGCCAAAAGGCCAGGCCCGCATCCGCACGCAGATAAGCGCCGCCCATTCGCGCGAGCACCTGGATCGCGCCATCGCCGCCTTCACCAAAGTAGGCAAACAGCTGGGCGTCGTCTAACCGCCGCGCACTCACATCATCCGAGGGCAGCTATTTCTTCGGGGCCTAGCGCCCGCCACTTGCCCTTGGCCAAGCCGCCCAACCGCAGCGGGCCGATGGCGACGCGGATCAGGCGCAGCACGGAAATGTCGAAGGCCTGCAGCAGCCGGCGGATCTGCCGGTTCTTGCCTTCATCGAGCACTACTTCCAGCCACGCGTTCTTTTCGCCATGGCGCAGCAGGTTGACGGTCTTCGCGGCGAGGTGCTGGCCGTCTATCACCCGGCCCTCGACCAGCGCAGACAGTGTCGCTGCGTCAGGAATCTTGTCGACCTGCACGTGATAGATCTTGTCCAGGCCGCTGCCGGGCGCTGCCAGCGCCGCCGCCCACTGCGGATCATTGCAAAACAACAGCAGCCCTTCGCTAGCCTTGTCCAGCCGTCCGATCGGCGCCAGCCACGGCAAATCGGCGCCTTCCAGACAGGCGTAAACGGTGTCGCGTCCCTGCTCGTCGCGGGTGCTGGCCAGCAGTCCGCGCGGCTTGTTCAACATGATCACCAGGCGCTCCGACCGCGCCTGTTCCTGTCCGGAGATCTCGATCCGGTCGATGCCCTGGCGCACGGGGAAGTCAACATCGCGCACCGTGCGACCGTTGACCGTGACCCTGCCCTCGAGCACCCATCGCGCCGCCTGCGTCCGCGACGCGATGCCGAGTTTCGAAATGACCCGAGCAACGCCATGGCGCGATGGAAGTGCGGGAACGACGGGGCGGCCCACTATCACTTCGCCAATTGAATCGAACCAGCCGTGCTTACTGTCCGGAGGACGCCGGCGTCGATGTGGTCGATCCTTGTGTTGCGGTGGTGACCGTACCGGGCTTGCCGGTGGCAACGCGAATGCCCTTGGCCTTCATCCACGCATCGAATTCCACGGAGGTCATTCGCTTGCCGTTCTGGCTCATGTCGAACCGCCACGGCGTGTTGTCGTCCTTGGTCAGCGGCACGTAGGCGCCTGGAGCTGCCGCTGCCAATGCCGCTGCCTGTGCGCGGAAACTCGCCACCACATCGTGGGCGCTCGCGCAGAACGGATCGGAGGTGACGGGCTGGATCATTTCCGGCGCTACCAGGCTCATGGCCGGCGTCGGCTGCGTCGATGCCGGCAGCAAGCAGTCAGCAGCCAGAGACGGCGTGCTCAGCAGCCCGGCGAGCAAGGCAACACCGAGGAAACCTGACCTGTTCATTTCGTAATTCCTGCACTGGCAATGGGCCGAGCATAAGCGCGCTGCGGCATGCAGGCAACCGGAAAGACGAAGCCCGGCGCAAGGCCGGGCTTCATGTCACGCTATCTATTGCTTGTTCAGTTCTGCACGTTCAGCTCAGTGCGGCGATTGCGCGCACGGCCTTCCGGATTGTCCGAAGTTGACCCCGACGTTGCAACGCATGGGGAAGCGGCAGCAGGCGCCGATGGCCGGCTCTTGGACCCGTCCGTGCAGGGTAAGTCGCCACCCGAGCGCTCGCGGCAGGCGGAGTGAATTCTCCTGAAACGGAAGACCGGCCCTTTCCGGACCTGCGCAGACATGTCGTATGATGGCGACGAATGAACCCTGTCCCTGCCGTAACCGATTGCATGCGAATTCCAATTCAAACGATGGTCCTGGGCTTGCTGCTTGCGTTCACCGCAACGGCTGTTCGCGCCCAGCCGAAGGCTCCGGAAGCCACGCTGCCGGCTAATCCGGCAGCGACGCAGCAGTCGACCCCGATCGATCTCGCGTTGCATCCGGCAGCGGCACCGCAGTCGACCCCGATCGATCTCGCGTTGCATCCGGCAGCGGCACCGCAATCGACCCCGATCGATCTCGCGTTGCATCCGGCAGCGGCACCGCAATCGGGCCCGATCGATCTGGCGCTGGAGTCGGCCTCGGCGGAGGTCAAGCGCGTTGCGCGCTGGGTCGTCGACTCCGGCGACAACGTCGGCCTGCCGTTCCTGCTGATCGACAAGATCAACGCCCAGGTTTTCGTTTTTGGTCCTGCCGGGCAGCTTCAAGGCGCGGCGCCTGCGCTACTCGGCATGGGGCGAGGTGATCGTATGCTCGTGTCGAATGACACGAAGATGTCGGCAATGCCGCCGCAGGTGCGTATTACCCCCGCAGGCCGTTTCGTGTCGAGACTTGCCAAGGACTCGAAGGGCAAAGAGCTCCTTGTTCTCGACTACGAGGCATCGCTTTCGCTGCATCCGGTGGTGAAGGGAACACCGGCGGAACGACGCGCCGAGCGTCTCAGTAGCGCCACGGCGCAAGACAATCGCATCTCTTTCGGCTGCATCAATGTTCCGGTGCCGTTCTACGCGGCGGTCGTCAGCCCCGCCTTCACCGGTACCAAAGGCATCGTCTACGTTCTGCCGGAGACGGGCCCGGCGAGTGCGCTGTTCGGGTTGAAACCTGACGGCGCAGCGGTGGCCGGTGCGCAACTAAGCTCGCCAGCGCCAAACGCGCCGGCCGCCCAAACGGGACCGACCCCGGGCTCAAGGTAGCTTCGCCTCACGCATTAGTCGCCCGAAGTCCACGACTTCAAAGCCGGCGATTACACCAAAATCAGGACCACTGTCGCGCATTGCCGCGAGACGCCGGACGGTGCGTCCGGCCACGTTGCCTTTGTCTGGTGCGTTGAATTCAGTGGGGCGGTTCTTGACGCGGCCCTGATCGGAAAAAACGAAGCCCGGCTTGCGCCGGGCTTCGAAAATCGCGATGCCGCTGCTATCAGCCGCGGAAGGGCTTCGGCTCGAGCACCGGCTCCGGCTCCTGGACGGGCACCGGACAACCGTTCGGACCGACGGCCTCGCCAGCTGGCGTGGCCGGGCACTGGTCGTTGCAGTTGTTGACGCCGTCGCCGTCGTCATCCAGATCGGCGCAGGTCTTCTGCGGGATCGGGGTCGGTTCGGGGGCGGGAGCCGCCTCGGCGCCGATCGGGAACAGGAACGAAACGCCGGCATAGCCGTCGGTGTAGCTGTCGTCATTGGGGTTCTCATCGTCTGAGTCCCAACGAGCGCCGATCTCGGCGCGCAGATAGCCGTAGCCGATGTCCGTCTGCACGCCAACGCCGGCGAGAGCCGTCACCGCGGTGCCGGTACGACGGCTGCTCAGGAACGTCAGCGTGTCGTCATGATGTTCCTGGGCGCCCAGGCCCAGGGCGATATATGGATTCGTGTCACGGCCGTCCTTGACGAAGTGATAGCGGCCGACGATCGACAGGCTCAGCAGCTCCCAATTCTTCTCGGGGCCGGTCTGGTCAAGCACCGGGTTGGTATGGAACAGCTCGGCATCGATGGAAATATTCGGTGAAACGAACTTGCCCAGTCCGAGCATGCCGTAACGATCGTCGTTGGCGTTGCGGTCTTCGTCGGGCATGAAGATGCCCGCACCCGCGGAGATGTACCAACGGTCATCATAGTCCTGGGCGACCGCGGATTGGGCCATGCTCATGCCAGCAAGCAGGGCGCAGCACAGAAGTTTCTTCTTCATGTTCAACTCCATATGTATCAGGTAAGAAAGCTAACTTCGGTAGTCGGCCCGGCTGTAGCCATGCCATACCTCCTAACGTCCATGTCAGCGGGGGCGTTAACGCGAATATAACAACTCACCCTGAACCCCGCAACAACGTCAAAAGGCAAAAAGGTCGAGCAGCTGGTGCACCGGCGTGGTCTCCAGGCGGGCGATATCGGTGGTCAGCGCCAGAATCTCCTGAACCCGCCGCGCCGGCAGGTGGCCGGACAGGGCCGCCCGGAACTTGTTTAGCAGGACAGGTACGCCCTCGCCACGACGATTGCGGTGCCCGATCGGATAGTCGATCGAGACCTTCTCCGTGCTGCTGCCGTCCTTGAAGTGGACCTGAATGGAGTTGCCGATATAGCGCTTGTCCGGGTCGAAATAGTCGGCAGTGAACTGGGGATTCTCCACCACCTGCATCTTGCTGCGCAGCGCGTCGATGCGGGGATCGGCCGCCACGGCGTCGGCATAGTCGTCCGCCGTCAACCGGCCGAAGATCAGCGGCACCGCGATCATGTACTGCAGGCAGTGGTCCCGATCCGCGTAATTGGCCAGCGGTCCGGTCTTGTCGATGATGCGCACGCCAGCTTCCTGGGTCTCGATCATGATTCGTTCGATCTGGTCCAGCTTGCCGGCAACTTCCAGATGCAGCTGCATCGCACATTCCACCGCCGTCTGGGCATGGAACTCGGCCGGGTAGCTGATCTTGAACAGGACGTTCTCCATCACGTAGCTACCGAACGGACGCTCGAACTGGAATGCCTTGCCCTGGAAAGCGACGTCGTAGAAGCCCCAGGTCTTGGCGGTCAGGGCGCTCGGGTAGCCGACACATCCCTTCACCGCATTCAACGCATGGGTCACGGCGCGCCGGCAGGCATCGCCGGCGGCCCAGCTCTTGCGCGGGCCGGCATTCGGCGCGTGCCGGTAGGTGCGCAATGCGCCGCCATCGATCCAGCTGTGGGAAACGGCGTTGACGATCTCCTGCTTGCCGCCACCCAGCAGCTGGGTCGCAACCGCAGTCGATGCCAGGCGCACCAGGATTACGTGGTCGAGGCCGACGCGATTGAAGCTGTTCAGCAAGGCATAGCCGCCCTGGATCTCATGGGCTTTGATGGCCGCGGCGAGCACGTCGCGCACCAGCACTGGCTTGCCGCCTTCGCGGACGGCCTTTCGACTCATGTAATCGGCCACGGCCAGGATGGCGCCCAGATTGTCGGAGGGGTGACCCCACTCCGCGGCGAGCCAGGTGTCGTTGAAGTCCAGCCAACGCACCTGCACGCCGATGTTGTAGGCGGCCTGGACCGGGTCGAGTTCGAACGACGTGCCGGGAATCCGGACTCCGCCGGCCATCCCGGCTCCCGGCACCAGCGGGCCCAGGTGCTTCACGCATTCGGGATGCTTCATGGCCAGCATCGCGCAACCCAGCGAATCGAGCAGCATGTAGCGCGCGGTCGCGAACGCTTCCGGAGACTCGATCTTGTAGTCGACCACGTAATCGGCGATGTCCACCATTGCCTGGTCGGGGTCGGGGCGTGCGGCGGAACGGATATCAAAATGGCTCATGGGGGGTCTCGCGTGCAGGAACGAAGGAAGTAGTAAAGCAGCACATTTTGCCAGAAGCGGGCTAATCAAGCTTGTTTGTACTACGTATTCCGGGCATGGTTCGGCCTTCACTACGGCCGCGTATCCGCATGCACTCCGACGCCTACCCGAACCTGTTCGCCCCGCTCGACCTGGGCTTTTGCACCTTGCCCAACCGCGTCCTGATGGGCTCGATGCACACTGGCCTGGAGGACCGCAGCCGCGATTTTCCGAAGCTTGCCGCCTATTTCCGCGAGCGGGCGGAAGGCGGGGTCGGGCTGATGGTGACCGGCGGCATCTCCCCCAACCTGGTCGGCTGGCTGAAGCCGTTCGCGGGCAAGCTCAGCTGGCCGTGGGAAATCCACAAGCATCGGATCGTCACCAAGGCGGTGCACGGCGCTGGGAGCCGGATCTGCCTGCAGATTCTCCATGCCGGACGCTACGGCTATCACCCGCTAACCGTGTCGGCATCCTCGCTGCAGGCACCGATCAACCCATTCAAGCCGCGCGGACTGAGCAACTGGGGCGTCGAGCGGCAGATCAAGGCCTACGTCAACTGCGCCCTGCTCGCGCGGGACGCAGGATACGACGGCGTGGAGGTCATGGGCTCGGAAGGCTATCTGATCAACCAGTTCCTTTCCGCACGCACCAATCAACGGACCGATTCCTGGGGCGGCTCGCCGGAGAACCGGATGCGCTTCGCCGTTGAAATCGTGCGCCGGATTCGCGAAGCCATCGGTTCCGATTTCATCATCATCTATCGCCTGTCGATGCTCGAGCTGGTGCCGGGCGGTTCGGCATGGGACGAGATCGTTCTGCAAGCCAGGGCGATCGAAGCCGCCGGCGCCACCATCATCAATACCGGCATTGGCTGGCATGAAGCGCGGGTACCGACCATCGCGACGTCGGTGCCGCGCGCAGCCTTCGCCGCCGTGACCGGAAAACTGAAAGGGCTGGTCGGGCTGCCCTTGGTCGCCACCAATCGCATCAACATGCCGGAAGTCGCGGAGCGCATTCTCGCCGACGGCAACGCCGACATGATCTCGATGGCGCGTCCGCTGCTTGCCGATCCGCAATGGGTGAACAAAGCGCGCAGCGGCCGCCGCGCCGAAATCAACACCTGCATCGCCTGCAACCAGGCGTGCCTGGACCATGCTTTCGAAAACAAGAGCGCGAGCTGTCTGGTCAATCCGCGCGCCTGCGCCGAGACCGAACTGGTTTTCCGCAAGACCACCGCGCCGAAAAGGATCGCCGTGGTCGGCGCCGGTCCGGCCGGGATGTCCTGCGCAACGGTGGCCGCCGAGCGCGGCCATCGCGTTACCCTATTCGAGTCGGCGCCGGAAATCGGCGGCCAATTCAACCTGGCCAAGAAGATTCCGGGCAAGGAAGAATTCCAGGAGACACTGCGCTACTTCGGCACCCAGCTGGCCTTGCATGGCGTCGAACAACGCCTCGGCACGCGCGTGACCGCCGAGCAGCTGTTGCAGGAAGGCTTCGACGAAATCGTGCTGGCCACCGGCATCAGTCCGCGCAAGGTCGCGTTTCCTGGCGCCGACCACGCCAAGGTGTGCAGCTATGTGGATGTGATCAGCGGTCGCGTGAAGGTCGGCGCCCGGGCGGCACTGGTTGGGGCTGGCGGCATCGGCTTCGACGTGGCGGAATTCCTGGTCCAGGACGCCCCCTCGCCGACCCTGGATCTTGCGCGCTGGATGGCCGAATGGGGCGTGCGTCCTGATTTCGAGGGCCCGGGCGGCCTGACCAGACCCGAGCCGGAACCACCGCTTCGCCAGCTGTGGCTCCTCCAGCGCAGCGCTGGCAAACCCGGCGCCAAGCTCGGCAGGACCACGGGCTGGATCCACCGCGCCGCGCTCAAGGCCAAGGGTGTGGTCGCGCTGGGCGGGGTCGAATACCTGGGCGTCGACGACCGCGGGTTGCGCATCAGCGTGGCGGGCGTCGAACAAGTGCTGGCGGTGGATACCGTGGTGATCTGCGCGGGACAGGAACCGCTGCGCGCCCTGTTCGCACCGCTGCAGGCGGCCGGCAAGAATCCGCACCTGATCGGCGGCGCTGACATTGCCGCAGAGCTCGATGCCAAACGCGCAATCAACCAGGGTAGCCGGCTCGCTGCGGACTTCTAGGACCTTTCAGAGCAAAGACTCCAAACGAAATCAAAGGCTTATGAAGGGCCGTTCAGGAATCGTTCGGTAATCTCTGGTAGCATGCGCCCCGAACTGGTGCTGAACCGGATCACCCCACGGCTCCGCGACATGGCATCGCAGAGTTTCCGGGCAGGCGCAAACCTCTTGCCGCCCGGAATGCGAGCTCGGCTCGTCCATCCCCAAAACGTCTTGTCCTGATCTCCCCCTGCTCCCCGGTCAATCGGAACGGCAGGTAGCGCATCGCGCGAGGGTCCGGGCCACGGTGCAAGGAGATTGCCTTGAAATTGTCGTTCCTGATGTGGCTCGCGAGTTTCCTCCCGCAATCGGCAGCCGACCCGCTCTGCCTGGCGACCACGGTGTATCTGGAAGCCCGGGATCAGTCCCAGCTCGGCCAGCGTGCCGTTGCCGAAGTCGCCTTGCGCCGCAAGGAAGACGGCCGCTGGGGCGAATCGGTCTGCGCCGTGGTGACCGCGCCGAAGCAGTTCGCGCCGACCATCGTCAACCCGAACCTCCGCCTGGGCAATCTGGAAGCCTGGCAAGATGCCGTCGACGTGGCCTTCGCTGCGCAGAAGGACTGGCAGCAGCCGGTCGCGTCCCGCCACGAAGTGGTACCGGGGGCCAGCCATTTCGCCGCCCTGGATATCGCCCAGCCAAGCTGGCGCGGTTACCCC
>Ga0209211_10008195_pt1 | contig 14375 bp, 10 predicted proteins | sample RifGroA2_FD_183992 | JGI IMG/M metagenome (GOLD analysis project Ga0209211, IMG submission 183992) | Groundwater microbial communities from Rifle, Colorado, USA - Groundwater A2 (SPAdes) (version 2) | ecosystem: Environmental > Aquatic > Deep subsurface > Groundwater | place: Rifle, Colorado...
TGTGTCGTGTCCTGGAGTACTTATTGCCCGGGTTGCCCAAGCCCACTATAATAAACATATATTAATATACTACTTTGCTTCCTCTTCGGTCTTCTTGCCTTTCTTTACAACTTCAGGTTCAACTTTTTCAGCAACAGCAGCAGCTTCAGGTGCAACTACAACTTCTTCCTTGACGTTTATTATTGTTGCCAGCATTTCCTCAGGGTCTGTGAGGATACGGATGTTGTCGCTCAATTTAAGATCACTTACATGTAATGTCTGTCCAATTAATAAACTGGAGACATCTACGGCCACATGCCCAGGGATTGCGTCAGGCAGACATTCAATCTCTATCTCCCTGATGCCATGCTGGAGCATTCCCTTGTCTCTTTTTACGCCGATAGCTTCTCCTTTTATGACAACATGTACATGTACCTTCAAGGTTTCAGTTGCTGATATCTCCTGAAAATCCACGTGGAGCAGGTTGCCCATAACAGGGTCAACCTGGTACCCCTTTACTATGGCCTGTTTCGTGTCATCAGAGAACTTCAGGTCGACGATTACCTGTTCTCCTGCAGTCCTGCTGATGAACTGTGAAAGCTCTCTTGCGGAAAGCTGCAAAGGCATTGAAGCGCCACCTCTGTAAATAATTGCAGGGATAATAGAACTGCGCCTTAAGGACCTTGCATTGCCTTTTCCTGACTTGTCTCTTTTTTCAACATTCAGTGTTACTCTTTCCATATTTCCTCCTTTTAAAAGAACTCACATTTTCAAAATGAAACATATGTATTCTGTCTTAATTGTTTATAAAAAGCTGCCTGCTTCTCCATCCTCTCGATTTAAGCCCCTGCTTGCTGCAGTTCTTTAATAAATAAATAATGAACTTACCGATGTTTCCTCGTGGATCCTTTTTATGGCGTCAGCCAGTAGTGTTGATACGCTTAATATCTGTAATTTTTTGCAGGTGTTAAGCTTGTCATCCATTGGGATAGTGTCGGTCGCTATAACATGTTCAAGTACTGAATTGTTTATCCTGTCGATAGCAGGTCCTGAAAGTACGGCATGTGTACAGGCAGCGTATACTTTTCTTGCCCCGTTCTCTTGCAGTGCCTGAGCTGCCTGTGTTGTTGTGCCGGCAGTATCCATCATATCATCGAGGATAATAGTATCTTTGCCTTTTACGTCTCCTATAACATTCATAACCTTTGATACATTGGCGACTTCACGCCTCTTGTCAATAATCGCAAGAGAGGCCTTCAATCTCTTTGCAAAGGCCCTGGCACGCTCAACGCCTCCTGCATCAGGTGATACGATAACGAGATTCTCAAACTCGCATTTTTTCAGATGGTCCAGTAAAACAGGCGCTGCATACAGGTGGTCCACAGGTATATTGAAAAACCCCTGGATCTGTGCGGCATGGAGGTCAATAGTCAGCACCCTGTTGGTGCCCGCTGCAGTAAGCAGATCTGCTATCAGCTTGGATGATATAGGCACTCTCGGCTGTACTTTCCTGTCCTGCCGTGCATATCCGTAATATGGGATAACAGCCGTTATCCTGTGGGCCGAGGCCCTTTTGAGCGCGTCTATTATAAGAAGCAGTTCCATGATATTGCGGTTAACAGGGGTACAGGTTGGCTGTATAACAAAGACGTCGCAGCCCCTTACATTCTCATTTATCTGGACCGCTATCTCGCCGTCGCTGAATGTGTTTACAGTAGTATCAGTCAACGGGATGCCAGCATGTTCGCTGACCTTTACTGCAAGAGGCATGTTTGCATTTCCTGCTATAAGTTTAATACGGTCAGACATCGCAACCTCCCAAAAATCATTTAATATCCATCGTTCAAGGTCCGTTGTTCAGGTTGTCGTTATTACAACCATGAACTGTGGGCCATAACTTTTCGTAGCTGGGGCGCCAGGATTCGAACCTGGGAATGGCAGATCCAAAATCTGCTGACTTTCCGCTTGTCTACGCCCCAACACCAATGAAACAGTAAGCACAGCGATATTTTCAGTTGTTCTTCTGCTTGCTGCTTATTTATTAGTATCTGCTGAGGTTAAAGTCTCTACGACCCTGTTCCAGTAACCTGGAAAACGTCCAGCTGCCTTGACCGCCATTGGCCTGTCCTTAAAAAGACCAAATACCGTAGAGCCGCTTCCGCTCATTAGGGCCAAGGCAGCGCCGGCCTCCAATAACCCTTCTTTCAGGATGCCGATAACAGGATATCTTTGTATTACATTATCTTCAAAGTCGTTATGGACCAGCGACTTCAGAAGGGAGAGGTCCCTGGTATTTAATGCCTTAAAAATTAACTTGATATTATCAACATTATTACCGGTTTTTGTCAATTCTACCAACCTCTTTGCCCCTTCCCTTGCTCCATATGCCCATGCTGTAGAAACAGAGATTGAAGGTTTGACCAGCAGCAGCGTATAAGGGGGGCCAATGTCTAAAGGTGTCAGGATTTCTCCTCTCCCCTCGGCCATGGCTGAAGGACAATCAAAAAAGAAAGGCACATCTGATCCCAGATTACTGCCTATTGCCTTTAACCTGCTGTAATCAAGGCCGAGGTCCCAGAGTTTATTTAATCCTGCCAGGGCGCAGGCCGCATCACTGCTGCCGCCTCCAAGCCCTGCACCTGACGGTATCTCTTTTTTAAGGACGATCCTCGCACCTTTTTTTGTGCCGGTGACTTGCTGTAATATTTGGGCTGCCTTAAAAGCAAGGTTTTGTTCAGGGGGTATGTCCATGTCTGTGACGACCTCAAGCTGTTCTGAATGGCAGAAGGTGAGGGTATCATAGAGTCCGATGCACTGCATAAGGGAAATGATATTGTGATAACTATCTGCCCTCTTATCCAGTACGTATAGAGACCAGTTTATCTTGGCAGGGGCCTTTAAGGTAAGTGAAGGGCAGGTGACAGGTGAAGGGTCCATATTAACTAATTTTGAGTTTTGGGGGTCAACTCATTAATCTTTCTTTTGACCCTGTCTATTAAGCCCTCTTCCTTTTCACCGGATTTCAGCGCCTCATTCCACATCCGGAGGGCGTTACCGCTGTCACCCAGTTTGTCATAGGCATCACCAAGATGTTCAAAGATAACAGGGTCTTCTTTTACAATGTCTAATGCCCTTTGAAGGGTTTTTACGGCATCTTCATATTTGCCGAGCTTGAAATACAGCCACCCAAGGCTGTCGATTATATAACCATTGTTCGGTTTTAATTCAAGCGCACCTTGAATGAGCGATTGCGCTTCCTGAAGGTTTATTCCCTTTTCAACATAACTGTAACCTAGATAATTCAAGGCATCAGCGTGTTTTGGATTGATTCCGATGGTACGCTTGAGCTGGGATATCATGTCCTCAAATCTACCGGTCTTCTCATATAAAATAGCCAGGTTGAAGTTTAATTCATCATTGTCGCTGAAAAGTCTCAGGCCTTCACTTAGGGCCTGCTCAGCCCCAGTGTAGTTTTTGTCCTGTAAATAAGCATTGCCGAGATAGATATATATCTCTGGTTTTGTTTTCTCGAACTCCAGTAATTCCTCATATGTTTTTGCGGCATCGCTGTAACTGTTTTTTTTCATATGCATAGAGCCAAGGCCCAAAAAGGCGTTTATATTTTTTGGGTCCAGGGATATAATCTTCTTCAGTTCTTTTTCAGCTTCGTCATATTTCTTCAGTTCCTCCAGGACCATTGACAGATAATATCTTGTGGCGATATCATCTGGCCTTGACTCAAGGACAATCCTGAATTCAGAGACGGCTTTATCATACTGTTTTTCCTGCAGGTAGAGGAGCCCCAGTCTTTGGTGTATATCGAGGTTTCTGGGCATCTGTTTCAAGATGGCCTCAAGCTCACTAATGGCCTTGCTGTAAGACCTGTCCGAGATATACAGCTTGGACAGCCTTTCCCTCGCAAATAAATTATGCGGGTTGATGGTCAGGACTTTTTTGTAAGACTCTTCAGCTCCGGCTATATTTTCTTTGGTCTCATAGAGGATGCCGAGATTAAGATAGGCAGCGTCAAAAAAGGGGTTGATCCCGGTGATTTTTTTGAACATTTCCTCTGCCCTGTCATAATCTTTTTTTTCCATGTTGATGGAAGCCGTATAATACAATGCCATAATATTTTCAGGGTCTTTTTTCAGGACAGTCCCCAAAACACCTAGTCCTTTTTCAAGGTCCCCTTTTGACGCATAAAGGATACCGAGGAAAAGGTAGGGCTCGCTTTTTTCCGGGTCAATTTTCAGTATCCTTTCATATGCCCCAATCGCTTCATCAACCTTTCTTTGAGAATTATACAGTTCACCGAGGATCGTGAGGGCAGGAACATAGTCGGGGTTTGTTTTTAAAACCTCTTCAAGGCGTGTCTGTGCCTCGGATATCCTATCCAGCCTGATGAGCATTTTGCTTATCTGCGTTTTAATATGTGGTGATGTTGGATCAAGAGAAAGTGCCGTGGAATAGTGATTTAGTGCGTTTTCCCATTTGTCGTTGAGTTCTGCTTCAGAACCTAGCAGGTATTCCAGGTATGCCTTTTCAGAATTGACGCCCTCATCTTCAACGGGGGATGCAACAACGCTTATTGTCTGCACCTGTACCTGTTTTGCGGCAGGAGTACATGAAATGACGAAGGTGAAAATAAGAATAGATAAAAAAACAATTTTTGACGACATATTTCAATTATTGCACAAAAGAGTTCCAAATAGGAAGTTTGGACCATGCTTGTTTTTATGTCCTGCTGATTAAATTTTCCACCTTGTAGAGGAGTTCGTCTCTCTGGAAGGGCTTGGCAAGAAAATCAGCCGCGCCTGCCGAAAACAGGTCGTCAAAAGACTGTTCATTTCCGTATCCGGTGCACAGGATCACCTTTGCATCAGGCTTAATGTCCCTGATGTCCTTGAATGCCTGTTTTCCGCCCTTTTCAGGCATTATTATATCGAGTATTACAAGGTCTATCCTGTCTTTGTAGTCATTAAAAACACTTACACCCTTATTGCCATTGTCTGCCAGCAGTACTTCATAGTCATAAGCCTCGAGAATATCTTTCCCCAACTCCCTTACCATATCTTCATCATCAATGATAAGGATTGTGCCCTTGCGTGTCTTTTTGAAAATTGGTATTACATTTGCCGGATTGTCCGCAAGACCGTCACTCCTGGGGAGGAACACGCGTATAGTTGTGCCAAGCCCCGGTTCAGAGTAAACATTGATGTGGCCCTTGTGGTTCTTAACTACGCCGTATACCATTGAAAGGCCGAGACCTGTGCCTCTGCCGACTTCTTTAGTGGTATAAAAGGGTTCAAATATGCGGGTTTTTACGTCAGGAGTCATCCCGATCCCCGTATCTGTAACACTTATCCGTATATATTCACCTTCAGGTATCTCGAACAGGTTGACAACCTTGTCATCACAGAGGCGATACAATTCAGCCTTAATATATAGTTTGCCTCCATCCGGCATTGCATCTCTTGCGTTCAGGCACAGGTTCATCAAAACCTGGTATATCTGGTCCCTGTCGCCTTCAACCGGCGGCAGGCCAGGTTCAACTTCGAAAGCGACAAGAATGTTTCTGTCCATGGTCTCTCTGAGGAGGTCTACAAGTTCCGCAAGCATGTTTCCTATGTCCATTTTTTCAGAAGCGTACTTCCCTTTTCTCGCAAACCCAAGGAGCTGCCTTGTAAGATTGGCAGCCATTTCAGCGGATTTTATTATGGAACCGACATATTTGGAGGTTTTGCCGGGTTCATGAGTCATGTTTTCCAGCAATGAGGCGTACCCGAGGATCCCGGTCAGCAGGTTGTTGAACTCATGCGCTATGCCGCCGGCAAGTACTCCTATGCTCTTTAATTTTTCAGAATGCAGAAGCTCTTCCTTAAGTCTTTTTTGCTCTGTGATGTCAATGAAATAGCCGTCAAAGCCTTTCGTGTTTCCGCTGCTGTCGATTTCGGGATATAGGGAAAGGAGTACGGTCAGCTCACTGCCGTTTTTTCCCATAATCTTCTCTTCGGTGTTTATGAGCTTGTCTGAAACGGCCTTTTGCAGGCAGAGGTCGCTGTGAGCGGCAATACTCCGGTCCTCGGTGAACAGGGCACAGAACTTCTTGACAGTGCCGCAAAGCTCATCGAACTTTTTGCTGGTTTCCATGATGTTCCCTTTATTATCAAGCCTGAATATAGCGTGCTCAACCCTTTCAAACAGGTCTTTTATCCTCTTTTCAGAGTCAATAAGTTTTTCAGTATTAGCGACAATGGCGTAAGACATTTTATTGAATTCTACTGAGAGCTCCCCTATCTCATCATTGGAATATACTGAAGCGGTATCAGGCAGCGTACCGTGCTTGAAGGCTGAAACTGAATTGTGGAGCTTCAGGACAGGGCTGATTACAAGGCGTCCGATGAGTATGTTAACGGCAATTATTGCGAGGAAGGTTATTACGAGAGACAGAATAATATTGATAATTATCGCCCTGCTGGCGGCAATGTCAGCTGCTGAAGAGGACAATGTCAACCTGACAAACCCTATAGTAACTGGCTCTGATTTCTCAAGGGGCTTAAAGGTTACAGGGCTGTAAAAGTCATACCAGCCGTCTTTTTTAATGTGGAATGGAGTGTCTGATCGTTTGAAATGGCTGACTGCGTCCTGGTCCGGCAGTTCAGCTAATTTCTCAAAGGGATAGGTGTCAACAACAGTCCATATGGATGAATAGACCTGAGCGAGTGCAACGTCTTCAGCCCTTACAACATGGGAAGCCTTGTTGATGAGGTCGAGGTTTTCCGAAGTGAGCCCGGCCTCGGCAGCCTTTGCGAGAGAATGACTTAATGCCGTTCCCCTGGCGACTATCTCTCTTTTTATGCTGCGGCTGTGGGCGGAGGTAAAAAGGTAAGTGCTTACAGCGCTGATAAAAATAAAGACCAGCGCAATCAGGACAGAGACCTTTGTCTTTAATGATGCCTTCATTTCATATCTAAAAGCGATACAACTCCGTAAGAGCTGATAAGATTCTGGCCTTTTTTGCTCAACGCAAAGTCAACGAATTTCTTTACTCCAGGTTTTGCTTTTTTGGGAACTGCCAGGAAAAGCGGCCTGTTAAAGGGGTATTTCCTTGCTGCGATGTTTTCCTTGGAGGGAATTATATTGCCCACTTTTATCATCTTGACATCGCGTTTCCGGGCGCTCGAAAAGCCTGTTGTCGCAAATGCCCAGGGAGTCTTTTCGACCATCTGTTCTACTATGCCTGCTGAAGCAAGGGAAACGGTATTGGGTGTTTTAACAGGTTCTTTCTTGTTAAGGACCATTTTGTTAGTAGAAGACTCCACGCCGCTAAACCCTTTGGTAGGCCTTGAGACAAAGACATATATGGGTGCATCAGGTCCTCTAAGCTGCTTCCAGTTGGTTATTTTCCCGGCATATATGGCCCTTACTTCATTAACAGATATGTTGTCTATGGGGTTTGATTTGTGTGTGATAAACACAAGCGCATCTCTTGCGACCTCTACAAGTTCTATATCTTCAGGGTCTCCCGCAGTTTTTTCCCTGCAGGAGGCCGCAAAGTCTACCTTCCCGCTTCTAAGGTCCTCAATGCCGATTACACTGCCTCCGCCGCGCACAAGTATCTTTATTCCCGTTTCCTTTTCAAAATCCCTGACAAGGTCTGAAAGATAACCGACATTGCTGACAGAACAGCCGCTTGCAGTGAGGTGCTGCGCATGCACCGGTGAAGGTGCTGAGAAATGCAGCAACAGGAAAAGCAGGGGGCAGAAGATAAGGAGAACGAACACATTAATGAACATTTTTCCAGTTTGTTCATTCGGTTTTATGTAAAAATTTTCCCCCATGACCTTCATATGTATTTTATATTTACCGGTCATGAAAAATAAAGGTAATACTGGAAATAAATAGGGGCCTGTTTAAGCCCCTATTTATTAGGTCCAATATGTCGGCTAACTAAAGTCAGCATGAACCTTTGCATTTGCAAGTAGTAGAGCCTTTTTTTGAGACCTTTCTGATAGTCATTCAAGCACCTCCTTTCTTTTTTCAAGTATATCAAAACTACAACATTTGTAAAGGTCTCTTCCCAGTGAGCTGCCCTTTGTTTCTGCCCTGTATCTGCAACCACCCCTGCATGTGTCAATGGATTTGCAGGAAAGGGCAGAGCATTCCAGTTCTTCCAGTTTTATATGGCCTGTTTTTCCCCATGCCTTTCTCAGGCCTTTTTTGATATTGCCGACCGGAGAGTCTGAATAGAAGGCGCACTTGCATATATTCCCGTCCGCAAGCACAGACAGGAGATGCAGGCCGCAGGCAAATCCTTCTCCTCCTCCGTGCAGGCCACAAACGAACCCGTAATTCAGGTACTTGCCTGCGACTTCGGGAGGCGTCTGAAAAAGGGGGTTGTCCTTTAATCTTCCCGCAGCACACGGAACGTCAACTGTCCAGTCCTTTATCCCCAGGTCTCTGAACAAAGCGTCCATATTTTCAAATTCATCGAGGTTCTCCATATGTACCATGGTGGCTGCTGAAACTGCAATCCCTGAATCCAGGGCATCGGCGATCTTTTGCCTTACAATACTGTAAGTCCCTGTTCCCCTTAGAGCTTCATGACCATGCTCCATGCCGTCCACGCTGAACTGGATCTCATCAACATTAAGGCCCTTCAGCAGCGTTTTATCCAGTAGGAGTCCGTTAGTAAATAATATTTTCCTGAAATTATATTGAGGCAGCAGTGAATTGAATTCATTAAACCTTCCATGCAGCAGTGGTTCGCCGCCTGTTATCAGGAGTCGCAGCCCCTGCATTTCTTCAAATTCATCCAATATGGGTCTGATGTCCTGAATGGAGAGATCATTATTACCGGATACTCCAATATAACAGTGTTTGCATTTGAGATTGCATCTGTCAGTAATCTGGAACTCCATATATCTCAGTGATGGTGAGGGGGCTTTGAGCAGCAGCGGTCTATTGACAGCAACAGGTCCTGTTGTCAGGATCCCTTCTGACAGGCAGTATTCGACAAATTTGCTGTCTGCAGTACAGTCATCGCAACCATCGGGGTCCGAACATCTCTTTAAGAATTGAAAGGCGCTATCATCAAGCTCATATAGTTCATCTTCCCTGATATGATAGACAGAAGGGGTTTCGAGCAGTTTCAGCGCGAAGCCGGCAGAAAGGTAATATTTCATTTAATTAATTGTCTGTTGGTTAAGACTCTTTTTGCTCCTGCTGTTGCTTGTATAAGATCATATATTCTTTTTCTATGTCTTCATATTGCTTCTGCATGTCCTCGAACTGACTGCTTTTTTCCTGCAATTTACCTTCGAACTCCTTTAGTTTTGAAATCAGGTCATCTTTTTCCTTCAGCAGCTCAGTATATCTTCCTTCGTCCAACCCTTCGGTATGTTCAGCCTCTTCCCATAGTTTTTTCAGTTCACCTTCGAGTTTATTGAATTTATTGGAAAGGGAGCTGTTTTCCTTTTCGAGTATCTTAATAAACGCTTCCAGGTCCCTGTTGTTTTTTTCAAATATGTTTATGGCCTCATTAAGTCCCTCTGTGTTTTCAGGCGATGCTGCAAGATTTTTGAGCTTGACCTGCAAATCCTGGTTGCTTTGCTGGATAGAGGTCAGCTTCTTCTCAGCACCCTCAAATATGTCCTTATAACACATGAAATCGAGTATTTTGTCTTTTTGGAAATCAACAATACGCTGCAACTTGCTTATTCTGCCGAGCAGGGAGTCATCACCTTCCGCCTCGCCTTCATCCCATACGGGTTCGGTATGTTGCGGTTGCGTTTCATGCCCCTGTGAAGACAGATTAACTGGTATTTCAGCAGCAGGGATAGCTGTATTTTCCTCCTGGAGAGTGACTTCTCCAACAGGAGGAATAAGCCCGACATCCTCTTTCTGAGAGGTAGCGTTGATTTCCTGAGGGGCTTTACCCAGCGCTTTCTGATACATTTTTTTGTATTTCCTGCTTTGCAGAAGAAAATATATTGTAGATACAAGCAGCATGATAGGCAATTCAACCAGCAATAAGAAATGAAGCATGTTGATTTTAATCATCACTTTTTCCCCTTCCTGTTTTGGGTATTTGTTTTTATTTTAACAATTACCAGCCTGACCATAAAAAAGAGAAGGACCGAGGAAAACACAGCCAAATTTATCAGGCCGAATTTTACAAGTATTTTTTCCCATGGTACGTATGGCTCCTCCTTAGCATCCTTTTTTTCAGGGGCAGGAGTTTGCCCCGGCTTAATGGCTGGTTTTTCGATTGTTTTAAATTGAAGGACCTTTTCCCTCTTGAATGTTTTCCCTTCAGCTATGACCTTGACTGAATAATCCCCTGTTATGTTTGCAGCAAGCTCGCCTGTATATATCCCGTCTCCCGGCTTGTCGTCACCTGCTGTGCCGCTGTCGCTGAGCGCAAGCTTTTGTGCCTTTCCGTCAGGCGTGACTATATCGGCAGAAAAAGAAACTTCACCCAGCAGGCCTTTTTCCTTTAATATTCCGTTGTCTTTTTCGAGCCAGGCATCAATTTTCAGCTTGTCACCTTTTTCTGCAAAGTTCCTGTTAAAGGAGTTCTTAAGGCTGAGATTCGTTATTACAAATATCTTGTTGCCTTCCTTAGTGCTCAGTTTCACACCCCATTTGCCGACAGCAGGCCCGGTGATAGTAATCATATCGAATATGTCCGAACCGAACCATTTCATGTTTTTGTCATATTTTGAGGAGATATATTTTTTGCCGGATGGGGCGATAAGCGTAGTTGACGTGCCTGCTTTCTTGCTAATGACAAGTATGGCTTCCTCTATGTCCTTGTCAATAGAGAAGGTATCGCCTTCAAGGGGGATAGTATCAGGAGATTTTATCTTTTCAAACATAGATGAAAAGATTACATGGATATCCTTGTCTTCTTTTGCAAACTTGAAAAAGCCCCCTGTTCCCTTTGCAATGTCTTCGAGCAGCTTGCTGTCGGAGAACTCACTAAAGGCGATAGAATACAGCCTGATATTTGCCTTTCCAACCTCGGGGATGAGTTTTGATAATTCGATAAAGGCGGCCTTATCTTCCTCGTCGGTCCCAACGGTGAGTTTCCCGTCAGACATCAAAACGAGCAGCCTGTTTTTTCTTTGCGAGGACTTGAGTTCCTCAACGCCTTTTCTTACGGCGTCATGCATATGTGTAGAAAATTCCTTTGAGGTGACCTTATTGACTGCCTGAAAAAGCTTGCCCTGGTTTGTCTTCAGGTTTTCCGTAAGGGGGACAAGGGTATTGGCCTTGTCTCCGAAGCTTATGACACTTATAAGGTCATGCTCTCCGAGCAGGGAGATGAAAAGCTTGGCAGCGGCCTTCCTGTAGTCATGGGGATCTGTCTTTTTCATGCTGCCTGAGCTGTCTATCAACAGGACAATATCAAAGCCTCCGTCATTGCTGTCAGGGGTCTTTTGGACATTATGTTCTTTAGGCTGCTTGTTTTTTTCCGCAGGTTTGTCAGAAGGCAGGACTATAGATGGAAGGAACAACAGGGCGAGAACCAAGAGCAGAGCATATAATTTTTTCATAAAATAACCTGCTTGTTTTTGCAATACTATAGCATATTACGGCCTTTCAGTGAAGTTTTATTAAACGGTGAGGGGGATTCGCTCCCCCCGTGGAGTTGCCCCCACAGATGAAAAACAATGCTGAATTGACAAATTATGCCATAAAAACCGCCTCACGGATTAAAGCCGGCTTTTTCCACTTGTAAGAAAATAATCTACTAAAAAAACAGGATGCTCCTACAATAGTTTCAGTCATTTGCCGATTTTTAACTGGGCCCTCCGCCATTAAAGTTAGACATGATTGAGGCAAGTAAAAGAAGGAGGACCTCCAAATGAAACTAATAATATCAGTTATGGCTAATTTAACAGTAATACTTGCTGCAACGGCTGTTTTTGCCGGAACTGTTAACCTTCCCCAAACCGGCCAAACAGCATGCTATGACTCATCAGGCAATGTAATCACATGCACAGGCACAGGTCAGGACGGTGAGATAGGGGCGGGGGGCGCATGGCCGACGTCGAGGTTCACTGTCGGCACAGGCGCGGAGGCCGACTGCGTGACAGATAACCTTACCGGCCTCATGTGGGCAAAGAACGGCAATTTGCCCGGCAGCGAAAGGACATGGACAGAGGCCCTTGATTATGTGATGAGCATCAACAGCAACAGCGGTGCCGGACTTTGCGGCCACTATGACTGGCGATTACCTAATATTAACGAGATGGAATCCCTTGTAAATGCCCAGGAGGCGAATAGTGCCACATGGCTTAATGGGCAGGGATTTGTCGATGTGAAGCCGTACATCTACTGGTCTTCCACGTCCTACAACCGGTATACGAACGAGGCATGGTTAGTCAATATGTACTATGGCAACACAGACATGATTGACAAGGCCATTCCCGCCTATGTCTGGATGGTACGTTCTGGAGAGCAGGCCCTTTAGTGATCGGGTGTTTGAGGGCTTTAAATATGCACAGTATGGACATCATAAGCTGAGCAGCAGCGCAGAAGGGCAGAGGTCTTTAAGGTTATTTTTGCTGTTGCGCTTCCGGGTTGCATGTCAACTGCTTTGAGCAAGGGAGGAATTGTTATGAAACGAAGAATTATACTGCTTGTTTTTACGTGTATATTTATTGCAACTGCTGCATTTGCAGGAACGATCCAGCTTCCACAGACAGGACAGACTCTAAGCTATGATGCTGAAAGAAACGGAGAGGACGGAGATATCAAGGCAGGCGCTGCCTGGCCTGATCCGAGATTTTTGGTCGGCATAGGTGCGGAAGCCGAATGTGTAACAGATAACCTTACCGGACTGATGTGGACAAAAAACGCCAACTCGCCGAACGGCACAAAGCAATGGCTGCAAGCCATGGATTATGTGGCATCACTGAACAGCGGAAGCGGACTTTGTGGTTATACAGATTGGAGACTGCCCAACAGAAAAGAACTTTTGAGTCTGGTGGACCATTCAACATGGGGTCCTTCCCTTCCAACCGGACATCCGTTTACTAATGTGAAAACCGACGACGACTACTGGTCATCTACTACCTTCGCCTCAGATACTGACAACGCATGGTACATATATATGGGTAGCGGCTGTGCATACGCCGACTGCAAGCTCAGCGGCAGCTACGTCTGGCCGGTGCGGGGTGGACAGGCCGATAGTCTGGTCACTTTGACGATTTCGCGCTCCGGCGCCGGCAGCGGCAAGGTGACAGCGGTCAATATAGACTGCGGCACAGACTGCTCGCAGTCTTACAATCCCAACACGTCGAGGGACATAACCCTCACAGCCACGGCGGACACAGATTCCATATTCACGGGCTGGAGCGGGGAGTGTTCAGGGACCGGGAACCAGATAACAATAACAGTAAATGCCTCAAAGTCCTGCACGGCGTCCTTTGCGCCGAGTACCCTTCCGATCACTGCCACCGGCGCAGGAGTCAGCGGCGGCACGATTGTCGAAAATAGCGGCAGCCCGATAATAAACGCAGCCTGGAATGGAACGACAACGAGTGGTGACAATATGGAGATAGTCAATTACGGCGCAGGACCCTACATAATAATAGCGACCGCTAATACCGGCGAAAATGTGACGTGGTCCGGAGATTGCAATACCGCCAGCGGCAACGGTACAGGCACTGCCACATGCACATTAAGCTCAGGTATCGCGGTAAACAAGAATATCACCGCAACCTTTGCAATCAATAATTACACCGTCATTCCTTTGGTAGGCAGCGGGGCCGGTCACGGGAGCATATCCCCGGACACGCATAAAACAGTTAGCCACGGTTCAACAACAACGTTTAACGTAACGCCTGACACTGGTTATACAGCCTCGGTGAGCGGCACTTGCAGCGGCGTATTAGTCGGCACAACATATACAACAAACCCGGTGACCGGAAACTGCACAGTTGCTGCTAACTTTGCGATTAAAAGCTACACGATAACACTGACAGTGAGCAGCGGCGGGACGATCGAACCGGTCAGCCGCACAGTCAATCACGGCTCGGCAGCAGCGTTCACAGTGACTGCCAACAGCGGCTATGCAGCGAGCGTCAGCGGCACCTGCGGGGGCTCGATCAGCGGCGTCACATATACCACCGGAGTGATCACCGGCAACTGTGCTGAAACGATAACCTTCATAGGCAACGGCACCTGCGGTACAGCTAACGGCCAGACACTGACCGCAGTTCCTGCAACGAACCTCTGCGTCATAGGCGCGGCCTCCGCAGTGAGCGGCAGCGGTCCCTGGACATGGAGTTGCGCAGGAGTCAACGGCGGCACAACAACGAATTGTACTGCAAATATCCAGACATACACGATAACCCCGATTGTTAGCAGCCACGGAACAATAG
>Ga0209211_10008197_pt1 | contig 14374 bp, 13 predicted proteins | sample RifGroA2_FD_183992 | JGI IMG/M metagenome (GOLD analysis project Ga0209211, IMG submission 183992) | Groundwater microbial communities from Rifle, Colorado, USA - Groundwater A2 (SPAdes) (version 2) | ecosystem: Environmental > Aquatic > Deep subsurface > Groundwater | place: Rifle, Colorado...
TGAGGCCATACGAGGGCGTGATTGGGTGAGTATACGCTTCCATAATGAAAAATCAAAAATCTCCGCCAGTGGCGGATCCCTGCCCGACTGGCAGGCGGGCGCCTTCGGCGGAAGCGAGGCTTCCGCAGCCCATCTTTGGATCGCATTTTGATTTTGCGTCGGCAGCCAATACAATCAATGCATGTTTGATTTTCTGCGACGCCGACGCATATATCTGGATTATGCCGGCGCTACGCCCGTTTCTTCCGCCGCTGTGCGCGCGATGCGGGAAGCGGAAAAGCTCGCAGGGAACCCGGGCGGAATACATGAAGAGGGGGTTCTGGCGAAACATTCCCTCCAAAATTCGCGCGCTAAAATTGCCGCGGAACTGGGATGCAAGGCGCGGGAAATTATTTTTACGTCGGGTATTACGGAATCAAACAACCTGGCAATTCTCGGATTCGCCCGCTCGCTTGAAATGTCTTGCCATGAAAATCCTGCCAGTCAACACAAGTCAGACTTGTGTGGATTAGGAGGTACCCATTGGATAGCAAGCGCGATTGAGCATTCGTCGGTCTTGGAATGTCTCGCGGAGATTGAACGAAAGGGAGGGAGAATTTCATACGCGGAGCCGGATTCGCGCGGAATAATTTCTCCGGAGTCTGTCGCCATGCTTTTGCGCAGGGAAACAGCCTGCATTTCCGTTGGTTGGGCCAATAACGAGATTGGAGTTATACAGCCGCTTTCTTCCATCGCACGAGTAATTCGCGCGCACGAGGAAAAACACGGGACCAGAGTCATTTTCCACAGCGACGCGGGGCAGGCGCCGCTGTACCTCGCGCCCCATGTGCACGCGCTCGGCATAGACCTTTTCTCTTTAGGCGCTTCAAAACTTTATGGTCCTCATGGCGCAGGGTGCCTTTACATAGGCAATAGAGCGGAGCTCGCCCCGATAATTCTGGGAGGCGGGCAGGAACGGGGGCTTCGCGCGGGCACGGAAAACGCCGCGCTTGCAGCAGGACTTGCGAAAGCATTGGAGGAAGCGGGATTGGAAAGAGCAGGAGAATCAAAACGCCTGAAGAAAATGCGCGGCGATTTCGCGCGCGAAATCGCCGCGCAAATCCGCGGAACAATAGTAAATGGAAATCTTGACCACATGCTCCCGCATATTTTAAACATCTCAATCCCAAAGATAAATACAGAATATCTTCTATTAGCGTTAGACAGAGAGGGAATCGCACTGTCCACCAAGAGCTCCTGCAATTCAGGCGAAAAGGCGTCGCATGTGGTTTCGGCGCTTGGAGGACCAATATGGCGCGCGGAGAACACCCTGCGATTTTCTCTTGGGAGGGACACGACCGAGAGCGACATACGAAGAGTGATTAAAGAGTGCCGGGTAATCGCCGCCCGACTTGATTCGCGCTGACTTTTTGCCAAACACCTGAAGTTTGGCAGCTGCGATATCCTAAATCCAAGCCGGATATCCGTTGTTTAAGACTTAGGATTCGGAGTTTGTTTGAAGTTTAGTGCTTGGTATTTGATATTTCCCGCATCGTGATACGATGCGGGCTATGGATATTGAACGCCTCTCAAAGTCTCAGATAATTCTCCTGACGCTTCTAGTCAGCTTCGTCACATCAATTGCCACAGGAATAGTAACGGTCTCTCTCATGGAACAGGCGCCGCCCTCAATTTCCCAGAGCGTCAATCGCATCGTGGAGAGGACGGTTGAAAGAGTTGTTCCAAGCGGGCAATCCGCCGCGACTGTCATAACGACGGAAAAAACCATTGTCGTGAAAGAAACCGACCTGATTTCTGAAGCGGTCGCGCGGGCGACTCCTTCCGTAGCCCGCGTCTATACGACCGGCGCTGATTCACCGGTACTCTTGGGGCTTGGGGTTGTGCTGGACGCGTCAGGCCTGATTGCTGGCGATGCGGGAGCGCTTGGAGAAAACGCAGACACGGTCATTGAACTTCAGGACGGCGCGCGCGTGCGCGCGTTTGTCACGTCGCGCGATAATGGTTCAGGCGTGGCGTTCCTGCAACCGGCAACGTCCACAATTGACGGTAAGCCGATTGTTTGGAAGCCGGCTACAATCGGAGCTGGGTCTCCGAGCCTGGGGAAGACGGTAATTGCGATTGCGGGCAAGAGCAGGGCTCGGATTGCACAGGGAATTGTCACGGCCATCATCCCTCAAGAGCTCGCCGGCCTCTCCGCGCCAAACGACATTATTGAAACAAATATTTCCGGCGATTCCATTTTGCCTGGAGGGCTTCTCGTGAATACCGACGGGGAAATAATCGGCATGAGCACAGGCGTATCCCGTGCGGAGTCTGCGGGCGGATTTATGTCCTCATCCGCGCTCTTGAAGAGCGCGCCAACCGGCACTCCTGTGCTTGAAAAGAAGTCAACCCAATGATAATGGTGTATTATTATTCCCAGTACGTAGTTCGTAGTGCGTAGTTGTGGCACAATCATGTATCTTATGCATTTTTCTACTGACTACGTACTACTAACTACTAATTAGTTCATATGGTTCCATTCAACAATTACACGACAAAAGCGAAAGAGGCCGTGCACCGCGCGCATCAGCTCGCTGTGGAGCGCGGGCATAATCAGGTCTCAACTCTGCATCTTCTTTCCGCGCTCCTCATGCAGGAGGAATCCATGGTCCTCCCGATGCTGGAACAGGTGGAAGTTGACGTCGTGCATCTGACGGATTCGGTACTTGAACTCATTGAAGGAAGCGGAGGAGGGAACACCGTGTCCCCGTCGTTCCAGCTCTACCTGACGCCGGAATTGGTGAAAGTGTTTGAAGCGGCGCCCCGCATTGCCGCGAGCTTCAACGACCAGTTTGTTTCTCCGGAACACCTGCTTTTGGGAGTTGCGGAACATCCCGGCCCCGCTTCCGATGTGCTGGCGCGCTTTCGCGTAGACAGAACGGCGCTCGCCCGCGTGCTCACGGATATTAAAGAAGGAAAAATACGCGACATTGACGAGCCGAAAAAACCGCGCGCGCTCACGCGGTTCGCCCGCTCGCTTACAGACCGCGCGCGGGAGAATAAACTGGACCCGGTCATTGGCCGCGACATGGAGATTACGCGCGTCATACAAATACTCTCGCGCCGCACGAAAAATAATCCGATTTTGATAGGAGAGGCGGGAGTGGGGAAAACCGCCGTCGCGGAGGGGTTGGCACAGCGCTTCGCTTCCGGAGACGTTCCCGAATCTCTGCGCGGAAAGGAGCTTATACAGCTTGATTTGGGATTATTGATTGCCGGTACGAAATACCGCGGGGAGTTTGAGGAGCGCTTGAAGGCCGTCATGCGCGAGGTGGAACGCTCGGAAGGGAAAATAATTCTTTTCATTGACGAGATGCACACGCTTGTGGGAGCGGGCGCCGCCGAGGGCTCAATGGATGCCTCCAACATGCTGAAGCCCGCGCTCGCGCGCGGCGACATCCGCGTCATCGGCGCGACGACGCTCAAGGAGTTTCAGCGCCATATTGAACACGACCCCGCGCTCACGCGCAGATTCCAGCCGGTCTATGTGAACGAGCCCTCCATGGACGACGCAATCGCGATTCTGCGCGGGTTGAAAGAACGCTACGAGCTCTACCACGGAGTGCGCATTACAGACGATGCGATTGTCGCGGCCGTACAGCTTTCCATCCGCTACATCACCGAGCGCTTTCTTCCCGACAAGGCGATAGACCTGATTGACGAGGCGTCATCGGCCCTTCGGCTTTCTCTTGAAAACAAGCCGCCCGCGCTAGAAGAGGCGCAAAGAAAGATTATGCGCCTTGAAATAGAGCGCGAGGCGCTCAAGAAGGAAGCGGAGGAAAGCGAAGGAAAGGCAAGAACCCGCGTGAAGACTATTGAAAAAGAAGTCGCGGATTTGCGCGACGGCACGCGCGAGCTGGAGCTAAAGTGGAAGAACGAGCGCGAAACTATCGCGGAAATAAAACGCGCGAAAGGCGAGCTTGAAAAAGCGCGCATTGAAGCCGACTCCGCGGAGGCACTCGCGGATCTGACGAAAACGGCGGAAATCCGCTACGGCAGAATTCCTCTTTTGGAAAAGGAAATAGAGGCCGCGACGAAGCGTTTGAAGAAACTGCAGGCGACCCGCCGCGTCTTGAAAGAAGAAATTATGGCGGAGGACATCGCGGGAGTCGTGTCGCGTTGGACGGGGGTCCCCATAACGCGCATGTTGGAAGAAGAGGCCGAGAAACTTTCGCGCATGGAAGCCGAGCTCAAAAAGCGCGTTGTCGGGCAGGATGAGGCGTTGCAGAAAATCTCCGACGCGATAAAGCGCTCGCGCGCGGGAATTTCCGACCCGAACAAGCCTGTCGGTAGCTTCCTTTTCTTGGGTCCGACCGGAGTCGGCAAGACCGAGCTCACGCGGGCGCTCGCGGATTTCCTTTTCAACAGCGACAAGGCGCTCATCCGCGTTGACATGTCGGAGTACATGGAGAAACACTCCGTTTCCAAAATGATCGGCTCGCCTCCGGGGTACGTCGGCCATGACGAAGGCGGAGGGCTGACCGAGTTAGTGCGCCACAGGCCCTATTCCGTCATTCTTTTTGACGAGATAGAAAAGGCGCATCCGGAGGTGTTCAACATATTGCTTCAGGTTCTGGACAACGGGCGGCTGACAGACGCGAAGGGGCGGGTAGTGAATTTCAAAAACGCAGTTGTCATTCTGACCTCAAACATCGGCTCCGAGCACATAGACAAGATGTCCAGCTTGGGCTTCGGAAGCGAATCGCACGGAACCGACGGCGACAAATATGAGAAAGTCAAAGAAAAAGTTATGGGCTCGCTCAAAGAATTTTTCCGTCCGGAGTTCTTGAATCGTCTGGATGAAATTGTCCTATTCAATATCTTGTCTCAAGACGCGGTAAAAGATATTGTGCGCATGCAGATTGAAATAATTGCAAAACGCTTGGAGGAAAAGCAAATCGCCCTGACCTTCTCCGATGCCGTACTCGTGCATTTGGCAAAAGACGGGTACAGCTCGCAATACGGCGCGCGGCCGCTGAAGCGCCTGATTCAAACGAAGATATTGACACCGATTGCCAATATGATGGTTGGGAGAAACGTCATGGAAGGCGGCTCTGTCCATGTTGATGCTAGGCAGGAGGCGGGGGATGGAAAAGAGACCAAGCACGAATTTACATTTGACGTGCGCAAAGGCGCCGCGCGCAACAAGCGCAGCGCAAGCGCTCGCGCCAAGTCGGTTGCCGTGGCATAGAGTCGTTCGGAGATGATTTAGAAATGTCACGGTAATGGTACATATGTACAGTTACCGTAACTAGGCGATCTTAAACTTGCGTTTGAGGGTGGATTCTCCATCAATACTGCTTGCAGTGATAAAAGATATATGCGGGGAAATATTATAGAAATCAGCTATTTTGCGCACCTCATTTTTCATCGGGTGCGGATAAATCCACACGGAACGCTGATAAAAAATGAGCCCCAAGTTTTGCAGGTGCCTGATAAATGGAATGCGAAAACGTGATTTTTCTGACGGAATGTCAAAGACGACAAGATGCCACGCTCTAACCCATAGTTTAGGTGTCGGTATCTTTAATTCCCACAGGCCTTCTTCCTCCATGATTTTCTTGCCTCGTTCGGTTATGACATAAGAATCTGCATTTTCGGCAATGTGTCCTCTATATTTTAAGTCGTAGATTTTGCGACGTATGCGTCGCCGATTTTCCGGCGTATCGTTTGATGTAAGTTCTCGAATGATTCGCGGAATTGCCCACGGCGGGGGGACGGCTCCGATTCCGACGAGGAAGACGCCGAGAGCGACCATTTTCAGGATTCGAATGGTTTGCGCTCTGCGTCGTTTATGTTGCGAATCGGACATGTTCCGAATATACCATAATTGTACATATGTACAATTATGGTATAAGTGGGATGGTAGTCCCAGTTTCTATTTGCCCTCGCTCCATTTTTTGTTTTTGATATACTGTGCCAGTTGCGCCGGTGGCGGAGCAGTCAATCGCACCACGCTGTAGACGTGGCGCCTTCGGGCTACGGGGGTGCAAATCCCTCCCGGCGCACCCAACACAAAGAGTATATATCTTTTGATATGCTCTTTGTGTTGGGAGAAGGATTTGCAAGACGGAGTCCGCCTTGGGCGGACGAGTCGGGCCGTCCACAGGTGCCTATCAATTACGGATAGGCGTCGCGCAAGTTTTCAGCAGAAAATTATGCGTGACCAAATCCCTCCCGGCGCACAAAAGCGGTCTTAACCTATGCTCCTCGCGCACTCAATAGTCGGGATTATGCCGGTAAGCAATCCCGAGTTTTCCTGGTTCTGGTTTATCGGTTCCGTGATTGCGGACATAGACCACTTGTTTGTTTTATACAGCCACAGGATTCTTTCTTGGGATAAACTAGTTGATGCAATCAAATTTGAGGATAAACACGGAATTCATTTCAAAACAAAATACATGCACTCCATTTTCGGAGCGGTTGTTACGAGTATTCCGATATTATTCATAAACAAGGAGGGCGCGCTCTATTATTTTATCGCGTATCTTGTCCACCTCGTTCTTGATTGGCCCGACATAGACGAAAAACAATATTTTTATCCGTTCAAGAAGAAAATCAGGGGATTTCTGCCGATATTCTCAAAACCGGAAATAATCTTTACTGTTTTGCTAATTGGAATTTATTTTTACCAAATTGGGATTTTTTAGGACGCTCGCCCGCATTGTCTCCAATTTGTGCATTGGCAATCGTGTTATAATGCTTGGCATGGCATACAGGCAAATAGGCATACACATCGCCTCTTTCGCGCTTCTCGTCCTTTTGACTGCACCGGCAATCGTTTCAAGCGCGGTAATGCCCGGGCAAATTGTTCCATGCACTGGCGCTCTTCCAAAAGAAACTGCATGCACGATATGCGACATCGCTCAAGTCGCGCAGAACGTCCTGAATACCGGCATCTTCGTCGCCGTTTTCCTTTCGGCGATTTTATTCGCTTGGGCCGGCGGGATATATCTCACGAACGTAGCCAACCCGGGCGGAGTTACTAAGGCAAAAACTCTCTTTGGAAACGTACTCGTTGGCCTGCTTATTATTCTCGGAGCGTGGATTGTCATTGATACTCTTATGCGGACACTTGTAAATCCAAGCGCGCAATTTGGCCCTTGGAACAAGATATGTTAAAGTGTCTTGGAAAATAACGAATGAGATGAGTATATTTTCCTGTGAGGTTTATTAACTCGCTTTGCTCGCAACAAAATCTAATATGTCGCAGGAACAACTCATAAGAATCGCTTGTTCAAAGTGCGACCGCATTAACTATTGGTCGCGCAAAAACCGCAAGCTTGTCACGCGCAAAATTGAATTAAAGAAGTACTGCAAATGGTGCAGAGCTCATACAAAACATAAGGAAGCTAAAAAGGCCTAGTTACTTCGGTCACTCGCGCGAAGGCACATCAGCACCATTTGCAGTAGGAGGAGGTCGGGGAACCTGCTGGTTCACCGTGGAGGAAGGAATGGGAAAACCGTGGGCTCCCGATTTGTCTACGCTTGCGTAGCTACAAATCGCAGTACCCCTGGGGTATTTCCCAGGGTGCTAACGTGGTGCAGGGCGCATACTAAGCACAAGGAGGCGAAGAAATAGACCAGAAAACAGATAGAACCTCGCACAAAAGCGAGGTTTTTTCTCTGCATCGGCGATCTGTGGAAAGCGGTTCCTCAAACAGTTTTCGTATACGGTCGCCGGTGCAGAGAACGGAGTTCCATACCCTTACTTGGTTGAGAAATCTATATGCTCTTTAGAAATGCCGATTGATTCTGCGTATGCTATACACTCAGTCAGAGTTTTTTCATCCCCTGTTTTAATTGTAAAAAGCTTTCTTCTGAATAAAACAAGAAGCTTCTCATGTTGTGGCACCCAGAAATGCATGTACCAGCCGTCATTAAGTTCTTTTTTCAAATCTGGAATCTGATCCATTCTGACAGTTACTTCGTGAACGGTTAGACCGTTACTTGGAGGACGAATAGTATTATTTATCTGGATTTTCTTAAGGACGTCTCGGTTTCTAAGACTTTCTTTAACTACTATTCCGTTAAGTTTTGGCTTGACGAATCTCCTAATGTCTTCCTCGAGAATAATATTCTGTATATCAGATTTTTCAATGAGAGACGGTGTTGGTTTCGTTGGATTTAAGGGGTCAAGAGAATTTTCAATAGAAAACCCCACATACTCTATTTTTTTCTTTTGGACATATCTGACTCTATCAATTGCCGGGATGAGGTCGCTGTCGGAACTTACTAGTATTGCAACATCGTATTTATCATCCAACGCTCCAACCAAGAGGTCAGTTGCCAATTTAACATCTATACCTTTCTCTCTATATCTCTCTATGGTGATGGTTGAGAATCCAGCGGCTCGCAACGCAGAATATTCTCTGGTTCTTCCATCAATCTTTATCGTCTCGGTGCGTTTTCGAAGTCTGCTTGTATTTATTCCCCAGTGCGATTTCTTTAGTAAGTCAAGTTGTTTGGTCTGCCTAGACATTGCCTCTCTACTGTATTCATTACCCGCCTCTTCTCGAACGGTTCCGATGTAATAACGCTTATCGCAAATGTTGCGACCGCGTGCCAAGTACTCCGCGAATTTGTCAAAATCAAAATCCAACTCTCCCAACGAAAGTACTTTCAAAACTATATGATAAAAATTGGCCGCATCTATGTATATACATACTCTATCTTTGGGAGGTTCGGCTTCCATCGGAGAATTATAAACGAAAACCTGCACACTACCCATAGGGTAGGCGCAGGTGACTTTCACTGCAGATTGTACACCATGCGGTGGCGTCAAGCAAACTTATCCACACTCTAAAGATGGCCATAAACAAAGGTCGTTAAATGACATTAGCACAGAGAAGAGAATTGATTTACTATTGCCTAGTCACTAGTGCCTATTCACTAGTGTTGGGGCCTATAGTTCAGAGGTAGAATTTCGGTCTCCAAAACCGAAGACCTTGGTTCGATTCCAAGTGGGCCCGCAGTATGAACGAAAGAAAGTATTGGAAAAATCGCTGGGTTTCGAGTGAGAAGAAACCTCCTAACCCTTTTGCAAAAAAGGCTTATGCGCTCATCAGAAAAGGGGATTATAAGACTTTTCTTGATGTTGGTTGTGGCGATTGCAAGGATTCACTATATTTTGCGAAAAAGGGTCTACATGTTAGCGCGCTCGATTTCTCGAAAAGTGGCATCAAAAACCTTAAATCATTAAATCCGAATATCAAGACTTATTTGTCTGATATCAGGAAGATGAAATTTAATAACAATGCATTCGATATTATTTATGCGCATCTAAGTTTGCATTATTTCAACGATAAGGAAACAACCGCAATCTTCAGAAATCTTTATCGCATACTCAAGAAAGATGGACTGATTTTCGTGAAATGTAAATCTACGGACGATCTTCTTTATGGCAAAGGAGAAAAAGTCGGCCCAGATATATATCGCAAGGGGCATACACGACACTTTTTCTCAAAAGAATACATGGCCAGTAGGCTACAGAAATTTAAGATTCTTAAACTGCGCAAAACATCGTCCGTCTACCACGCTTATAAATCATCGTTTATTGAGGTAATCGCTACTAAATAAGATCCCGGCCCTGTTGGACACAAGTTCGCTCGCGATTTTTGATGCTTGCTTTATAATATATGTATGGAAGGACCAAAAAATAAATCTAATTGGTTGAGTCCGTTTAAGCTTACAAACAAAGTTTTAGGCGTGGCAGGGGGAGTTCTGGGAGCGGCCGCCAAAGCTGGCGGTAATGCTCTTGCAGATGCAAATAATGAACAGCATAGGAAATTGGCTATCGACGACATTCACTCCATCATGTTTCCCCCAGGAACCATACTTATGCGTGGAGGTTCTATTCCGGTCGCTAGAGATCTCACAACTTACCCTCTTGATGAACACGAGTTAAAGAGGTTCGATAAATCCCTAAATACTTTGAGACGTTTGAACGCTGTACCAGGTTATATCAAGGCATTTGACGGAAAGATTTTTAGAATACCGTAGAAGGGCATCCGTCATACTCTGAGTACATGCGCACAATTAATAGAGACATTGTTGCCCCGCTTATATTCTCTAAGGACGGGAAGACATTGCAAACACTGCAGAGCGCTGAAAACAAACGGTGTGTGTATCCCGGACACTGGGGTATCATAGGAGGCGGTATGGAAGAGAGCGAGGACCAAAGGACTGCTTTAAATCGCGAAACACTGGAAGAATCGGGCATTGATATCAGTTCATACACGGCGGAGTTGATACATGAGTCAGAAGGAGAGGCGGAGAAAACCTTAGACACTGGTGAGCGAGTATTTTGCAAAATGAAATTTCATACATACAAGGTAGTAATAAACGACAGAATGGCGGATGAAATCAAAGTAACGCTTAACGATGAGCACACGGAGTACCGATGGGTGGAGCCACCTCAACTTAAACACTTGAAACTTACCCCGCCGTCGGTTGGGCTCTTCAAACAGCTTGGATATATATAAACATTCCAACATTCTTGAGAATGTTGGAATGTTTTTTCGGCGTATATGTGTATTTATTTGAGGCGTATAATGCGCTCATGAAAAGGGCACTTGTCGTCGGCGGCTCGGAGGAATATTCGGGGGCTGTGTATTTGGCCGGAATAGCGGCTCTGCGCTCGGGCGCGGAATCGGTCATCGTCATGGCTCCGGAAAAGGTTGCCTGGGCTCTGAACGCACTTTCCCCGGATTTAATAACGCGGAAATTGCGCGGAAAATATCTTGCGCTTTCGCACAAGGCGGAAATTATGCGCCAACTCAAAACGGCAGATGTGCTCGTGATAGGGAACGGCGCAACGACTCGGCCGAGGACGGCCGCTCTCTTGCGCGCGATTTGTGAATGGCCGGGGAAGAAGGTAGTTGACGCCGATGCGCTCAAAGTGTTGCGCGGGAGTAAAATTTCAAATGCGATTCTTACACCAAACAGCGGTGAATGGAAATTGCTGGAGAAAAATACGGGTATCAAGAAGCTTTTGGAAAGAAATGTGATTATCAAAAAAGGGATGCCGACGGAAATAATCTCCAAAACAAAAACGTTTCGGCAGAAAAGCACGAACCGCGGCTTGGAGAAAGCGGGAACAGGGGATGTGCTTGCAGGTTTGTGCGCGGGATATTTGGCGCAAGGGCTTTCTCTCTGGACGACAGCAAAGAAGGCCTGCGAAACCGGAAACACAATCGCGGAGCTTCTAACAAAGAAAAAGAAGGGTTATTATTTTCTAGCAAGTGATATTCTGCAGGAGCTGAAGAAGAAACACAGAAAGCTGTAACCGTGTTCAAGGGCTCTAAACTTACGTTTTTGTGTCTATGCTAGTGTTTTGCAAAACACTAGCATAGAGTCTTTCTTTAGGGTTGCGCGGCACCAACGAAAGACAGCACGCGTTTTTCTATGCCTTTCATTTGTGATGGCCTGAACCATTTAATTTCCCTGTTACGGTTCCAGTAGGTCATTTGCCGCTTTGCATAACGCATGCTCTCGCGCACAAGCGCCTCGTCAAACTCCTCGCGCGAGATTTTCTTTTGTAAAAGAAGCGCGAGAAATTTGTAATCAAGGCCGAGGGATTCCATTCTTTTATACGAAAGTCCGCGAACGTGCAGTTTTCTTGCCTCCCCGATCATACCTCGGCTAATTCGCGCGAATAAGCGCATAGATATATTTTTCTCCAACCCTGTTTTTGTCGGCGCAATGCCTAGCCACAAAACATCATATCGACCTCGTAGGTCGATATTTTGGGGAACGCGCCCGAGCGCCGCGGCGATTTCCAATGCGCGGACAAGGCGGCGTTTGTTGTGCCGGTCAATTGTTTTGGCGCGCCGAGGGTCGCGTTTTTGTAACATCAAGAATAATTGCTCCGCAGTTTTCTTCTCCAGTTGCGCACGAAGCTTGGGATTTTCTTTTACGTTTGGGAGGACAATGCGCCCGACCAAAGCGTCAATGTAAAATCCCGTGCCTCCGGCTATTATCGGCAACTTGCCTCTGCGGGAAATATCAGAGATGGCTTTAGTGGCTCGTGCTACGAAATCATGCGCTGTGAAAAGCCTATGAGATGACATCTCATTGAGCAGATGATGGGGTACGCCCCTCATTTCGCGTCGTGTGATTTTTCCGCTTCCCAAATTAAGTCCTTTGTATACTTGGCGTGAGTCTGCGGAGATAATCTCGCCTCCAAATTTGTGCGCGAGCTCTACCGCCAAAGCGCTTTTGCCGGATGCCGTAGGGCCCACTATTACAAGCACCTTTTGTCTCTTTTGCATGGGTCCCAGAGTACAGGAATGTTCACGAAGCACCAATATGTCTCACGCAGTCAGTGGCTTGCGTGAGGCTGGCCACCCACTATAATTAGCCTTAATATTCATAATTGTTTAGAAATGAGCATATGACAGGAGAAGGAAGAGCTGAAAAAGGATTTAGCAGGAGGGATTTTCTGAAGGCCGGGTCTGCACTCACCGCTAGTGCTGCACTTCCGAAACAGAGTGAGGCAAAAGAAGGAAAGCGTGGGCCCGAGCAAATGGAACCTAAAGAGAGTCCAGAGATGTTGAAAGACAGGAACACCACAATTGAGCTTGAGAAAATGATATTCAATTCATTCAGTGCTGGCGATATGGATGATATAGCTTCTGGCCCTATACCGGAAAAAGTCTTTGACTTATCCAGGAAATATAGGGAAGAGGGTGCCGAGACTGTTATTGGTATGTTTGGGACCGCCCTCCTTGCCGGCCTCGCTTATGGCTTGTTGCAAAATCAAGATAAAGACATGACTGCCTCGAAAGATGAGGAGGAGGCGAAGGGAACTAAGATTGCAGCGGGTGGAGCGGGTGTAATGGGTACATTTCTTATGGGGGCGACGGCTGTTGAGGCATGGGACTTCTTTCATCAACCGTCTATGAAAAATATCATTGACGCCGAGAAAGAGGTGGTGGCATGGATAGGCGAATATAAAATGGAAAAGAAACTGTCAGTGCAAGAAGCTATAAAAGATCAGTTGAAAAAACTCACTGATGAACAAAAGGGAATCATCGACAAATTGCCCCGAGGCAACGCTATCTAATCAGAAATCGCAAGGTTGAATCTTGCAAAATAATTTACTCTTGGTGCCGGGAGAGGGACTTGAACCCTCACGAGCTTGCGCTCGAACGATCTTGAGTCGTTTGCGTCTGCCAATTCCGCCATCCCGGCTGCGTCCTTCGTAGCTTTCGCGAAGTAGGGCATCGCCCGACCGCATCGCGGTTTAGGGCATAACGGCTAGTGTACGGTGATTTTGTCAGGAAAACAAACATTAATCACACCCGTGAATACTGTATACACGATACTGCATGGGGTATACTTTGCGCATGTCCGAGTACTACAGCGATTCAATATTCTGGGTTGAGGTGGAACGCATAAAGCCGAATCCCTTTCAGCCGCGTAAAATGTTTGACGAGATAGCGCTCGCCTCGCTTGCCGAATCAATCCGCCAGTACGGCGTTCTTCAGCCGCTCACGGTAACGCGCAAAGAAATAGAACGCCCGGGGGAGGGGATTCTCGTGGAATATGAATTGGTCGCGGGAGAGCGCCGATTGCGCGCGGCGAAACTCGCCGGAATATCGCAGGTTCCCGTCGTAATACGCACATCGGAAGACAGCGACAGAATGAAGCTTGAGCTCGCCATCATAGAGAATCTACAGCGCGAAGATTTGAATGTTATTGACCGAGCGAGGGCCTTTCAGCGCCTTGTGTCGGAATTCGGCCTCAAGCATGTTGAGGTAGGGAAGCGAGTCGGCAAAAGCCGCGAATATGTTTCCAACACGCTTCGCATCCTGACTTTGCCGCAGGAAATATTGGACGCGCTGGCCGCAGGAGAGATAAGCGAGGGGCATACGCGGCCGCTTCTCATGCTCGTAGACCGAGCAGAGATGCAGAATACTCTTTTCAAGGAAATTATTGAAAGACGGCTTACCGTAAGGGACGCAGAACAGGTCGCGCGGCGCATTGCCACCGAGCGCACGCGCAAAGCCGACCTAACGCCGGAATTGCTTTTGCTTGAGCGAGAGCTTACCGAAAAGCTCGGAACCCGCGTGCGGATTGAAAAGAAAGACCAAGGGGGGAAGGTCCTGATAGATTTCTTTTCCGTTGATGACCTTGTTCACATACGCGAAGTTTTCACCCGCCAGCACCAAGCCGCGAAGCCTGCGCAAACCGAAAGTCACGTTGCAAATCCTGAAACTGTCCCAAGTTCAAATGCAAACACGCTCGCGCCGGTCGCGGCAGAGGAGATGCCGAAGCAGGCCCAATCGCCGGAACCCGCGCAGGCTAAAACCACCGAAGGTGGCTCGCC
>Ga0209211_10008198_pt1 | contig 14373 bp, 16 predicted proteins | sample RifGroA2_FD_183992 | JGI IMG/M metagenome (GOLD analysis project Ga0209211, IMG submission 183992) | Groundwater microbial communities from Rifle, Colorado, USA - Groundwater A2 (SPAdes) (version 2) | ecosystem: Environmental > Aquatic > Deep subsurface > Groundwater | place: Rifle, Colorado...
CCCGCCAATAGGGCGATACTCTCCATAGCCGATCGCAGTTAATCTTGATGGTTCCATACCATAATTGACAAATCTGCGTACTATACTTGTTGCCCTTGATGATGAAAGTTCCCAGTTTGAAGGATAAAGGGGGCTGTTAATGGGAATGTTGTCAGTATGGCCCTCGATCTGTATATTTTCTTTAAGATTTGCAAGGACACCTGCCAGGCTGTCAATAGCCTCGACAGCCTCATTCTTGATTACTGCACTTCCTGAATCAAAAAGCGCGGTATCTGTGATCCTTATAACAATACCTTTGCTGTTCTGAAATATGCTTAGTTTTTTATTTTGTTCGAATTCCTTCAGGACATCCTTTATAGCGGCGATATATTCCACTTTACCTGTTGATCTGTTTCCGGAGGATAACTTTGGCCCTATTTCAATTTTTTTGGCAGTCAGGGTTGATGGATTAAATGCAGCCTGCGCTGATTCGCTTACTGCCCGGTATTTACCCTCGTTCACTGATGACGTTGAATACATCACTACGAACAAGGCAAAAAGGAGTGTGATAAAATCTGCATATGAAACGAGCCACCGTTCATGGTTCTCATGTTCTTCGTGTTTTTTCTTTGACATTGCTGCTCCTGCGTGCCCAACTATTTCCCGGGTTCTTGCTTATTGTCTGTTTTCTCAATAAAGCCTTCTAATTTTTCTCTTAACAGGCGTGGATTCTCTCCTGTTGCTATTCCAATAAGCCCTTCTATAGTGAGTTCCTTAAGAAGGGTCTTGGTTTTTATCTTAATCTTTATATTTCCGGCTAACGGTAAGAACAGCAGATTTGCAGATCCCACACCATAGACAGTAGCAACGAATGCGGTAGCAATACCTGGACCAAGTTTGCTGGGGTCTGCAAGGTTTTCCATGACATGGATTAGTCCAAGCACGGCCCCAAGGATACCGACGGTAGGTGCAAAGCCTCCGGCTGTCTCAAAGACCTTTGCAGACAACATCTCACGTTCTTCCTGATAAGACATTTCTATCTCTAAGATCTTTTTCAGAGTTTCCGGTTCGGTCCCGTCAATAACATACTGAATCCCACGGCTGAGAAAAGGATCCTTAACATCTTTCACCCTTGACTCGAGTGCGAGTATCCCTTCTTTTCTTGCAACCTGTGCAAAGTCCTCAAGTTGAGAAATGAATCCTTCGTAATCGGTTTTACCTGTAAAGACGGCTCCTATAGCAAGCTTAAAGGCCATGAGAAATGTCTTGAGAGGGTAGTTGACCATTACAGCCCCGAGAGTTCCGCCAATCACGATCAGAAAGGCTGTAAACTGCAGGATGGATCCTACATGTCCTCCTTCCAAAGCCTGACCGATAAGGATAGCCGCTATGCTAAAAACAAGACCGAATGGGAGGAGAATGTCCATTTACGTTTACCCTTGCACATCTGATTCTACAAAAATTGACGGTATTAAATATGGATTATCACGTGCTGTATCATAAACCTTGCATGTCTGGCACCTCCTATGATTGATAACGCAGCACCCGGGTAGTTTTTCCAGGGACCAGCATGCAGATTTATTATCTATATAAACCTCACATATATTTCTGTATTCAGTGGGGCATTTAAGTACTTTCCAGCATGGTGTAGTAAGAAGGAGCCTGCGGATACCCTCATAGTTCAGTCCTTCCTTGTGTATAAGATGCCAGATGTGAGTAATCCATTTTACTTCTGCCTGCGTGAACAGACGGTGATTGTTCTGTGAGTCTCTGTGTGTTCGCAGCAACCCCTGCCGTTCATACTCACGTATGGTACCGGCAGAAACACCGGTAAGCCTGGACGCTACACGAATCGTATATACAGGTTGTATTTCAGTTTCCTCTGACATAAGTACGTAAAAATTATCGGTGTTGGCAAAAGAGACTTTAGATAAGTGCAGAAAGGTATTTTGCAAAGATTGCAAACAAGAATATTATGACGTTTGTCATAAGAGAGTTGCCTGCTAATTCCGGATTATCAGTTGCTTACTGCACTGTTCAGATAGGCAAATATGAATATGTACACCCGGCAGAATATACCTGTATTTTGGCGTGCGGAGTGTGGAGTGCTGAGTGAAGTGTGGTAGTTAACCTCGTAATTTCAAGGAGATATGATGATTTACAAGCTTAGCATGATAAATGGCACATGCCTTGCTTAATATCAGAGTTCAGGACTTCAGAACTTTATGAGGGAGACGTTATGAACAAAGGGATATATCCTGCACTATCAGGAGGGGTGGCTTATGAAAAACTCCTTACGATTATTGCAAACAATGTAGCCAATGTTAATACTGCCGGTTACAAGGCAGACAGGCCAGTATTTAAGGTAGATGTGCCTGATTCAATTTATCAGTCACAAGATCCCCCATCTCCACTAAGCGATAAGTTTTATACCGAGATAGACAGTGTATTTACTGATTTTAATTCCGGTGTTATCAGACAGACAGGAAATGTTCTGGATCTTGCAATAGAGGGAGACGGTTTTTTTGTCATAGATACACCTGATGGAACCCGTTATGCAAGAAGTGGTAATTTTATCCTTGATGCATCCAAGACACTGACTACTGTTGATGGCCACATGGTTATGGGGGATGGCGGACCTATTATACTGGAAGAGGGAAAGATAGCTGTAGATGCTGATGGCCGTGTGTCAGTAAACGGTAGTGAGGTGAACAAGGTGAAGATAGTGGATTTTGAAAAGCCATACACACTTACAAAGGATCAGAACAATATGTTTTTCGGCGCCGGCGAGCAGACTGCCGGGGGATATAAGTTGCTGCAGGGCGCTGTTGAACTTTCAAATGTAAATTCAGTAAAGGAAATGGCGGCCATGATAAGTGTATTACGGGGTTATGAATCTTATCAGAAAGTTATGACGACAATGGATGAGACATCGGCCAAAGCGAATGAAGTTGGAAGAGTGTAATTCAGGTAAGAGTAATTCGGTCATTAGTCAGGAATCAGAAGAATAAACAGTAGGGCAGACCTTCAGGTCTGTCCTGGAGAGGGGGACAGGACATGCTGCGTGCATTATATATCTCGGCAACAGGTATGGAGGCGCAACAACTTAATATTGATATAATCTCTAACAACCTTGCAAATGTTAATACTGCCGGTTTTAAAAAGAGCAGGGGGGATTTTCAGGATCTCTTGTATCAGACTGTAAGGATGGCTGGTGCACCATCCGGTGCAGGTACTCAGGTGCCTGCAGGCATACAGATTGGTTCCGGTGTACGCCCGGCTACTGTTCAGAAGATATTTACTCAGGGTGATTTTCAGAATACTCAAAATGCACTTGACCTTGCAATAGAGGGCGAAGGATTTTATCAGATTTTAATGCCTGACGGTGCTATAGGATACACAAGGGGAGGTTCATTCAAGAAAGACAGCAGCGGCAGGATGGTAACATCAGACGGGTATACGATGGAGCCAGGCATAACCATTCCTTCAGATGCCATAAATATCACGATCAGTGCAAATGGAACGGTATCAGTATTACAGGCAGGGAATCCTGCGCCGGTAGAAATAGGTACTATCCAGCTTGCAAGGTTTTCAAATCCATCAGGGCTTAATTCCCTTGGAAAGAATCTTTTCCTCCCGACTGCTGCATCAGGTGAGGCGCAGACCGGCGGTGCGGGTGATGCAGGATTCGGCACCATTGCGCAGGGGTATCTCGAGTCGTCGAATGTTAATATTGCAGAAGAGCTTGTTAACATGATTATAGGCCAGCGTGCCTATGAGATTAACTCAAAGGCAATTCAGACGGCAGATGAGATGATGCGGACTGCGAATGAGGTGAAGAGGTAGATGAAACAGATAAGACTTATCATATTGATTACATTGATGCTGGGTATGACCCTGATTATTGCTGATTATGCTTATGCGTCAGAAGGTTTAAAAACCATTTCGTCACAAGAAGTGGGGAGGATAATAATGGAGTATATGGTCCATAACACTCCATGGACAGAGGATCAAATTAACATAAAAAATATAAGCGTATCTAATAAGCTGATTCTTGCGGATAATTGGAACTACAATATTACTCCGGCGCCAAGGTCTTCGATGATTGGGAGGTCGGCATTCTTATTGGATATAACTAATGAAGACAATTCAATCCAGTCGTCCTGGGTCAGCGTTGATATTGAGGTATGGGTAGATGTTCTCCTCTCATCAAAACCTCTTAAAGAAAAACAGATGGTGGAAGAGGATAAAATTTATATGGGAAAAAAAGAACTGTCAAAGCTGCCGGCCGGATATATTGATGATATTAAACAAGTGTCAGGCAAGAGGGTTAAGCGGTTTATCGGGGCGAATTCAATACTGACAGAAAATATATTGGAGGAGCCGCCGGTGTTTAAAAGGGGGGACAAGGTCTTTATTATAGCAGAGTCAGAGGTATTGAAGGTAACAGCAGTAGGCCTGGCTGGTGAAGATGGATACAGGGGGCGTACTGTCAGGATTACAAATATGTATTCCAAAAAAGAAGTAATTGGAAATGTGATTGATAATGGCACAGTAAGTGTGAAATGGTGATAGGGAAATGAGGGAGATGAGATGAAATATCTGATTATTATAGCGGCAGGGCTTATCCTTAGTCTGCTCCCTCTGGGCGCTACGGCTGAAGATAATACAAAGCTTCAAACGTCTGCATATGCTGACAAAGTCATTAAGGAAAGCGAAGACGGTTCACTCTGGTCAGAAGACAGACCCCATGCATTTCTTTTTAATGATCTGAAGGCGAACAATATAGGTGATGTAGTTACAGTGCGCATAGTAGAGAGCTCAAAAGGGAACAAGAATGCATCAACAAAAACAGCAAAGGATTCAAGCTTATCCACCTCAATATCTGCATTTTTCGGTATGTCACCGGATAAATTGTCCCAGGGGGGTGTTGGCGCGGAGACCAGTGAAAAACATGATGGCACAGGCTCAACATCGAGGAGCAGTGAACTCACTGCGGTTTTAACGGCAAAAGTAATTGACGTACTGCCAAATGGGAATCTTCTTATAGACGGCAGGCGGGAGGTAATAGTAAATAATGAGACACAGCTTATTTCAATCAGCGGAATCGTCAGGCCGGAAGATATAGGCCCTAACAATACTGTATTATCTACATATATTGCGGATGCGAAGATTACTTATACAGGTGAGGGAGTGATAGGAGATAAGCAGAGGGTTGGCTGGTTTGTGAAGATAATGGATGCAGTATGGCCTTTTTAGGTAGCAGTAGCCCGGGCTCAAAGATGAATAAGATAATAACAATAATAATTACGATATTAATAGTATCCATCCTGTCAGCACCTCTACAGGCAGCGCGCGTCAAAGATATCGCTAATGTCGGAGGGGTGAGGGACAATCAATTGATGGGATATGGACTGGTAATAGGTCTTAATGGCACTGGTGATAAAAAAGGAACGGAGTTTACAATCCGCAGTGTAACCTCAATGTTGACAAAGATGGGAATAGCCATTGACCCTTCCATTGTCAGCGTAAAGAATGTCGCTGCTGTAATGGTTACTGCCAAGCTTCCCCCATTTGTGAAAAAGGGGAGCCGTATAGATGTTATTGTTTCTTCAATTGGCGACTCATCTAGTCTTCAGGGAGGTACACTGTTATTTACACCTCTTAAAGGGGCTAACCAGATGGTGTATGCTGTTGCGCAGGGACCAGTCTCTCTTGGCGGATACGTGGGTGGAGGCGGGGGGGACAGCGTACAGAAAAACCATTCAACTGTTGGCAGGATTGCGGATGGCGCCATTATTGAGAAGGAAGTGGAAATGGATTTTAACAACAGGAAGGAACTGACGATTACCCTTCGCAATAATGATTTCAGCACTGCTGTACGGCTTGCTGATATTGTCAATAACAATCTCAAACAGGGCATAGCTCATCCGCAGGATGCAGGATCTGTCATTATATCAATTCCACCGGAATATGAGAATAAGGCAGTGGAACTCATAGCGGCTGTTGAGAATCTTGATGTCAGGGTAGATACCCCTGCCAGGATTATCCTGAATGAACGCACAGGTACTGTAGTTATGGGAGAGAATGTGCGTATATCAACAGTGGCTATTTCTCACGGAAATCTTACTATTCAGGTCAAGACTCAGTTGGAAGTATCACAGCCGGGCGCATTTTCGAAAGGGCAGACTGTTGTAGTCCCGCAGTCAGATGTATCTGTAGACGAGCAGGAGGCCAGGCTTATGGTATTACCGGCCGGCGTAACAGTTGATGAGGTTGTAAGGGCGCTTAATTCAGTAGGTGTTACTCCAAGGGATCTGATAGCTATTCTACAGGCTATTAAGGCAGCTGGAGCATTGCAGGCAGACCTGGAGATAATTTAGATGAAAATAGAACAGTTACAACTCAGGCAGCCGCAGGATTTAAACGTAAAGAAGGATATAAAAGAGTATGAGAAGGCTGCAAAGGAATTTGAGGCATTCTTTGCATATTACCTGCTAAAAACGATGCGTGAATCTGTCCCAAAGAGTGGTCTTTTAAATCCTGGCGCCGGCGGGGATATGTATGACTCTATGATGGACGAAAAAGTTGCTGAGAGTATTGCCAGTAGCGGAGGGTTAGGGCTTTCACAACTGTTAATTAAACAGATGACGAAAATTCAAACAGAAAAATGATTAGACCTGTTATAAATATAATTCTTCCCATTGCCGATAATGTGTTGAAAAAACATAGCATCCAAATTGTTAAATGAACATATGATTGATGAATTATTAGCGGAGTAACCATTGGAAGATAAATTTTCACATCTCCTGGAAATATTAGAAAAGGAAGTAAATTTATTTAATGAGTTTCTTACCCTTCTTCAGAGAGAGAGACAATATATGATAGATCTGTCTCTGGATAAGCTGCATGAATGTCACAATCAGAAGGAGACCATAGTATTAAACCTGAAGGTGTTAGAAGATGCAAGGGCAGACCTTATTTCGGAGATTCACGATGATAATCAAACTACCACTACTACACTATCCATGATAATAGATAAAGCCCCGGCACGATACAAGACCGGCATGGAATCCTGTCAGTCGAATCTCAGATCATTAGTTGACAGCATAAGAGAGATTAACCAGATAAACGGTATACTTGCGGATAGGGCGATAAACTATACAAGGAACTCGTTATCATTTCTGAACCGTCTTATCAGTCAATTACCTGTATACCATGCTTCCGGAAGAATGGTTCATGAGAATAAAACCGGTACTTTAGTCTGCAAAAAGGGATAAATATGAGCAGTATTTATGACATTTTAAGTATTGGAAAACGCGGTATGATGGCACAGCAAGCGGCCGTCCAGGTGACTGCTCACAATATTGCAAATGTTAACACGGAAGGTTATTCACGGCAGGAAGTAATTTTTGAAGAGGGGATACCTCTTAATAGCAACCCTGGTCAAACAGGCACAGGTGTAAATGCTGCGGACATACAAAGAAGGTATGATAGTTTTATAGAAGAACAGCTTACAGACAGCAAAGAGACCCTTGGCAATTTTGGTGTTCAAGTGAGTGCCTTCTCAAAAATAGAAGATCTTTTTAACGATTCCATGGGAACCGATATTAACAAATTATTAGGTCAGTTCTTTAATTCCATGCAGGACTTATCTGCAAACCCTGCCGGTACACCTGAAAGGGTCACAGTTTTATCACGGGGAGATGCGCTTACTGATGCGATAAATAATATATATTCCAGCTTAAATCAGTTGCAAAAGGACATGAACAGCCAGGTTAGTCAGACTGTAAACGAAATAAACAGCATCACCGCACAGATTGCATCGTTGAATGTTGATATAAGGCAGGCAGAGATTACCGGGCAGAATGCAAATGATTCCAGGGATATGCGCGGCAGAATCCTGAATGATTTGGCGGAAAAAATAGATATACAATATTTTGAGGACGATACCGGGCAGATCACTGTGATTGGCGCAGGGCTGGCGACATTAGTAGAAAAAGGAAATTCATGGACATTGGATATAGAGACCAATACTGACAACTATGGTTACTATGATATTATATATTCTCCGGATGAAAGCAATGTGACTAATCTTACAGACAGGATATCCAATGGCAGAATGAAAGGATTACTTACAATCAGGGATACTGAAACGTCGGATGCTATGGACGAGCTTGACCGATTAGCTGCTGCAATTGCAAGCGAGATAAACCAGATACATAGAACAGGGTATGGGCTTGATGGTTCAACAGGGATAAACCTTTTTACCCCATCCTTTGAGACTGGCGATGTCTTGTCTGAAGATGTCGGTGCTATAACGGCAATGAGCACAAACACCGGCACCGGGAGTGTAAGTGCAACTATTGATGATCCTTCAGCCTTAACATTTAATGATTACGAGATCACTTTCTCCGGAGGAAACTATACCTTTCTTAATAAGAGTACAAATGCCTCCAGCACAGCGGCTTATGCTGATCCTTCCAACTTTACTTTTGAAGGGCTTTCTGTCAATATATCGGGGAGTTTTGGTGAAGGGGATACATACATTATAAGCGCCCATAAAAATACTGCAAAAAACCTGCAGGTGGCAATAGATATGAGAGATACTGCCAGGATTGCTGCTGCGACTGCCTCAACTGACAACAGGGGGGATAACCGGAATGTGCTTGCCCTTGTACAAATTCAGGATGCCCTGACGATAGATGGGACTTCCAGCATTGGCAGTTATTATGGATCCATTGTGGGCAGGATAGGCGTCAATTCTCAATACATTAATAGTCAGTATTCGGCGCAGGAGTTTTCATCGGAACAGTTGCATAATATGAGAGAGTCTGTTTCAGGTGTATCAATTGATGAAGAGATGGCAAATCTTATGAAGTTTCAACATGCCTATCAGGCGTCGGCGCGGCTTATAACTATAGGTGATGAATTATTGGAAACCCTGATGGGGATAGTAAGATAAGGTTAAAGTTGAGGTAATATAAGGACGTGATAATGCGTGTTTCAAATAAGATGCTGTATAATAGTGTTATGGGGAACATGCAGCGGAATTTAGAGAAGCTGTTAGATCTCCAGGAGAGCGCCTCATCCGGCAAGAAGATCAACAAACCTTCAGATGACCCTATCGGGGCAACGAAGGTAATCAATTATAATACAGCCATATCAAAAGCAGAACAATACCAGAGGAACATAGATAATGGCACAGCCTTCTTGAATTCGTCAGAGTCAGCCGTAACAGCGACTTTGGAGACTCTGCAGCGGGCAAAAGAGCTTGCTTTATCTGCTCTTAGTGAAACGAACAGCTCTGCAGACAAAGATGTAATGGCGAAGGAGATTGAGCAGTTGTATGAACAGGTGAAGCAAACAGCAAATACTAAATATGATAACAAATACCTTTTTGCCGGTTTCAAGACGGATACTGCTCCTTATGATGCAACCGGTAATTATACAGGAACCGCTTCCCCTGCCGGCTATATAGATGTGGAGATAGATGCAGGCAACACCATATCAATCAATATGCCTGGTTATGCTGTCTTTGGTTCTGCAACTGATGGGACGGATATCCTTGCTGCTTTAGATGATCTGAAGACAGCGATGGAGAGTAATGATAGTGATGGGATTGAGACTGCAATGACTAACATTGATGCCGGAATGGACCAGGCGATTGATGCGCTTGCAGAAGTTGGTGCAAGGATAAACAGGTTGGAGATTGCATCGAACCATTTTGATAAATTGCTGATGGATCTTGCAGTATATAAAAGTGAGACTGAAGATGCAGACATTACAAAAGTTATAACAGAACTTTCCATACAGCAAAATATGTTGGAAGTATCCAGGGCAACAGCGGCTAAGGTACTTCAACAATCCATTTTGGATTTTCTGAGGTGATATTATAAGACTCTGTAATAGAAACCATAATGCCACGGAGGGCTTCGATGTTAATTCTGACACGGAAGTCAGGTGAGGGGATCAGGATTGGGGAGGATATAAGGGTTGTAATCCTGGAGATAAAAGGGAATCAGGTCCGGATTGGCATAGATGCACCTAAGGGCACAAAGGTTTATCGTGATGAGGTTTATGAGAAGATTAAACTTGAAAATATAAAGGCATCGGTAATAACAAAAGATCATCTGCAAAAACTGTTTAAGATATGGACTGATAAAGGGAAAGGAAAGTGAAGGGATAATCAATTATGATACTCAAGACAAGCAGATTTGGCGAAATTGAAATAGATGAAGATAAGATAATCAGATTTGTCCACGGTATCCCTGGCTTTCCTGATGCCAAACGGTATATTATATTGGATCACCCCAATGGGCCGGATGTTCCATTCAAATGCCTGCACGCTGTGGATGACACTGACCTTGCATTTGTGATAACCGATCCGGTATTGTTCAATGGTGATTATAATCCTGATATAGATGAACAAGAATTGAAGGAACTTGATGTAACATCTCCTGATGATCGTGGTCTGATTGTTATCGTAACTATCCCGCATGGCGAACCTGAAAAGATGACTGCCAACCTCCAGGGGCCCATTCTGATTAACCTCGGGACAAGAGAGGCAAAACAGATTCTCCTTGTGAACGATGATTACCCAATTCGTTATCCGCTTTTTCAAAATGTAGCTGCCCTAAGATAACCTCATTACTCATCACTCTTAGCTCATTGCTCATTGCTTTATAACTCATTGCTTACTACTCAGTCAATAGGTTGACAAACATGCCTTGAATTTGACATGCGGTAGGAATAAATTGCCTACCCATAAATCATTCTGTTCATAAATATTAGTTATATCAATAAGTTACATAATATTTATTGATCGTGGAATCATGGTATAACATTTGCAAAATGAAACTTACGGACTATTTAGCTGACTGTTCGGGATATGAGGAAAAAAAGCTTGAGAATACTGATAACAGGCATAACCGGGTTTGTAGGGAGTCATCTTGCAGAGTATATCCTTAAAATGGATGAAGGAGATCAGATATATGGTCTATGCAGATGGAGGAGTCCGAAGGATAATATAGCTTCCATATACAACAAGATATATCTTCTTGATGGCGATCTTTGCGATCTCAGTTCACTGATACGTACTCTTGAGACAGTAAAGCCTGATATCATATTTCATCTCGCGGCGCAGAGTTATGTCCTGACAAGCTTTAATTCACCTATACAGACCTTATGGGCAAATGTGCTCGGAACAACTAACCTCCTTGAGGCTGTAAGGATTACAAAAATCAATCCTCTTATTCACATATGTTCATCGTCTGAAGTCTATGGCCAGGTTAGTGAGGCTGACGTGCCTATCAAAGAGTCGTGTCCATTCAAACCTGCATCTCCTTATGCTGTCAGTAAGGTTGGAGAAGATATGGTTGCCCTGCAATACTGGCTCTCATACGGGATAAAGACGATACGTACAAGGATGTTCACTCATACGGGCCCCCGGAGGGGCGATGTGTTCGCATTATCATTTTTTGCAAAACAGATTGCAGCCGGTGAGCTTGGACTTGGTGAGGCTGTAATACGTGTCGGGAATCTGAAGTCAGTCAGGACTATATGTGATGTTCGTGATGCCGTCAGGGCATACTGGCTGCTCATATCAAAGTGTAAAGCCGGTGAGGTATATAACATCGGCGGTAACCAGACAATGACAATAGCTGATGCCTTAGACATGCTGCTGTCATTTTCTGAGAAGAGATTTGAGGTCAGGGTGGATACTGAACTGATCAGGCCGTCAGACGTGACATTGCAAATACCATGCATAGATAAGTTCAGGAACGAGACAGGATGGGAGCCTGAAATCAAGATTGAAAAGACACTGGAAGACCTGCTCAACCACTGGCGGGAAGAACTGCGGGTCTATCCCTGGAAGGCACTGACGGTGCTGAAATGAAAAATATAAATCTTGATCTTTATAAAAAAATGTATCTCATCAGGAGCGCCGAAAGCAGGATATGTGAATATTACCATGAGAATGAAATGAAGACACCAGTGCATCTTTCGATAGGAGAGGAGGCGATCTCAGCCGGTGTGTGTACAGCAATAGGGGCTGATGGTCAGATATTCGGAACATACAGATCTCACGGTATATATCTTTCCAGAACAGGAGAGACAGACAAGTTTTTTGCAGAGTTATACGGCAAGGAGACAGGTCTTGCTAATGGTGTGGCCGGTTCCATGCATCTTTCTGCACCTGAAGAAGGTTTCATGGGTACTTCGGCCATTGTGGGGAGCATTATTCCTGTTGCAGTTGGAGCAGCGTTTGCAAATAAGATCAAGGGTAATGGAAAGATAACTGCTGTTTGTTTTGGTGACGGTGCAATTGATGAAGGTGTTTTCTGGGAGAGCCTCAATGCAGCATGTCTCATGAAATTACCGGTCCTTTTCGTATGCGAAGACAATGGACTGGCAGTGCATACATCAAAATCCCTGAGACATGGGTATAAGTCAATCTTAGATATATCTGCACAATTTGATTGTAATGTCATTGGTAAGGATACTACAGATGCTGAGACGATATATAAGTTGACCACGGATGCAATCAGGCTGATAAAAGAGTCTCAAAGACCGTGCTTTCTTTATTTAAAATACTACAGATATCTTGAGCATGTCGGAATCAGTGAGGATTTCAACTGTGGTTATCGTTCCAAAGATGAATTTGAGAAATGGTACGAAGTGGATTCTGTAAATATGCAGCGCAAGAAATTATTGAGATTGGGTTTTAGTAATGAGGATATACGGGAAGAGGAGATGAATATAGATAATCAGATTTATTTGAGCATAAAGTTGGCAAAGGCGGCGCCTTATCCGGATATTACTGAATTATACAGGGAACTATACATATGAGGAAGATTAGTTATTGCGAGGCATTGAATGAGGCTATGACGCAGGAGATGGAAAGGGATCCTTCTGTATTCGTTTATGGTATAGGAGTGCCTGACCATAAGAGGATCTTTGGCAGCACTGACGGCTTAGTTGAGAAGTTTGGTGCAGAAAGGTGTTTTGACACACCATTGGCTGAGGATGCAATGACTGGCTTCGGACTGGGTGCGGCCATAAATGGCATGCGCCCCATCCATGTCCATGCCCGTATAGACTTCATGCTGTTGTGCATGAACCAGATTGCCAACATGATAGCCAGTTACAGATATTCTGCAAGGGGACGGCTTAGAGTCCCGATTGTCATTCGGGCAATAGTAGGAAGGGGATGGGGACAGACATTCCAGCACAGTAAGAGCATGCACGCAACTTTTGCACATATACCGGGGTTAAAGGTCGTCATGCCGACTACTCCACGGGATGCCAAGGGGCTTCTTATCTCAGCTATCAGGGATGACAATCCTGTAATTTTTATCGAGCACAGATGGCTGTATTACGCAGTTGACGATGTGCCGGAAGAGCCATACACATTGCCTATAGGAGAACCTAATATTCTCAGGACTGGAAAAGACATTACAATAGTTGCAACATCATGGATGAATGTTGAGGCAATGAAGGCTGCTGGGATACTTGAGGAGAAACACGGTATAAGCGCTGAGATCATTGATCCAAGGACTATAACCCCGTTTAATGATGAAGCTATTATTGAATCTGTCGAAAGAACAGGTCACTGTATTGTAGCTGATAATGACTGGGTTCACTGCGGCTTCAGTGCGGAGGTTGCCGCGAGGGTATCAGAGGCATGTTTCGGGCAATTAAAGTCCCCGGTTCAGAGAATAGGTTTCGCCTTTACCCACTGTCCAAGCCCAAGACCTCTTGAAAATGCCTTTTATCCGAATGCGGTTGATATAGTCAGGGCAGCAGAAAAGAAGCTGAGATTGCCGGCAGCAGACATAGTTGTTGATGATATGTATTCATATGAAAGGAAATTTACCGGTCCATTTTAATCAAACAGGAAGAGGCTATGCTAATTCAAATTGATGAACTGCAAAGAAAGGCGAAGTGGGTAAGGAGCAGAATACTCGAAATGGTTGTCTCTGCAAATAAGGGACACATTGGCGGCGCATTTTCCTGCTCGGATATATTAGTCGCTCTTTATTTTGGTGGTATTCTCCGTTTTGATCCCGGGAAACCGGACTGGAGTGAGCGGGACCGGTTTATTCTCAGCAAAGGCCACTCAGGTATTGCACTCTATGCGATACTGGCAGATTTGGGATATTTCCCATTACCGGTATTATCTTCATTTTGTCAGAACGGGAGTATGCTGGGTGGGCACCCGGACAGGAATATCCCTGGTGTTGAGATTGATACAGGTTCACTGGGCCACGGTCTTGGTGTTGCTGCAGGTTTAGCTCTGTGTGCAAAGATGGAAAAAAGAGACTACCTTAGCGTGGTATTACTTGGAGACGGTGAGTGTTATGAGGGGTCGGTATGGGAAGCAGCTATGTT
>Ga0209211_10008201_pt1 | contig 14370 bp, 15 predicted proteins | sample RifGroA2_FD_183992 | JGI IMG/M metagenome (GOLD analysis project Ga0209211, IMG submission 183992) | Groundwater microbial communities from Rifle, Colorado, USA - Groundwater A2 (SPAdes) (version 2) | ecosystem: Environmental > Aquatic > Deep subsurface > Groundwater | place: Rifle, Colorado...
CCCGCTTCATCAGCTCAAAGGCCACCTTCATGGAGGAATCTCTTTTTCTCAGCGCAGCGCTCGGGGACTCCTCCATACCGATGGTCTCGGAGGCCGGGACTATTTCAAGGGATGGGGAGCCGGGCGCACAGCGGGCGAGGGCCTGTTCCACCACGGCCTTCTGCCCAACCAGCAAGACCTCAACTCCAAGCTCCTTGGCGGCCAACAATGCACCCTCGACAACAGCGCCAGGGGCACGGTCGCCCCCCATGGCATCGACGGCAATTTTCAGCATAGGCAAAAGAAAGGGCTTCAGCTCTCTTTGGCAGGCAGCACGGCCCTGCCGCGATAATGGCCACAACTGGAGCAAGCACGATGCGGGAAGATGGTCTCTCCACACTTCGGGCACTTGCTCCATTGAGGTATTGCCAGGGCGTCGTGGGATCTTCGCTGGTTCTTTTTTCTTTTGGATGTTCTTCTTTTAGGTACCGGCATCTTTTTTAATCCTACACTTTCCCTCCCCGCTTTGCGAATGACAGGAGGAGCGGCAACAAACAAAGGAAGGTTATTCGCCTAACTTTAAGGTGCGAAAAAAGGCCAGGCGCGGATCATCCGACGACGAGGCGCAGCGACAAGACTCCTCGTTGAGGTCCGCCCCACAGCCCACACACAGCCCGCGGCAGTCGTCCTCACACAACGGTCGCATCGGAAGGGCCAACAACAATTGCTCCCGGATATATCGGGAGAGATCGATCTCTTCCGCCGCATAGAAGCTCAGCCCCAGCTCGTCCCGGTTCAGCTCCCTGCTTTTGGCCGATCCAGGTTCGGGCGTCAAGATAAATTCGAATCGCTTTCCGAGGGGAAAAGAGTATCTCTTGAGACAGCGACTACAGACGCCCTCGATGTCCCCCCCCAAAGAACCCCGAAAAAACAGCTCCTGGCCGGAGCGGTAATAGACAAGGTTCACATCAACAAACGCAGGAAAACGAAAATCTCCGACCTCGTCTTCACCACAGGTCAGGTTTAATTCTTCAATCCTTTCCGCAAATTTGATCTCTTTAGGGGATTCTGCGATGCTATCTACCGATATCTTCATGGCGCAACTCAGGGTGCCCCAAAAAATTCGTCCTAAGTATATTGATTTTCCCTCTATTGTCAAGATGAAAGACGGCGGGAGAAGGTAGAAAATTTCGATTTTTTAACCACTTCCGAAACACCCGGGACAAACTGGCCGGTTATTCTTGACAAAGAAAAGGGGACCAGTTACATGAGATAGTCTTATGGTAGAGGTTTCCCGCCTAACAAAATACTACGGCGACTTCTGCGCCATCCAGAATGTCTCTTTCACCGCCCAACGGGGAGAGATTCTCGGTCTCCTCGGCCCCAATGGGGCAGGGAAAACAACGACGATGCGGATCATAACCGGCTTCATGCCGTCCACCGAAGGAACTGTCAGCGTCGAAGGATTCGACGTCTTTAAGGAATCCCATGAGGTGCGCCGTCGCATAGGCTACCTGCCGGAAAATCCCCCTCTCTACAATGACATGACAGTAAGCGCCTATCTGAAATTCGTGGGACGGATTAAGGGCGTCTCCAGAAAAGAGCTCTCGAGCGCCTTGAATGCGGTCCTGGAGAGGTGCTCGCTGACAGAGGTAGCCGATCGACTGGTGGGACGGCTCTCGAAAGGGTATCGTCAAAGGGTAGGACTGGCCCAGGCCCTGATTCATAGCCCGGCGGTTCTGATTCTCGATGAACCTACCTTGGGGTTGGACCCCAGGCAGATTATCGAGATCCGGAATTTGATTAGAGAACTCTCCGGCGATCGAACCGTTATACTCTCGACTCACATACTCCCCGAGGTTTCGCAGCTCTGCAACAAGGTGGTCATCATTAACGAAGGCAGAGTTGTGGTGGAGAAGAACCTGGAGGAGTTGACCCAAGGGGTAACTCTGGAGGAAGTCTTTCTCCGGTATATCGCCAAGGAAGGCGAAGAGGAAAAGGGCGGGGAAGAGATTTTGCTCCTATGAAAAACATCCTCACCATTGCGGCGAAAGAAATTCGTTCTTTTTTCGTCTCCCCGATCGCCTATGTGGTGCTGACGGGATTCCTGCTCCTGGGGGGGTGGTTCTTCTTCAACCTCCTCTTTCGGTTCAACTCTCTGCTCACTCTCTACTCCAGTTTTCAAAACCCTCAGGGCCTTCAAGGGCTCAACCTCAACGAGCATGTCGTTGCCCCGCTGCTCCACAATCTCACCATCGTTTTCGTAATCATGGTCCCGATAATCACCATGCGCAGCTTCGCCGAGGAAAAGAAAAACGGCACCTATGAGCTGCTCCTCACCTCCCCGCTTACGGTAACCGAGATCGTCCTGGGCAAATTCCTGGGCTCTCTCTTTTTCGTCTTTACCATGATCTTGCTAACCGGCATCTACCCCGCTATCCTCCTTTTCTACGGGAATCCCGAGCTGGGGATGCTGGCGTCAGGGTACTTGGGACTTTTTCTTCTCGCAGTCGTCTTTGTCTCGGTAGGACTGCTCACCTCATCGCTGACCGAGAATCAAATTGTAGCGGCAGTCACCTGCTTTGTCATCCTTTTACTGCTCTATGTCCTCTCCTGGCCGTCAGAGACTACTGCCACCCTGGGAGATGTCCTTAAATATCTTTCGGTCATCGAGCACTTCAGCGAAATGGTTAAAGGGCTGGTCGACACCAGGAACCTCGTCTATTTCCTGAGTCTAATCCTGTTGAGCCTTTTTCTCACCCATCGCTCGGTGGAGGCCTCTCGTTGGCGCTAAATGAGTAAGGTTCTACAGATCTCCGGCCTTGCGGGCGCTATCCTCACCCTTTTCGGCATAGTGGCCTTCTTTTTCACCCGCAACATCCTGGATCCTTACGTTCTCATCCACCTTGGGCTCGGTATCCTGGGTCTCCTGGCCTACCTCACGACCCAGGGGGGCACGCTGGTCGGCTCCATGCGTCTGCGCTCGACCCGCTACGGCCTGCATTCGGTCTCCTATTCGCTGCTCTTCGTAGGGATACTCATTCTGCTGAATTTCCTCAATACGCGCTATCACTACCGTTGGGATCTCACGGAGGCCAAGGTCTTCAGCCTGTCGCCGCAATCGACCAAGGTGCTGGGACAACTGAACCAGGACCTGCTGATTTATGGGTTTTTTGAAAGAGGAGAGAATTCCAGGATCGCAGACTTGATCAGGAGCTATACGTACCATTCTCCCAGAATTAAATTCTATGCCATCGATCCGGACCGCCGACCCGAGATGGCAAAGCAGTTCAAGATCCAACAGGTGAACACCCTCCACCTCATTTACGGCAAAGAGTCCACGAATCTCGCCGAGCCTACCGAAGAGGCCGTCACCAATGCCATTGTCAAACTCACTAAAGTGAGCAAGAAAAATGTCTACTTTCTGACAGGCCACGGGGAACCCGGCATGGACGACCGTCAAAATAGCCAGGGGTATGCCGGGGCCAAGGAGGCGCTGGAAAACGAAAACTACCAGGTCAAGGAGATCCTCCTTTCCACCCAAGAAAAAGTCCCGGCGGAGACCTCCCTGCTGATTATTGCCGGCCCGCAAAAACCTCTTTTAGAGCATGAAATCAGCGCGCTGGAAAACTACCTGAAAAGCGGCGGGAGACTCTTGGCCATGCTCCCTTCACCGGGAGGGGATAGCCTTAAAAACATCCTTAGCGAATGGGGAGTAGTGGTGGGGGATGATATCGTTGTAGATCAGGTCATCCGCCTCTTCGCCGGCGCCTCTCTCGGAGTCGAGCCGATCGCCGAAACCTACAGCCCTCTTCACCCGATCACGCGAGAGTTTAAGGAACGGACCATCTTTCCCCTGGTCCGCTCCATCGAGAGCGCCGACTCGCCCAAGGGGGGGCTGGAGGCAACCTCGCTGGCGAAGACCAGCCCGACCAGCTGGGCGGAAAAAGACCTGGATGGCGTGTTTAAGAGAGGAAAGGCCTCGCTTGGCCCCGAGGACAAAAAAGGACCGGTTTCGATCGCTGTTGCGGTAACGGCCAATTTGAAAAAACTCGGTCTCGATAGGGACGGCGATGCCAAGATCGTAGTGGTGGGAAGCGCCGGATTTGCCAACAACCGATTTATCAATATCTTTTTTAACCGGGATTTCTTTCTCAACGCCATCAACTGGCTTGCCGGGCAGGAGGAGATGATCTCTATCCGTCCCCGCTCCGTTCGCTCCTCACGGGTCCAGCTGACGGAGAGAGAAGGAACCACGGTCTTCTACCTCTCCTTCCTTATCCTGCCGGAGATCCTCCTCATCATCGGCCTCGCCGTATGGTGGAGGAGGAGATAAAAGGTGCGCCGCCGTAACACCTTCTTATTAGCCCTCGTCTTTATCCTTCTTGGCGCTTACGTCTATTTTTTCGAACTGCAAAAAGGGGCAAAGGAAAAAACTGAAAGACTCCTTAACTTCCGGGAAGAGGAAGTAGCAGGCATCCTCCTCAATTACCCCCAGCAGGAGATTCGCCTGCGGAAAGAGGTTTTGGGGAGGTGGAAGATCACCCACCCCCTGGAGTCGGCAGCAGACGAATCCACGGTTAGCGCGATCCTTGCCGCGCTCAACACGGGCGAAGTCAAGAGGACTTTCGAGGGAAAACCGAGTGAAGCGGATCTCAAGAACTACGGGCTTGATAGACCGGAGGTGAAAGTTCTGATCACCCTGAGAAACGGAGTCGCTCTGCCGCCAATTTTCGTTGGCGCGAAGACGCCCGTGGGAAACTCGGCTTATATCAGGCGCGGCGCCGAACCCGGCGTTCTTCTAACCGACGCTTCCATCCGATCCAATCTGGAGAAGAAACTCAACGATTTAAGAAACAAAGAGATTCTCTCCGTTCCCCGCGATCAAGTTGCCAAGCTCCAGATCACCACCCCAAAGGAAACGCTGGTATTGGCCAAGGGAGAAAAGGATGAATGGAGGGTGGAAGCGCCAAAAAAAGGGGTGGCCAAACAACCGGTAGTCTCGGATTACCTCACGCTCCTTAGCCGCCTTAGGGCGAAGAGGTTTGCCGACGATGAGGCCAAAGATCTAAAGAAGTATGGCCTCGATTCCCCCGCGGTCAAAATCTCCGCCGCCGCCAAGGACGGGAAAATCGTGGAGACCCTTCTGGTGGGAAATAAAACCGGAATTGAGTACTACGCGGCGCGCGAGGGAAACCCCACCGTGTACACGATCGATGAATTCTCTTATAACGAGCTGAACAAGCAACTAACGGACTTTCTTGAACAAGAAAAGAAAGAGAGCCCGGCCCCCGGCAAAACAAAAAACTAAATCTCTCTCTTGAGTATCGACCTCCTTTCTGTTAACCATTTTTTATGGTTGAGCTATGAACTTCCCCGTTGAGCTAAAAGAAAAATGGGGCGGCAGGCGCTACAACTCCTTCAGTCACGTCCTCAAAGAGACCTTTCGCTGCCGGGTACATAAAATTAGCCTGAGGCTGGATTTCACCTGTCCCAATCGCGACGGCACGGTAGCCGTCGGGGGATGCACTTACTGCAACAACGCAAGCCACACACCCCAAGCATATCGTCCAGGAATGTCCGTCAGAGAACAGATGGAACAGGGAATGGAGGCAATGAGACAACACCATAAGGCGGACAAATTCATCGCCTACTTCCAGAGTTATACCAACACCTATGGTCCGGTAAGCAAACTGGAGCGGCTCTATAGGGAGGCGCTGGATCTTCCAGGGGTGGCAGGTCTTTCCGTCGCCACCCGTCCCGATTGCGTGGCTAACGATGTGCTGGATCTTATAGCGGACATCTCCCGCAACACCTACGTTTGGCTGGAGTTGGGGTTAGAGTCGATGCATGACAAGACTCTCCAATGGGTGAATCGCGGGCATGGCCTGAGAGAGTTCTTGGACGCGGTCGAACGGAGCAAGACGCGCGGACTTCGTCTCTGCGCGCACTTGATCCTCGGTTTTCCTTACGAGCGCCGGGAAGAGATCCTACAAACCCCCCTCCTGCTCAACCGGCTGGGAATCGACGGGGTCAAACTCCATAATCTTCATGTCGTCAAGAACACAGTCCTCGAAAAAATATATCGCTCCGGCGCTTTCACCCTCCTTAGCCGGGAAGCGTACATCGCCCTGCTCGTGGATTTTCTCGAACTCCTCTCGGATAAAATGGTGATCCACCGTCTCACCGGAGAGACCACTTCGGAGCTGACCGTGGCGCCGGATTGGAGCCTGAACAAGATAGCTACCCTGAACGCCATCTACAAAGAGCTCGAGGAGAGAAACAGCTGGCAGGGAAAAACATGCCGCAATGGATTCGTTAGCGAACCGCGGCCAATCGTGGCCGGCGAACAAAGAGGGATAGCGCCTTGAATGCCCATCTTGGTTTGATCCATTCCATTCTCCCCGCCGTCGTGGATCTACGGGTGACCATCCCCGGGAACCACCCCTCGACCCGCAACCTGGGATCGGAGCGGATGGGCTCCGGAACCATTGTCGATCCCGATGGATATATCCTCACCGTTCATTACGTGACTCTGGGAGCTGATTCGATCACGGTCACCCTAACTGACGGGGAACAGCTCCCGGGCGAGCTGGCGGCCCAGGACTTCGAAACGGGTCTCGCGCTGGTCAAGATCCCGGGTCAGAACTTCCCCTTCATGCGGCCAGCGCCGGCCGAGGGTCCGTCGCTGGGCCAAGCCGCCCTGATCGTCGCCAGCAGTGGAGAGGCAGGAAGGAGAGTGAGCGGTGGTTACGTTACCTCCACGGAGAGCTACGACGGTCACTGGGAGTATATGTTGGAGAAAACCATCCGACTCACGGCTTTTAACCCCGGCTTCGGGGGCGGCACCCTGGCGGATTTCAAGGGACAAATGATGGGCGTGGTTTCACTGAACCTGAATGAGATCGGAAAGTTCTCTCTCGCCATTCCGATCGGATGCTATCTGCAAAACGCGCAGGAGCTGAAGCAGTACGGACGGGCACGAAGCCGGCTCCAGCAGCCGTGGCTGGGTTTCTATCCCCAGCCCCTCGCAGGGCATATCGTGATTGCCGGGTTGGTGCCCGGGGGACCTGCCGAGAGGAGCGGCATTCGCGAAGGGGATATCATCCTCGGCGTCGAAAAAAAGGAGGTCCGCTCCCGTCCCGAGCTCTACCGTGAAATCTGGAAGAAGAAACCGGGAGAACGGATCTCCTTGCGCATTCTGAGAGAAGAGGAATCTCTCAACCTGGAAGTGGTGAGCGCAGACCGCTGGGATTTTTACCGCTCTTAATCTTCCCCACCAGACTTTTTCAACTTACCCTTTCCGATCACCTGGACAGAAAGCGCGGGAGTATAGGCATCCGGTTCGTATCTCAGATAAACCTTATCTCCCGCCTGCAAATCTTTCAGCTTGATGTTTTCTCTCGATATTCTTTCGATATAAGTCTGGTCGTCAATTCCAACGACCTCCTCACGGATCTTTCCTTTCCGCTCAAACTGGTAGGTAATGGTGCGCTGGCCAACATTGCTGATAACGGCCTCTACCTCCGCTGTTTTCTTAGCTTTTTCCTTTTGTTTCGCCTTTTTCTCCTCCTGGGCCAAGCCGGTTCCCAGGAAAGTAATTAGAACAAAGGCGACGACGACGGCTGCTCTTATTCCTTTCATCGGATCCTCCTTCTTCAACTGGTCGCTCTTGCCTATGGCAGTTATCGCAAAATAGCCAAGAATCGGGATAGTGTCAAGGCCGAGTCGGCAGGAATGAAAGGTCGTTGCTCCCCGGTGGGGAAAAGGATAAAAGAGAAAAAGCCGGCCTGTGCACGAAAAAATGAAAAAAAATCTAACGTCATACCGCATTATCTACGGCGACACGGACCAAATGGGAGTGGTCTATTACGCCAATTATCTGAAGTGGTTCGAGATCGGCAGGACGGAACTCCTCCGGCAGATCGGCGTCCCCTACGCATCTATTGAAGAAAAGGGGCTGCGCTTCCCGGTCACGGAGGTCTCCTGCCGTTACTTTAGGTCCTCCCGTTATGACGACGTGATTACCATCGAGACCGCCCTCACTTCTCTGGGCCGGGTCACTCTGACCTTCAGCTACCGGCTTTTGAGGAAAGAAGACGGTGCTCTCATCGCCTCAGGCTGGACCAAGCATGCCTGCGTGGATGAGAAGGGAGAGGTGACGAAGATCCCGCCCGACTTGGAGGCTACTCTGAAAGCCTCTGTTTCTGGTAAGGAGTGATCGGTCAGCTAGGGGTTTCTGTTGCCTATTGCCCGTCGCCTGCTGCCGTCTTTACGAGCTGACAATCTCCAGGTTAAATCGTTTATAACGACGAATGAGCCGAAAATCCTCTTCGTCCTTCGTGCATACGCTCGCGCCGATCTGTAAGGCACAGAGAGCAATTAAAATATCGTTGAATAAGATAGGAAACTTGGATTTAAACTCAGGCTCTTCCCGGCCAATCTTCGCCAGAATGCCTCCCGCGTCATTCCAGGTAGCATGGGTCGGTGTAACGATTCGCCTGACCCTTTCGGACCGCGAGACAAAGCCTTGGACCAGCCGGACTCCCCAAGAATCTAAAGCCCCAAGATAGAGTTCTGCTGAAACAACAGAGGAAAGATAGGTAAAGGGTAAAGAGTTGACTAGAAGCTCGTATTCCCTGCTGGCAGGGCCTCTGCGAATGGCATGGATGTAGATGTTGCTATCGAAAACAATCTTACGACCGGCCTGAGGTGGCATCGGTGATATGTCCTCTTCCCTTATCCAGGAGCTCCTTCAAGGCCTCTGCCAATTCCACCTCATCAGCCGCCAAATCCAGGGCTCTATGGATGGTCTCAGTCTCAGTCCTGGTGTGGAGGCGCTTTTGCGCCCTACGCAGTTTAGCCACATCCAACCGATAGTTCTTCCTCAGAAGGTTTTGTTTCATCTCCGATCCTCTCCAACGATGATACAGATTGTTACCACCCTAAATCTGTATTGTCAAATCACTCTTAAACCTTCTATTTGAGCGATCAGGCTGGATTCAAAGCAGGACATTTTAGCCAGGGAAACGAAGCGGAGGGTCTAGTCGATGCTACCCGCAGCAAATACGCGGAAAACTGACCCCGTTGGATTGCCGGACGCGACCCCTAATTCCTCGCGAATCGCTATGGAGCGTCACCAATAAGTCAATAGTCAGGCCAGACCCCAGCTTTCCTGTGGTGATAAGCCAGCTCTGTGGGAACCAGTTCACTGGCTTTACGAAAGGCCCGCTCTGCATCCTCGTAACGCTGATGCCTCAAGGCCATGCGCCCAAGTTCGTTGTACGTATTAGCATCATTCGGCTTAAGCGAAAGCGCTCTCTCAAATTCCGCCTTCGCTTCATCGTAACGCCCTTGATCAGACAGCAACCCTTGTAGAGCGCTTTCAGCCAGGGAGTAGTCTTTGTTGATTTCAAGGGCTGCACGGTACTCTCTTTCCGCCTCCGGATAGCGTTTGAGATTCTGTAGTGCTAACCCCAGGTTATAGTGATAAGCGGGTTCGTTGGGGCTCAGCTCAGTAGCTCTACGGAAGGCTCCCTCTGCATCCCCGTAACGCTGCTGTATAAGCGCTATTCGGCCTAACTCGTTGTGCGCTTCAGCATCATTTCGGTTGAGTAGTAAGACCCGCTCAAACTCAGCCTTTGCCTCGTCGTAACGCTTTTGATTGAAAAGGAATCCTCCTAAACGCTTCCTGGCCCAAAGGTAATCCTTATCTACATCTAGTGCTGTACGGTACGCTCTTTCTGCTTCTCCATGCTGTTTCAGGCCCTCTAACGCCAGCCCCACGTTGTAGTAATAGGCAGGCTCCGCGGGAACCAGTTCACTGGCTTTACGGAAGGCCCGTTCCGCATCCTCATAACGCCGCTGTATCAGCGCTACACGGCCCAGCCAGTTGTGGGCTTCTGCATCATTGGGATTCCGTTTTAAGGCCTTCTCGAATTCAGACTTAGCCTCGTCGTAACGTCCCTGTTCAAACAGCGATGTGCCCTTTTCCGTACTCATGACAGATTTAAACCAGCAGCTCTCAGGTGTTGACCATCCTCGCCTTATTAAACAATAACCATTTGCAACAGCCACCCAATCATAGCGTTTTCTTATGAATCAATCACCATTGCCAGCCAAGTCATTCTCCTCCGGCTCGGGGCCGATGCGGAATGTATTTTTTTCGTGAGTCGGCGTGCGGCCGGGGATTTGTCCAGAAGGATCACCCTTAAGGATGGCTGCCAAGTCATGCATGACATCGGTGCTTTTTCGATAATCAGAATGGCCCTCAACCACCGTGCTACAATCCACTTGAAAGGCGTTATCGGGCAAGAGGTCGGGCTCATCGGCCCCGTTCATTCCCAGGCGGCCATCCACATTGGCAAAGGCCGACGCCCCTAAGACCGGATCGTGCCGGTTAAAATATGACGTCAGGCGATTCACCCTTCGCGCGGCGCGATAACCGATTTCCCTCTTTTCCAAGACGTCATTGGTCACATCGGCCGCAAAACATGTCATATCGTCAATAATGACGCCGTTACCCGGATAGCTTGCCAGAGCCCGAAACAGGAGATAGGCGCCCATACTGTGGGTGTTGACGTGAAGGGCGTTTTGGCCGAGGCGCGGGAGGAATTTTTGTAGAAATTTTACCAATGCCGGTGCCGCGAATTCCACCTGTTCCTTGTCCCCAAAGTACTGGAACCATTGACCATAGCTCGGCCAGGTAAAACCGACAACGTTTCCTTGAAATCCTGCTTGCCGGATTCTCTTCTCGAAGTCCAGGTAAGCCTTGGTGACATCTTTAAATTCATTGTTGAAACCGTGGATAAGGAAGAGAATCGGTCGGCCGGCGGGAATATCTTCTAATGCCTTTTCTTTTGCTTCTTTGCCCTCCGACGCCTTCTTAAACTCATAGACGGCATACCTTCCCTTCGGCATTTTTTCATGCCCGAAGGTCTTATCCTTGTTGCGCTTCCTTGTGTTAACCAGAAACATATACTACCACTTTGCCTAAGCTCTAAGCTGCGATTGTCGTGGCTTCCTTCAAGGATCGAGCCAACTTTTGAAACCCGCAAATAACTTACACAGTCCTGCCAATATAAGGGAAACAAAAAGGCCAAAAAAGGCTATGACCAAACCGCGAAAACCTACAAACAAAGGGTTCATACGTTCCCAAAGGTAATTCAAGATCGGACGTAAGAAACCCCAAATACTTGGTGTATCGGTGGATATCAACCAAGAGAGGAAAGAGACGCCTATCAAAATAACAACGTATAGGAGTAGCAACCCTAGGGCGAAATTTAGAAGACCTCTCGCCGCTGATGATTTTCGATTATTAGGCAGAGAAAATCGCCTCTGACTGTTGGGGGAAAGAACGTATCTAATGATACCGTTTATGAGGCGATCCTGCCCGGCCTGATACTTCCAGTAAGAAGTGTGCGCGGTGAGGAAAGGCCACTGGTCCACTAAAGAGTGGTTTTCCAAATGGAAGCCCTTGTCCTGAAGTGCAGCGAAATTATTCAATCTAGCCCCGACGATGTCTAAGATATCGTGGACATTGATCCATGGGATTTGGCGCTGGTAGTGAATTGCAGTCTGAGGCTGGCCCGCAGTCGCAACAGGAAGATCACTTTCGTCAATATTAATGGGAATAGTCCGGGGCCAGATCGCTGCAAACTTATCAAGGGGGGACCCGAGAGTGAACCACGCTTTAAGTTTATCTAGAACCTTTTCCCGCTTTGGAGATCCATTTCCTTTCCAAAAATGGGTGAGTTTCTCCCGCAGATCTCCGTCTGTAACGTATTCTCCTAGGATTCTCCCCCCAGGCTCCATCATAGCGTTAAAGGTGACAACGGTCCCGAGACTGTGGGTTATAAGGATGATTTCATCATTGTCATCAAGGCAGGCACGACCATAGGTGTTCCAAAATCTGACACGCATCGCTGCACGACTTGTTTTGCCATATGTTTCGATAGTATCCTTCCGGATTCTTTCCGAAACGAAAAGTTGAACGTCGCCAAGATACTCATGGATGAATTCGCCTAATTTGGGTCGCTTGCCGGAGACCCTATAGATGACAAAAGTCAGCGCCCTTAAGGTAAAAAGCAAGAAGATAAAAATTATAGACAGAAAAGCAAGTTTGCCTTTTACCAATAGCCGGGTCCCTCGACTCACCTTAATATTTTTCATTCGAGGATCCTCGTTTTGTATCTCTTTATATCTTCCTGGATAGAAGGGAAGAATCAGCCCCCACAGGACCAATTTTACCCACCGTAAAAAGTTGTAGGGAAGGTCCAAGTCGGCATAGTAGACTTCATAAAACCTTATACGGAAGGGAGATTTTTTATAGGAAAAATCCAGGGTCACAGGTTGAGATGGTTGATCAGGGTGAAGATCCTTTTCCAGATCGGTTACACCGGCGTCTGCTCTAAGGGCTTGGTAAAAGTTCAGCGCCACCTGCCCTACAGTTTCTTGCGCACGCTGGCTACCCACCCCATGAACAACTATTATCCCTATGGTTCTCCTTTTTCCTTGTTGACCAATCTTGTCGTCATTCACTGGATCAGCCATAAATCCCTCCCCCAATCTTTATCAGAAACAATTGCCATAGAAAGCCTAGGTCAAGCCTTTATCTCCCCTTAATTATGATGCCAGAAATCCCTCGATGCCCTGCACTTCCATCTCCGGCAACAACGAAAAGTATGGATTATCGGTGTTGGCCGTCTTTCCGCTCTCGGTGGCAGAGACAGGGGCGTCGTAAAGAATTCCCAAGCGGCGGCTCATGGATGCAGCGCGCCATGGCGGATCGGCCCTCCTGGCCCGTTCTTCAACGGCTATTTGGACGACCTCCCGTTGTTTCTTCGGTTTTTCCTGAGCCATTCTGGTCTCGATCTGGCTGTGGGCTTTATCCAGACTCCCCTGCTGAGTGCAGAGATCAAAGAGCGCACAGAAGCAACGCAGATCAGTGATGGGATGCGGCCAGACAGTCTGTAACCATTTTAGCGCCCTGCGTAGTTTGTCGCCATATAATTCTTTACTGAACGCAACCATTTCCTTCCGAAAGGCAGGAACCTGACCCACCTGCTTAAGATAACCCCGCCAAGGTTCTTTGAAATCTTGTTTCTTGCTCCCTGTTGACTGTTGATCTGCCCAGCGAATTTGTTCCGTTACTGGTTTATCCCAAAGGACACGCCATTCGTCCCAATGCGCGTGGCTACTGAAGCACTCTCGCAACTTGGCCACATCCACTGTCTCAAATCTGCGGAATAGCTGAACCAGCGTCCCTGTCCCAAAGTTCGCCTGGGACGGACCGAAAGAAAGACCTGCACCGTCAAAGTTCCCCGTCACCTGCTGAAAAAGATCGCCGCTGGTTTCAAATCCCGCGGTTACATAAAACGCGGTATCGAAGGCATCTTCCAGGGAAAGGCTTTCTGCGGGAGAGGCCCTGGCTTCTAAAAAGAGGCGCTCGCCGTCTTCAAGGAGCTTTGCAATGCTACCCTCCTGAAGAAAGCTAGAACACTCCTCTTTCAGTCTGGAAAGGTCGCCCGCCCGAATGGAGGCGCAAAACCCACGCGTCCCTTGGCTCCCTTCGTCAACCTTTACGATGTTAACCGTTTGCCCGAGTAGGTTGCGGATATTTTGCAGGGTGAGAATGAGATTCGGATGGATAAAATAGCTTCCATCCCGGCGGGCAAATTCGCGCAGCGAAAAGTTTGGGGCAACTGAAGGATTGGGCTCTGACGGCCTGCTCCCTGTTACGCATCTGCCTGTAAACCGAAACCGGCTCTCGATCATAAACCAGCCCCTTCGGTGGCCCTTTTATGACGACGCCGCAGCAACTGACCCGGCAATAATCTACCTGCCTGTCTTGACGGCCCCGTCTAGCGTGTCCGGGCTATATAGATCTTTCATCTTCTCCAGCGCCTTCGATGTATTTTTGGTCTGGATAAGGAGACTTGCCTGGCCGTTCTGTCCTGGAGTCTTCTCTTTAGTGTCGGAGCCGAAGCCTTCCCCGGCTTTGATGGTCACCTCATCGCTTACCCCTACCCGCCAAATAGTCCCATGCCCGAACCTAAGAGTTGGAAACGGAATACCACCGGTTGACGGAGATGCCTCCATACCAAGATGAACCCAGAAGCCTGTGATCCCGGCAATGGCGGGGTCGGTCTTCAGCTCATGGATCGCCTGGGCACAGCCTGAAAGAAAAAACAGAATGCCTATAAGAAAAAATCTTTTCATTTTACCTCCTCACTGTTGTAAAACTCGCATAAAAAAGCCCGGGCGGATTGCCTAATCCCACCGAGCCGGGAAATAACCAACAGCGATGACGCCGGATTAGGTGGAACCGGCAAATCTAAAAGCCTGTGGGCTTATTGCACGTCCCAAATTGGGTGTCAAGAAAATTTTTAG
>Ga0209211_10008204_pt1 | contig 14365 bp, 13 predicted proteins | sample RifGroA2_FD_183992 | JGI IMG/M metagenome (GOLD analysis project Ga0209211, IMG submission 183992) | Groundwater microbial communities from Rifle, Colorado, USA - Groundwater A2 (SPAdes) (version 2) | ecosystem: Environmental > Aquatic > Deep subsurface > Groundwater | place: Rifle, Colorado...
CTCGACGCAAGCCTCCCCAAAGGGGACCGTGTCAATGCGACGCTATCGCCCATCAGCACCAACGGCAACACGATGACTATCCGTAAGTTCAGCCGTGAGCCTTGGACCATCACCCGTCTCGTCAAAGGCGGCGCGATATCGAGCGAGGCCGCGGCGCTCATCTGGATGGCCATCCACTACGAGATGAGCTGCATCATCGCAGGTGGCACTGCTTCAGGCAAGACTTCCGCCATGAACTGCTTCGCGAACTTCTTCCCGCCTAACCAGCGCATCATCAGCATCGAGGATACGCGCGAGATACAATTACCGTCGTTCCTCCACTGGGTGCCTATGAACACACGCCTTGCGAACGCCGAAGGAAAAGGCAAAGTCTCTATGGGCGATCTCCTCATCAACTCGCTCCGTATGCGTCCCGACCGCATCATCGTCGGAGAAGTCCGCCGGAAAGTCGAGGCGGAGACTCTTTTCGAGGCTATCCACACGGGCCACTCTGTCTACGCCACGTTCCACGCAAACAATGCCCGTGAGGCGATCGATCGTCTCACGAACGCTCCCATCGAGATACCGCCCATCATGTTGCCGGCCATCTCACTTCTCATCGTGCAATTCCGTAACCGTCGCACCGGCAATCGCCGCACATTCCAGATAGCGGAGATAACGGAAGACAGCAAAGCGAATGTCATCTTGCAGTACGATTCGAAAAAGGACCGCTTGGTGCCGGCCGGAAAATCACGGTCGTTCTATGACAACCTCCGCCTCTACACCGGTTACTCGGATGCAGAGATACGAAGCGAATTACGCGAGAAACAGACAGTCATCGAATACCTTGTCAAGCAAGGCATCACCGCCGTCGATGATGTAGGACGGGTCATAGCAGAATATTACACGGACAAGGAGAACCTCATGCGTTTCGTGAAAGCGAACAAACCGTTCGTGGCACCGATGCCGCCGCAGGCAGCACCTATTATGCAGCCATCAGCACAGACAGCACCTCCGACTGGGGCAGGAGTGACTACTGACGCGCCCGCACCAATCACGCACGCGGCACGGGCGGGTGCGCCGAAAAAACAGCAGTGAGCTATCGTGACCGACCATGGCGACAATCCATAAGTTCATCGCACAGCGATTCCCTGACTTGCGATTCAAGCTCGCGCAAGCCCGCATGGATGAGACCACTGAGCACTATATCCAAAAGACGCTCTTCATCAGCGCGCTCCTATCCATAGCGGTGACGATAGTCATCTTCTCGTTCACGAAAAGCCCGGGCGCGCTCCTTCTCCTGCCCATCATCTACATCGCAGCGTTCTTCTACCTCTTCCATTACACCGATGCGCAACTCGCCAAGATACAGCGATCAGTGAGCAAAGAGATAGTGTTCGCAGGCCGCTTCCTCATCATCGAGCTCGAGAGCGGAGTCCCGATGTACGATGCGTTCAATAATATCGCACGCAACTACGAGTACGTCGGCAAGTATTTCGCTGAGATAAACCGCCGCGTAGACCTCGGAACTCCTATGGAGGAGGCGATAAACGAGGCGGTGCAACTCGCTCCATCGAATGATCTGCGACGGATATATTGGCAGATACTCAACAGCCTCAAGACCGGCAGCGAAGTGAGCTCGGCATTGGGCAGCGTCATCGATATGATCGTGCGCGAACAGGAGATAGCGGTCAAAGAGTACGGCCGCAAGCTCAACCCCATGGCGATGTTCTACATGATGATCGCGATAATCGTGCCATCATTAGGCACCATCATGCTGCTCGTCCTCGCGACGTTCATCGGCATCACCATGGATCTTCTCCTGTTCGGGCTCATCGTCTCCGCGAGCATTATCGTGCAGATATTCTTCCTCGTCACCATCAAATCGCAGCGACCACCGGTGGAATTATGAGCGGGAGCGGCAAGCAGCAATCCTCTGCTTCTGCGCACCACGTCTCGGTGCGTGCAAAGAGCACTACGAGTGCTGCAGGACCGCGGCCGCATCACGGCACCGCTCCCGATGCGACCGGCCGGCCTGCCAAGAACGCTGTTGTGCCTGGAATGCCCGAGCATGATAATTCCCACACGGTGCAGAGCACTGTGGGCCTCTCTTCACGTATACGCCGCCTCTTTGGCGGAAAGCATATCGCACAATCACCTCCTGGTGCCGTCAAAGAATCTTCTCCGCAATCTCTGCCGAGTACATCTCCGCATAGCCTGCCGCCACAGGAGCAAATCTCTGCCCCGCCATCGTACTCCGCATCGAACCTTGTTCCATCGGGTGCTTCGCGTGTGAACAAGAAAGATGGTCGTCGTAATCAATCGTCCGATCAACCATCAAAGCGACCGGCAGCGAAACCGAAATACAAACGCATGACCCGGCAATCGCTCGCAGAGTACCTGACAAAAGCAGGGTACACTGTCTCTGCGGAAAAGGTGAAACGCGTAGCGTTCCGCATGGTGCTCGCATCGTTCCTCATCGTGAGCCTTGGTATCGTTATCATCGGCGCGCTCAACGGCGCCAATACCCTCGATCTCATCGTCTTCATGCTCGGGCTATGGACTGTCACGTTCATCGCTGTGTTGCTCGTTGTGATGGCGGGCATCTATTTCTTCCTCGATTATCGGATATACCAGCGGACCCGGGAGATAGAGGATGTATTCCCTGATTTCTTGCAGCTCGCGAGCAGCAATATCGCGGCAGGCATGCCTATCGACCGTGCGCTCTGGTACGCGATACGCCCGAACTTCGGCGTGCTCGCAAAAGAGATGGAAGACGTCGCGAAAGCGACCATGACGGGCGAGGACTTGGAGGTGAGTCTGCTGCGTTTCACCGACAAGTACAATAGCCAGACGCTCCGCCGTAGCGTGAACATCCTCATCGAGGGTATGCGGGCGGGCGGTCAGATGGCCGATCTCCTCAACAAGATAGCGCTCAATATCGAGGAGATGAAGATCATGCGCAAGGAGATGGCTGCGAATGTCACTACATACGCCATCTTCATCACGTTCGCCGCGGTCATCATCGCACCGTTCCTCTTCGCCCTCGGCACAGAACTCCTCTCTATCATCATCAAGATATCGGGATCGCTTGATCTCTCGTCATCATCTTCTTCGTTCTCGTTCTCTGCGCCACCGGAGAGCGCCATCACGAATTTCAAGATATTCAGCGTCGCGATGCTCATCGTCACAACCGTCTTCTCCGCGGCGATCGTGAGCGTGATAAAGCACGGTCGCATCATGGAGGGCATAAAGACGATGCCTGTCTATGCGGTGATATCCATCATCATCTACTATATTGCGCTCACCGCGTTGCATGGCGTGTTCGGGAGTATCATCTGAGAGCTCTGCGCTAGATGCGAATGGTTCTTGTTATTGTACGTTGTTTGCGTTGATTGGTGTGCTTCAGTCGGAGTATGCGTTGGTCTGTTCGCTGCCTTGGCGTGTGGCCCGAGGGGCGAGTATTTTCTGAAAGAAAATCTTGCGAGCCCTGAGACAATTCTTGAGTATATCCGCCGCAGCGAAGTTAAGCGTATAAATCGTAGTTAATCACTATGACGATGAGATGTAGTTGACTACTAATATGCTGGATGAGTAGTTGACGACTAAGCAAGAGACAGCATCTCTTTCCCGGCGAGAGGACTACAACAGAGAATTAGTGGTTGTCGAATAAGAAGAACAGTATTCGCCGTTGCAGTACTCAACAGAAGAGCTTTTCGTTATACTTCATTTGTAGATGGCCTTCCGATGCCCGAGCTCTATCACGAGGATGATGAGTTGTTTGTCTTGGATGTCGGCGATGATGCGGTACTCGCCGCAACGGAAACGGAAATACGCGGTTCCTTGGAGACGCTTCGCGTGCGCATACGGACGGATGCGGATGCGCTCGAGTGTCGCGAGGATTCGGTCGCTGATACTCTCAGGCAGTTTGCCGAGTTGTTTCTCCGCCTTGTCGGAAACCTTAACGTCGTACATGGCGCATCCTCAGCATCTGCTTGACCTCTTCGAAAGAATGTACCCGACCTGCTTTGATGTCTTCTTCCGATTGCGCGATGTTGCGCTTGGTCTCATCAGAAAGCTCCATGGTGTCCTCGAGCAGGTCCCAGATGAGATCCTCATAGCTCTCCTTATCATGCATCTTTCGTTTCTTGAGTTCCGCGAGGAGCTCTTCGCTAATCTGGATGGTTGTTGCCATAGTAAGCATATAAGTCACCATAGTTTATATGTTTTTCTTGTGCTTGAAGAGTTGCTTGCGCGTTTATTGTGCTATCGTTCGTGTTTCCGTCTTTGTTCCGGATGACGCAGAGAGTTTTCGGCTTCGCCGAGCTCCTGCGAAACCTTTATAAATCGCGATATCAGATGTTGAGGAAGTCACATTTCGGACACCGAAGTGAGGTGGAATACCATGAGAAAAGGACAAGCAGCAATGGAATTCTTGATGACGTACGGCTGGGCAATCCTGGTCGTGCTCGCAGCAATCGGCGCGCTCGCCTACTTCGGCGTGCTCAGCCCGGACAAATTCCTGCCGGACAAATGCACCGCAAGCCCGCCGTTTACCTGTTCCGAATACAAGGCACAGTATGTGGATGGTTCCGCTGACATCGTGACCCTCGTCCTCCAGCAGAACTCTGGCACGAACTTCGAGAACGTTACGGTATTCATGGAGCATTGCGTTACTGAATTGACGAACAATACTGCGGTTGCGAATGGCGACAAGGCGATCTTCGCGTTCGACGATTGCGACACCGGAAACTCCGGTAGCAAGTTCAAGGCAACGTTCAACATGACGTACTGGCAAGAAGATGGCGCCATCGACCGCACGGTCTCTGGAACCATCCAGACGAAGGTCGAATAGGCCTTTCCTTTCTTTTCATTCTCTTTTTGTTTCATTTCTCGTTCGATTGTTCACTCTGCTACTCTATCTTGTGTGGCGAGCAAAGCACCCGTGCCTGACGGATTGCTGGCTGTGCTTCGATGCGACTGTGCCGTGGTATTGAATCATCGTCGCAATACTTATAAATGAATTATCCCAATATTATTCTATGCGCCGCGCCCAAGCAGCGATGGAATTCCTTACCACCTATGGTTGGGCTATGCTTGTAATATTGCTTGCTGCCGGCGCACTCGCGTATTTCGGTGTGCTTGCGCCAAAGACAGTGATGCCCGATGCTTGCGACGCAGGTATTCCTTTTGCGTGCTTCGAATACGCCGCATACCCCGATGGCGTTGCATTGTCGCTTCGTTATGGCGGCGTCGATTCGCTCGATAGGGTCAATGTGACCATAGATGGCTGTGGTAGCGTTGAAAGGGTCGTTCCTGTGCAGACGAGTGACGTGATCCTCGCGTACGTTGCATGTCCGCGTTCTGGTGAGCGGCAGAAAATGACGTTCACCGTACGATACCACGAGCCTGAGGATGCGCTTGATCAGACTGTTGTGGGCCGCGTGGTCGTCTGGGCATCGCAATCCGATCGCATCGAGAGCGACGGTATCTTCATCTGCCGCGGGGATCGTTGTTCCTGAACTGCGACTGTGTCCGCGTCTTCTGTATCTGTCAAGGTTCCCTGCTGTCGGTTCTGCTGGGTCATTATCCTATATCGTCAGTCTACTTCTGATTGTCGTCAGCATGATATGCGGGTGCCTATGGATATCGGCTCTTGATATCGGTTCCATGTTACGTGCGTGTGACGCAAGATTCTCATCGTCACATTGTCGGCTATCCGAAGAGACGACTACGGACTGGTTATTACAAGCCTGAACTCCAGACCAATTTGGAAGAAAAACTGAGAAAAAATAAAAAACAGAATTAGCTCGCTGACCAGCCTTCCACTCTATACCAGTGGGTGGCAGGGATGGTCGGACTCGCGCATTTGCCCGGGGGCACGTTGCTGCCGAGAAGCGATGAGATCGTTCCCAATCCCGGCTTGCTCGACCAGTAATCGCTCAGTATCGCTTTGCAGCTCTGCGCACTTATCTCGCGGCCACAGCAATTCTCGACGAGGTGGAAGCAATATATCTGGTCTTCGCACACGCCGACTCCCGCGAGGAGCGTCGTGTCCATGCCTGATTTCTGGTCGTTGTCGAGGTCGATGAACTCGGCGGCACCAGGCACCTTGCGTGAGTTATACATACATAGGCTCGCGAGAGCGGCAGGACTGCATTGGTTGTTGCTCGCCTCGACGCATTTGTCGGAGCATGCCTGACGTACCTTGGAGAGCATCTCTTTCGTCTTCTGCTCCTGCGTCACGTCCGCCAATTCCTTCTGCTTGTCCGCTATCTGGCTCTGGAAGAGTTTCAACATGACCAGCGCCACGGCGAGGATAATGAAGAGTGCGACGAAAATCTCGATGGGTTTCTCGGTTCCTTTGCGGTTTCTCATGGATGCCACCTTCTCATGTTCCCTTGTGCTTGAATTTCATGTGCTTGACCGGGTTCTCGCGCACAGGTGCGACGAAGCCCTTCTTCTTCCCATTCGCTACGGATGCTTGAGGTATTTCCGCGCGGGTCGCGTGTCTTGGTTCCGGCACGTGGCCCATGGGGAATCTCTCTTGCACCTCGCGTTCGAGGAATGCGTCGAATCGCTTGAGGAAGATGAATGTGAGGATGATGACGACAAGGCTGAGATAGAGATAACTATCGATGATGTCGATATTGAGGAACGCCTGCAAAAGCAGCATGACCACCGACGCCGCGAAGAGTATCGTGCCGAGGAACACTTGCGTGAGCGTATTGACGAGCGTCAGGTGTTCGTGGCTGTGCCTGTAATTATAGCACTGGTATGCGACTGTCAGTCCGATTGCCACCGTGAACGCGTAGAGGAGCGCGGTCGCGAGGTCGAGCGCCGGCGAGAGTATGATGAAGACGTCGACCGCTATCGTGAAGATGATGAGTGTCGTGATAGTGGTGAGGATGCGTTGTTTGTGGCGGTGATGGATTGCCATTCGTTTCCTCCGTGTTGCGCGGCTCTTTGTCTCGTGATCCGCCGTCTTCTCATTCCGTCTCCGTATTTATAAATGTTCTCCTCTCTTCTCCGACGGTATGACTACTCTTCAAAGGTGACGTTGCAGCTGGGCGTCACAACGCTATGCTCTGATGCATACTGATTTCGTGTCGTCACGATAAACACGCAACTAGCGTCCACACGTCCTCTCGCGCCTGCAGTCTCGGGAATGATATCTGCCGCGGTGATGGTGCAAGGGCATCTAGCGCATGATATCATCGTGCCATCGCGCACGCAGATAGCCTCGGTCGTCGAGTACACTCCTGCGCTTGCAGGGATATCGATGACTGCCGACGCATCATCGCCTCTCCCGCATGCCGATGAACATGCGGCTTTGAGCGCCGCGGCGGTCCCATCGAGCGTCGGCGGTCGATCTCGTGGTGTGAGGAATGATATCCCCGCTCCTGCGATGATCACGAATATGATCCCTATGGCGATCAGGCGATGGTCGTCCATCATGACACTCCGAGCACGCTCTTGAAGAGTATCTCGACCATGAACAGGTATCCGCCGAAGAGGAGGATGGTGTAGATGACGAATCCCGTCATGTTCGACGATATGGTCTTGAAGAGCATGAATCGGTCGTTGCCGGTGTTGATCATGGTGGAGTACAGCGACATGACGAGGATGGTCTCGACGAGGAACAATCCGACGATGACTTCGATGAAGACGGGCGGAATGACCTTGGATGTATCGACGAGGCTGAGGTTGAGGTTCGTGCTGCCGAAACTCGCGGCGATGGCGGAAAGCTGATCCGTGATATAGACGATGGATTTCACTATCGCCACGCTCATGACGACCGCTGCGGCAGAGAGAAGCGGTGCGAGCATCGTCGTCGTGATGTTGATGAGACCCACGCTCTCCGCGAGCATCGTCTTGAGGTAATCGTCGAGCTTGTAGATGTCGATCGTCTGCGCACGGACCATCTTCGCGACCTTCGCGCTCGACGCCTGGCTTATCTCGGAGAAGCTCATGATCTGCGTGAGCACCTGGTTGACCTTCTTCGATGGCAAGAGCTTAGGGAGCTCGCGTTCCGATATCTCGGAGAGGCTCTCTTTGGTCGTGAGGAGCGTGTGCTTGATGCGGCGGAACGCTTTCACGACCGGGTGCTTGCCGAAACCGAATTTCTGGTAGTCGTCGATGACTTCGTCGATGATATTCTCGGTCGCGATGTTGAGCGTGAGATAGGTGGAGAATGATTGCAGGAGGTGCGGGAGATCCTGCTCTATCTCGTATACTTCCTCCCAGAGTTTCTTGTAACGATGCGTGTGTATCGCCGCATAGATGTACACTCCTGCCACGAGCCCGAAGCTGATGAGCCAACCCATGACCAGCGCGAACATGGTGTCGCCCGCAGGGTCGCCTGGTTGTATCGTCGATATGAAGTACAGCGACGGCATCGCGAAGATGACTGCGATCCCGATGCCGATCCATTTCACGTATGATGGCATCGGGGTGTACTCTTTGGCGTCCTCTATGTGGACTGTGTCCACTTGCACGCGTTTCGCGCCGAAGTTGAGCGCCATGAGGAGCGTCATAGTCGGGAAGAGGATGATATACACGAATGCGAGGATGTCCGGCCGCACCATGTCGGGGAGGAAGATCGAGAGAAGCGGCAAGAGCATGAGGCTCATGATCGGGATCAGGATGCCGACCGTGATGAGCTTTTGCGAGTTGCGGGAGAGTTCCTCGGCGTAACGCTTGCCTATGGTGCTGTAGTTGAGCAGCATCGTCTCGATAGTCTCGCCAAGGATCTTGTCGCGGTCCTCGCCCGTGCTCAGCGCAGCCGTCTGCAGGAGGCGCAGGCTCTTGACAAAGATGGGGTTTATCTCGTTCCAGATGGGGATGTACGGTTCTATCGCATCGCCCAGCGTCATCTTCTGTTTACGCGTGAGGTCGTTCTTTATCCGTTCGAACTGCAGCTTCAGAGTGCCGTGCAGATGACTGCCCGTCTCCACGAACGCGTACTCGATGCTGGTGTCCATGCTGATGAATGTCGTCATGCGCAGAATGGCGCGCAGCATCTCTTCGTTGTACTCGCTGATGGCGTGGCTATAGAAGATATTCGACGGGTAGATGTAGATGACAACCGCTCCTACCGCGCCGAGAAAGAGCACCGCGTAGGCGGCGAACCCCGATATGCTCGAGAGGATCGCCGCGACGAGGAGTGTCGGCAGGATCGTGAGCACCGCTGTCGCGATTATCTCGCGCGCCGAGTATGGGAATAAGACGAAGCTGAGCTTGCGCTGCATCGATTCGTCGTCGTACCCGAAGACCGGGAGCGAACGGCCTAGCTTGTACACATCAGAGAATGCCATGTGTCCACCGTGCGTATCCTGCTCCCCCATAACTGATAATGACTGATGATCATCGACTGGCCGTTGTATGCGGTGATGCGTGCGGCGATATCATGTGTCTTCCACGTACTCGCTCTCTTCCGCCGCTTTGCGCGTGTCGGTTTGGACTATCGCTTCGCGCAGGATCGCCTGCAACTGCTTGCGGTACTCGTCCCGGAACAGGTCCTCGTTCTCCGGCGAATTTAGCGGTTCGAGTTGGTCCATCAGTTTCGTGAAGAGTATGTTCGCGTCGGCTACGATCGGTGCCTCGAGGAGGTCCTCCTTCTCCCCTGCCGTCTTGACGAGGAGGTCTTTCGCCCAACCGCGTAGCGCTATATCGCGAAGCACGTCATCGTATCCTTTGTATCCTTGCGTGTTCTTGAGTATCATCTTTATGGTGACCGATCGCCCTTCGAGGAGGTGTGCTGTCGGTTCGAGCTGGTCCGTCTGCGGGTTGTAGACGAGAAGCTCCTGGAAGACGGGTTGGTCTTCCCATTCCTTGAGTACCTCTGTCACGGAGAGCACTCGTCGTTGACGGCCTAATCCCGACGGTGTCTTGATGAGGTTCTGGATGATGATGAGGTCGGTGACCTTGAAGCTGCCTTTGGGTACGCCGAGGTCGTTGACGACACGGTCGTAGACGCCGTACGGGGTGTCGGCGTGGATGGTGCCTGCGACCACGTTGCTCATTGCGCCGACGCGCATCGCTTCGTAGAGGACTGTCGCTTCCTTGGAACGGACTTCGCCGACGATGAGCGCTGAGTCGCCGAGGCGCAAAGATGTGCGCAGGCCGGTGTCGAACGGCATCTCCATGCCGTCTTTGAGGAGGGCGGAACGCACTTTGAGCGGTAGGATATCGTAGCCGAGCCGCTTGTAGTCGAGAACTGGCAGTTCGGCTGTATCTTCGATGGTGATGATGCGGTATTTGGGGAGTATCTCGAGGATGAGGCTGCCGAGGAGGCTTGTCTTGCCGCTGCCTCTCGGTCCTGCTGTGAGGAAGCTGCGGCCGTGCGCGATGACGAGGCTCATGAGCCCGGAGAACCATCCGTTGAGCGCTTTGTGCCGCATGAAGAGCGGTAACGTCCACGGGTGCTCGCGGTGTTTTCGTATCGAGTATCCTGTGCCGAACATGCTGAATGGGTCGATTATCGCGGCGACGCGTGCACGGATATTGTCCACTTTTATCTCGCCGTCGAGCTGTGGTTGCGCTCGGTTGAGCGGGCGCCCAGTGCTTATCTTGAGCCGCGTCGCGAGGTAGTTGAGGAAATCGTCAGAGGGATAGATGTTGCTCGTGCACTCCTGGTATTTTGAGTGGACGATGCGCATGCTCGTCTTGTACGCTGGCGGGTTGATGTTGATCTCGAGTATCATCTCGTCGGAGAGGAGGTGCTCGAGGATGCCGAAGTTCTGGTACCATCGCTTGATGTACGCGTTCGTGCTCACGCCTTCGTCGCGGAAGCGCGCCATGTCTTCGTAGAGGTCGAAGAGGTCGTTGAATGATACGTTCATCTCCGGTATCTTCATGTTGTAGATGTATCCTGTGCCGGAGAGCTTCTTGTAGATCTGCACGACCGCTCCGGTCTTCAGGCTGTATTGGTCGACGAGCATGACGTTCTCGGGGAGCACGGAGAGCCTGACGTCCACGAAGAACGGTTCTATGGAGAGGAGCTTGAATTGCCTGTCGTACTCTTTCGTGAAGAGCTTCGCTTTGAGGCGTAGCCTGTCGAATTCGCGGTGGCCGATGAAGGTGCGTATCTGGTCGGTCATCGTCGGCGCGGTCAGGTCGATGCCTTCCTCATCGCAGTCTATCTCTATGACTTCGTGCTCACGCTCGATGTATCACACCTCTCCGGAGAGCCTCCCGACGTCAGGGTTTATAAGGGTTGCGACGGGAGAAGGACGGGGCGGTTTCATTGTCAAATAGCGCTGCCTTGACCGGGCTTTCAAATTGGTGGTTGCCTGTACTCGAGTGGGTGATGCGCTCGCCAACCATGTGCGGTCTCTGGTCGCAGCGCAATCGTCAAGTGATGTTGCGAAAGTCTGACTCAAAGAAGTAGTTACGACTGAAATGATGCGCTGTGATAAGAACGGGCGGTGGATATCTCGGGTCTATTTCTCGAGTTCGCCCAGTCGCGTCTCGATGTCGATTAGTTTCTTCTGCAAGAATTCATTCTGCGCTTTGAAGATGCCGACTTCCTCGCGGTAGACATTGACGAGGTCCTTGAGTGTCGCCTTGATATCGGCGAGCTCTTGCGGGTTCGCACTGCCGCCTCCTCCGCTGACTTTGATGTTCTGCACGAATTTGTTCGTGTCTTGTTGCGCGGCGTAGATGTCGCCGAGATTTTTCGAGAGTGTCGTGTTGACGCTGGTCTGCACTTGGTCGAACGATTCCCGTGTCTGCGATCGCATGTCTGTCTGGAGCGTCTTGAGGAATTCGTAGATGAATGAGAGTTTCGCGTTGACGTCGGAGAATGCCTTGTTCATCGCGGGGCCGCCTGTGCCGCCCACGCCTCCTGCGAGCTGTTGGTTGATGGTCTCTATCTGTGTAGCGAGGATGCGTAGTTCTTCGCGGAACTGTGATTCCGCTTTCTGTTTCTGGTTCCCGAAGTCCATCGCCACGCTGTATCCCTCTTGATGCCCGTCTCCGTCCTCTCCTGAGGGCTATTTAAACATTTGTCATTCCGCTGGAATGGATACGGACTCTCGCGACGACGTTTTTTTCGCTCCGTGGTGTTGCGCTGTTTTCGTAGTTGTAACTACTCCTTGTCGTTAGTCATTAATGTGGTTGTTTGTGTTATGGTGTTGCTTCACGGCTGTACTGCAGTAAGAGGGGGTGTGGCTCTTGGAGCAGTCTGCTACTGTTTGTCTTTCGTCGATGTTACTTGTCATCTATGTTTCGCGCTGCGACGGATGTAGTGCCATTGGCACCATGGTCTCGGGACTCGCGAGATTGCTCGCTTCTGCTCGCAATACTCGTCCCTCGGGTTTCACGTCAAGGCAGCGCGGTAACTAATGATTATTGCACGATCAACTGCGTGTGGAGGTTCGTGCTAGAATTCTTCTTCGAACTCCTCTTCGCCGCCTGACGCTTCTTCTTCCCCGTCTCCTTCCTCGAAGGCTTTCTCGTACTTGTCGTTCTCGGTCTTCTCTTCGAAGTCCTCGTTCGAGTCGTATCCTTCCATGAAGGCTCCTTCTTCGGGGCTTATCTCGTCGTTTTCCGTGAGCTCTTCGCGGGCGTTGTCTCCATAGACATCTTCTTCCTTCTCTTCGCTAAAGTCATCGCCTGGCATAGGTCTCCGCCCGACGCCAATCCTATATAAAGATTTCTCCCGTTGGTGCTGTTGTCGCGGACAAAGTTCCTGTTCGGTTGAGTGTGTGCAAGATACGCTCATTAATACCACTTATTAGTGGTTAAAATAGTAACATTTATAAACCTCCGTCCATTATAGTATCGCTATGGCTGATGAGTTCCATACTCAACCAATCGATGTACCTCCCGAGCTGCTTCATCCTGCGACAACGCAAGGCGTAGAAGGGCAACAGGTGTATCGCGATCCCGATGTGATGGCGACGTTATCGCGTCTTCGTAGTGCGCCGTCACAGGTGCAGGTCGCGGGTATCGATTTACTGCGCGCCACTCCTGCTAAACCGTTGGATAACGATCCTTTCGCATCGCTACGTGAGAGCAAGAAGAACGATGTGCCGCAACTGCTTCCGACGGCACAACCCGATCAGCTCGCGGTGATCCCGACGATATCGGTGCATGATGCGCCGCTCTCGGCCGACGATCTATCGTACGAGCTTGAAATCACTTCCATGATTGAACGTTACGCCTCGGACCAGCCGGTCATCCCGAGCGCCGACCTGCTAAAGACGCCTATGCAATTCTATTTCCCTCCTCCGCGTACCGCATCCCCTGCTGTACTCTCGCATCGACGTTCATTGAAAGAGGGGTACGACATACGCGCCACTGCGCGGTATAACGAGATGTTGGATAACGTTGCCGTCAAATCCGCGCAACGCATCGCGCAACGTCTCGCAAATCAAGATGCCAGGGTGCGCTTCGGCGTGGATGAGCTGCGCGATCTCAGAATCGACCTCATCGACAAGACGTACTTGCGTATGCTGCGCGATATGCAGGAGCTGCCTCTCTCCCCCGATGATGTGAGTATTGTCGCGACCCGTCGTGCCTTGCCCCGCAGGGACGGTACCACGACGATCCGTGCTGACGCGTACGGGTCGGTAGGCCCCATGCTCATCGATGATGTGCTTGAATACTCGACGTTGCGCTTCGCTTACGCCGCGGCAGGCGTCAGCCCCGAGAACGTCCTGGCTGAGTGGGGCAACGCGTCCGGAATCGCGCTCTGGAATTGCGGAGTGCCGACGAGGATGCTTGCAGGCAACGGTGATGTGAACCATGCGATACGCACGTATGGTGAGCTATGGTCGTGGTTCCGCGATCCGAAGAACGGACAGAGTGTCGAACTCAGCGGTGCTGAGAAGGGTGTGTACTTGAATGCCCGTCCGAACGATGGTGGCGTGGATGCTCCGCGTCCGGCGAACAATGCCATCCCTGCGTTATTCGAGGAGCTTCGGAAGAATATAGAGAGTCTATGGTGCCCGACGATGGTGGACCGAGTCTCTCGCGGAAAATACAGTTTCCTGATCCAGCCGGTGGATGCCGGCGGCGTGATACCCCGGAACACTGATGAGATGACTATCGAGAGCAGGGAGATTCCGCTCGTGAAAGTCCCCATCGTGTTCTCTGAAGGATTGCTGCATGATGTCCTTCCCGGCGGGCACTACGGTGATATCGTGGTCACCGCACGTGACGATGTCGCATACTCTCGTGAGCGTGCGGTTATGGTGTACACTGCTGCCGTGGAGCGATCGAAGTACGCTATACAGCGTTTTGACGAATGTGTGTTCGCGGATTTCCTCGATAGATTCCCTTCTACGTCGAGATGAGCAGTACGTCGGTTGTGGCTCGGTTGTAGCCCTATTGACATCATCCGCAATGGCGGCCCGCTCATCGTTATTCATTAAATTAG
>Ga0209211_10008205_pt1 | contig 14365 bp, 17 predicted proteins | sample RifGroA2_FD_183992 | JGI IMG/M metagenome (GOLD analysis project Ga0209211, IMG submission 183992) | Groundwater microbial communities from Rifle, Colorado, USA - Groundwater A2 (SPAdes) (version 2) | ecosystem: Environmental > Aquatic > Deep subsurface > Groundwater | place: Rifle, Colorado...
TCGGGCGTCGGGCCGGCAGGCGGGGAGTTCCCCTCGGTGTCTCTCCGTGTAATGGCTTTTTCTCCGAAACTGAGGCACCACCGTGTGGGAATATGAAAAAAATGAAACGGCAGGTTGACGAAGCGTTGAAGGATGGGGATGAAACGTATGCCGGGTGGGACGCTCCCGGTTACGGGTGAATCGGTCCGCCGTGGTTCTTCAGGAAACCACCGCCGCGCCGGGAAAGGACTGCCTGGATTTCAGCAAGGATGGCAAGTGCGATCTCTTCAGGGGACTCTGCCCCGAGGTCGAGGCCGATGGGGGTATGAAGCCGGGCGCGCTGTTCTTCGGTCGGATGAAATCCGCTTTCATCCAATTTCTGGAGAAGCAACTCGGTCCGCTGTTTCGGACCGAGCAGACCAAGGTAACGGAGCGGAGTGGGGAGGAGGTGCCTGAGAATTTCGAGATCGTGCAAAAAGTTATGGGTCATGATCACGACGACACCGTGTGGGCTGAATTCGAGTTTCTCGTGGTATTCCTCCGGGCGCGCGAGCGAGAGCCTGTCGGCCGTGGAGAACCGTTCCTTCGTTAGAACAGCCTGACGGTGGTCCACCACGGTGACATGCCAGCCCAACTCTTTTGCCAGTCGGGCCACCGGAATCGCGTCCGATCCCGCCCCGATGATGACCAGCGGGACCGGAGGGGAGAGGAACTCAATGAAGGCCTCGACCGATCCGTGGGTCAGGCGGTACTCTTTGTTCGCGGATCGTCCGAACTTGAGAGCCTCGTGGCAATCTTCCAGCAATGCGGAGGTGAGGAAAGGCTCTTTCACATCCTCCGTTACGGTCCCATCCTCCAAAAGCGTAACGCGCGCCCCTACGTGCACCTTGATTTCCCCCTCGACCCGGAAGACGGTGGCCATGACCCCCGCTTTTTGTTGACGGAGGCAGTCATGGAAAAATCGGAACTGGAGAGCCCCCTGCGGGTGGGTCACCGGCTCCAGCAACAGGTGGATGATCCCGTTGCATCCCTGGTTAAGCCCCCATGCATCCGCATCGGAAACCATATCATAAACCGCGAGTTGGGCCTTGCCGTTCATGACGTGGAGCTTTGCCTTCTCGAGCACATCTGTCTCAAGGCATCCGCCGCTGAGAGAACCGATGGTTGCATCCGCGTCAGTCATCAACATGCGCGCCCCGGGACGGCGGTACGTGGACCCTTTGACCTTGACCACGGTCGCCAGGGCAAGCCTGGTGGGGGAATGCTGGAGGGATTCGTACGCCTCAAAGATATTTTGAAGTTCTTTCATTGCTGAGAAATTGCCCACCCGAAACACGAATCACGCTAAAAGAAATAGTTAGAACCCATCTCAAAAACCTTATTCTTGTTGTTGTGAGCCACAAGGAGCCGGAGGCCCATTACGAACGCACGCGTCAGCGTGCGACTATATTGACAGTTGCTGTCGCAACTGTTGTAATAAGCCTCCGGCTGGCTAATTCATTTTTGAGATAGGTTCTAAGAATATTCCGTCTCTCAAGCCGAGAGAACTGATCCTGATCCTGTATGTGCGTATGTCCGAAATAGTAAGATGCTGACGCACCGGTTTTTTAGAGCGCAGATCCCAATGGGAGATTGCTAGCGCAATCTTTTGTTGGTAGGCCGCTGGCAGCCTCCGGCTGGTCAATAATCCCCTTGGATCCAGGTCATGGAACTCTCAAGCGAACAATATCAAACCCTTGCTGACGTCGTTTCCGGTAGACCGGAAGTCGATGTGCTCTATCTGTATGGCTCGTACGCTACATCTGCTGCAAATCGATTGAGCGATGTTGATCTCGCTATTCTGGTCTCCGACGAGGTCCCGGAAACCCGCTACTTCGACTTGCGAAGAGAGTTGATTGCGGTCTTCGCCTCGCGGCTCGAAAACGAGAATATTGATCTCATTGTATTAAACAATGCTCCGGCGCATCTGGCGTTCGAAACGATTGCTCCAAGAAGGATCCTGTACGAGCGCGAGCCGGATCGACGAGTCGAGTTCGAAACACGCGCCGTGAACCGGTTCATGGATTTTCGCCCGTTCCTCGAAGTGCGCAGAGCATATCTTAAGCGGCAACTCGCTGAAGGCACCTTCTTTGGTTAGCGAACTTGTTCTTGCAAAACGGCTCCACAAGCTTCGCGAGTATGTACGGTTGCTGAACATTCTTCGCTCAGAACCGAAGGAGCGTTTTATTTCCGAGCCGTTCGTGTATGGAAACGCCGAGCGATATCTTCAGTTGGCAATCCAGACCGCGCTCGATATCGGTAATCATATCCTTGCCGATCGAAAGTTCAAGGAACCCGATGAATATCGTGACGTGATCAGAATGTTGGGTGAACACGGCGTTATTGAAAAAGACCTTGCGGCCCGACTTCTGCCGCTGGTGGGATTGCGGAACATCCTCGTGCACGAATACATGGATATTGATCGTGGACGGTTATATGAATCCATCCAAAACGAGCTCGAAGACTTCGAACTATTCGCGCGGCAGGTTGGGAAGCTTTTGTGAGACCATGGAACTCTTGCGGAACAGATAACGTCACACTCTTCTCTGACGTATGACCCAGCCGTCGATGCGCTTTACATTCGATTCATTGAGGAACGTGTCGAATCGGAAGTGATCCGGTTGAATGAGTCCGTGAGCATTAACATAGGGCCGAATGAGCAGGTTGTGGGCATAGAAGTATTGGATGCCAGTGAATCTCTTCCGGGGATCAAGGAACAGAAAGTTGAATTGGAAAATCTTGTGTCCGGATGAGTTCCTCACAACTCCGCCGCCCCTCGCGTTCAGTTTGTTTGAATCTAAGAGAAGCGTGCCTGCACGCCCGCCTTCAGCAAGCGTGCGGCGGACAGGCCGAAGTGCCATAGACCAATGGTTGGAGATGGTATCACTTCTTTTGGCACAAAGGCGGAGGCGAAGCGAAGGTACGAAGCGCATTTTGCCAGCAAGCTGATCCCGACTCGTCGGGGTGACGGGGAGAATAGTGAGACAGACTCAGCTCTCGATTTTTGCCAAAGATTGCGGCTATATTACTGCTGAACAGCACGAAAAGCTTGTGAAAGAATGTTCGGAGATCGGTAAAATGCTGGGATCGATGCTTAATAATACAGAATCTTTTCTAATCCATAAGAAGGCTAACGTCTGACCTCTGACTTCTGATCTCTGATCTCATAACCCGCAATCGCCAATGACTTGCTCATCCCTTTCCCGAACAATCACACTTTCCCTGCTGCTCATCACGCCGTTGTTGTTGCATGCGCAGATAGAAAGCGACATAACTTCGCGGATGGCAGGGTCGGCCACCGCCGCCTACTACTATATTGCCAAACCGGGGGAACTGACAATCAATGTAAATCTCTGGGGTCAGGTGCGGCTGCCCGGCCGCTACGAAGTAGCCAGCAAGACCGACCTTATACAGTTACTTTCCCTTGCAGGGGGGCCGACCACCGCAGCGAAATTGAGCGAAGTTAAAGTCACTAGAATCTTTCCGACAGATTCAGGTCTTGCCAGACAGGACCACTACGTCAATTTGGAAAACCTTGAGGGTGTAACCGAAGAGGACATGAAGCTCTATCCCGGGGATACGATATTCTTTGATACAACCGCTTGGGCTCAGGTGAAGGATGTCTTGGGTGTACTCGCTTCCGTCTCAACATTTTCTTATTCGCTTTACTTGTTGTTGACACTTGTGACGAAGTAGATTCGGAGCTGTCGATCCATTCAGGTTGTTCGAGGACCAACTCCCAGGGGGATGAGCATCCACGTCAACATCTGGGGTTTTGTACAGATACTCGGACGTTGCGAAGTTGTGAGTTCCACCGCCCCTGTCCGTAAGGGAATCCTTCTGAAATGATTGATCCCGCCAAGACCCGGGAAAGGGTCCTGGCCCTTTACCCCGGCGACACCATGGTGATAGAAAGTGTGCTTGGAACTGGTAAGAAAACGTTTTCTGAAAATGAAACAGCTGTAGCAAACAACCGAGATACTTCTTGGAAAATATATAATGATATATTGTTTTGATATTGATGGCACGATCTGTAGCAATACTGATGGAGAATACGAAGACGCTAAACCTTTTTTTGAAATAATTGAGAGGGTGAATAGACTTTTTGAAGAAGGTAATACTATTTATTTTTATACCGCAAGAGGAGCAAGTACAGGCAAAGACTGGAGCGAGATTACCAAAAGTCAGTTAGAAACATGGAGTGTTAAATATCATCAGCTATTTTTTGGTAAACCAACAGCTGACATTTATATAGATGATAAAGCTATTGGTATAAAGGATTGGCTTAACAAGGTGAATAATGCGTAGCAAAATATATCCTGTCAATCCCGTCCCTGGGGGATTGAATGACCTCTACGGTAAAAATATCAAAACAGCAATCTTTAATGCTTGAATATTATATTTCCAATTGCCCGCGATTAGCCTATAACGGGGAAGCTTTAAAAATTCTAAAAGATTCTGATATTATAGATGGAGTAGAACTCACTGATATCTCTGAAGAATTTTTATTATTCAAGAAACATGGTGTAAAACTTTCGTCTCATACACCCGGAATGCAAATAACACTGAACCTTGCTAGAAAAGACTTTATGAATTGTTTTGACGGAAACCATGGGAAACAACTATTAAGATCTTTTGAGTTATCTGATGCTCCAACTGTAGGCTTGCACATTGGATATTCCGCTGAACGTGTATACAAAATGTACTCTTGCCCAAACATACCAGCTGAGGGAACACTGATTACTGATCGTGATGAACTCATGAGTAGAATGCGCAAGAACATAGTGTCTTTTAAAAATGAAGTGGACCTGATATCTCCGGACAAGACAGTTGTGATCGAAGGCCTGGATTATCATCGTGAAATGGATGTACAATGGGAAATTCAACCAGACGAATCAAAAAAGAATAAGAACGAGATATTAAGAACAATCTCAAGATATGGAATCAACGCCGGATTACTCTTTGTTACGGATCCCACTTTTCAAAAAGAACTTCTGGAAACAACAAATGCGAGAAATGAATCAAATGAGATAGGTTACCTGCTTGATATAGGGCATACCTATGTAACCGCCGACACGAAGATCTTTCGTGGAGAATTTCTTGGGACGATAGAAGATTACTTTGCCAATTTGTTATTACGGCTCGGGAGATATGTGAGACAATTACACATTTCTGTGCCCCAAGAACGAGTCTCCGGAGGTTTCCACGATGCGCATGGGATATTCAAAGCCGGCGAGTATCTCACTGAACACATCATAGAACTGACCAAATTGTCAATAGAACAAGCTCCATGGGTAAGGGTTATTACCCTCGAAATGAAGACCGGTCTTGATCCCATTCAACATGTTTCTGAATTGGAGAGACAACTAGTCTATTTACATGGAAAACTAAATACCAGAACATCAATTCAAAAGTGAGAACATAAATGAAGGTACTAATTGCCGGCGGAGCGGGATTTATCGGGTCGTACATTGCACAAAAGCTCGTTCGAAGGGGTGACGAAGTTATTATCTATGACGGATTCTTAAGTTATGTAAATCCTTTCGATGTCAATTATGAAATTCCAACGGATCTTTTAGATAGAAAGTGGTCCATACGTGAATTGATTGAAAAACGATTTGTTGGTATTACCGATAAAATAAAAATTATCAGGGGAGATATACGACATAAAGGGAGATTGGCGAAAGTCATAAATGAGCATAGACCGTCAAAAATAATTTGCCTTGCTGCATTACCACTTGCAACGGCCTCAAATATTTTTACTGAAGATGCTATGAGCATCCACACCGCGGGGACTGCAAATATATTAGAAATTCTTCGTGACATTAATTTTGTTGATCAATTTATATATACTTCGTCAAGTATGATTTATGGCAACTTTAATAGTGATAAGATAGCGGAAAATGAGCAGGCAAATCCAATTAATATTTATGGTGGTACTAAATTATGTGGCGAAATATTAACTAAAGTTTATAGTGAGCAATTCGGCATAAATTATACAATTATTCGACCTTCAGCAGTATATGGACCAACTGATGTTAACAGAAGAGTGAGTCAAATATTTCTTGAAAACGCATATAACGGGAAACCTATTCCCATACATAATGGAGGAGTATCACGATTGGATTTTACATACGTAAGAGACGTTGCGGATGGGTTTGTACTAGCTTTGGATAATAGCGCTGCGATCGGAGAGACATTTAACATAACACGAGGTGAGGGTAGAAGTCTAATGGAGTTCTTCGAGATACTAAAAAGACATTTCCCCGATATTAAGACTATAGAGACAAAAACAGAAAAGACTGAAAAACGACCAGAGAGAGGTGCATTGAATATTGATAAGGCCAAAAACATATTGGGTTATCATCCCCGATACTCTCTTGAAGATGGAATAGAAGAATATGTCGAATATGTAAGAAAAGAAGGACTGGTATAAGATGAAAATTCCTTTGTGTAAGCCGTATTTTGATGAAAAGGAATATTCTGCTGTTAAGGAAGTTATGCAATCAGGTTGGTTAGCCCATGGTCCAAAAACTACTGAGTTAGAGAATAACTTCGCGCAGTTGTTGGGAGTCAAAAAAGCAGTTGCAGTAAATTCTTGTGCCTCAGCCCTACAGTTAGCAATACTAGCTACTGGAAAAGTTGGAGAGATTATTTTACCGAGCTTCACTTTCGTTGCTTCTGCGAACGCCATTGTCCATTCGGGTTGCACTCCTGTTTTTGCAGATGTTGATTACAATACGTGTAACATCGATCCTCAAGACATCAGAAAGAAAATAACCGACAAGACTATCGCCATTATGCCGGTGCATTTTGCTGGCCAACCCTGCGATATGGAAGCAATATTGGAAATTGCTAAAGACCATAATCTCATGATCATCGAAGATTCTGCTGAAACAATCGGTGGTATGTATAATAACAAGATGGCAGGGTCATTTGGCATTGGTTGTTTTTCTTTCTATCCGACGAAAAATATGACTTGTGGGGAAGGGGGAATGGTTACAACAGATGATGAGAAGCTAGCCGAAACAATTTCAGCGCTAAGAGCTCATGGAATGTCAAAATCCACCTTTGATAGGTCAAAAGAAAGAACGCCGTGGTACAGAGCTGCTACGTATGCTGGATTTAATTATAGAATGAGCGACATAGCTGCGGCAATCGCGGTTGAGCAATTGAAGAAGTTGAATCGCATGAATGATTTAAGGATAGAGCATGCAAGATATCTTAGTGAGAATATCAAGAACGAGCACATTGTTGTACCAAAAGAGACGGTTGGGGTTAAGCATGTGTATCAGATGTATACAGTAAAAGTAACAGACAAAATAAATAGAGATCATTTTGTGAATTGTCTAAGAAGTATGGGGGTCGAAGCAAGCGTACACTTCCATCCCCCTGTTCATGAACAGCCATTCTACAAAAACAACAATTGTAAATTACCTGTTACTGACATGGTCTCTAGCTCAATAGTAACTTTGCCCATGTTTCCACAGTTGTGTAAAGAAGAACTCGACTTCATCATATCTTCTATTGATGAGGCTATCTCCGCCGGAAAAAAATGAATGAAATACTAATGAAATCCATAAGTGAGGCAATGTACATCAGATACCATGTTTGACCAATGAACATCCTAGGGTGAAAAATGTCAATCTTTATTATCGCTGAAATTGGAATCAATCATAATGGAGATATTAGTGTAGCCAAGAAGTTGATCGATGTTGCGGCTGATGCTGGTGTAGATGCGGTAAAATTTCAAAAGCGTACGATCGATCTTGTCTATAAAAAGGAATTTCTTGATTCGGCTAGAGAAAGTCCTTGGGGGTCAACACAGAGGGATCAAAAAGAAGGACTGGAATTTGATCTTGATGAGTATCAAGAAATTGATGAGTATTGCAGGGAAAAGAAGATGGAATGGTTTGCTTCCGCTTGGGATCTTCAAAGTCTTGATTTCTTGAAGAGATTTGATCTCAAGCTTAATAAGGTAGCCTCTGCTATGATCGTCTACGAAGAATTTATCCGGGCTGTTGCTTCGGAACGTAAACATACTTTTGTTTCAACGGGAATGTCGAAAATCGAAGATATCGACAAAGCTGTTAACATATTTAGGGAAGCGAATTGCCCGTTTACTTTGATGCATTGTGTATCGACATATCCCATGATGGATGAAGATGCTAACTTGAGGGCAATACTCACCCTTAAGAAAAAGTATAACTGTGAGGTCGGATATAGCGGCCATGAAGTTGGACTCGCTGTGTCGTATGCAGCCGCAGCTCTAGGCATTACAGCACTAGAAAGACATATCACATTAAACAGGGCTATGTATGGATCAGATCAAGCATCTTCAGTGGAACCAGCGGGATTGAGAATGCTTGTTGGGGGCGTTCGTAAAATTGAAAAAGCTATGGGCACAGGGAACCTGGGGATGAACGAAAAGGAAATTCCCATAGCCAAAAAATTGCGTGAACATATAGGATTCCCGAGCGCTAGCGAATAACTTTCTCGTGATCACATTTGGACAATCGGCAACAAGTCGGAAGGTTATTCCCTGCCCAGTTGATTTAGTCTGCTTAATGATCGTCGAGCGAACGGATCGCTGGGGTTGCTCAGGGGGCCCCAAGCGCCGAGCCGTGAAAGGTTAGTCTATCCCCTCCGGAGAGCATTTGAATCATCGGTCGGCACCGGAAGCAAGCGAGCGTCCGAAAGGCCCCGTTCCATCAACACCCTTTGTATCAATGCCTGAGGCAATCACTACCGAATGACCCCTGACCTCGACACCGACTCGACTGAGCTCGTCGAAGTCGTCAATCATCACAACGGCCAGCTCCAACCCCCCGAGCGAGTGGGTGAACGGTTCTCCAGCCTCCACGGTCGTTGCTTTGACCATCTGCCGGCTGATCGAGCTGGCACTGATGCCGGGGCTGTTCAAGAACTGGTCAACCTCTTCTTTTTAGCGACGCGCGTTAACGCGACGGATCAAATCCCAGTAGGCTTGTTTGACCAACTCTGCCGTTTGACGATACAAGGGTTAGCTCTTGAGCCGATACGATATCCGTGTTTTGTGTTCGAGAAGGCGGGGCAAGGTGCAACCGGGTTTTCTCCCATCGATCACAACCGATTTCGGATTCTGGGCCCAAGGGATCTGCTGCCTTCCCTCTTGGTGCCTTCCTTGGGGGTTGGCAACACTGGCTTTTTTAAAATTCATCACGGTTTGCTTTACCTCCCGCGCAACTCCTCGCAGTTCCCGAGCGAGATTTGTCTGCGCACCGCTGACTATGCCCATGACGATCCCTTCGAACGGGTCCTCGATCCCTCCCAAAATCCGTTCCTGATCTTTGAGAACCTTCTTTTGATTCACTACCTCGTTCCTACGCATGGCGATGATCCTTCCCGTTCCGAAGGAATCCTTTCAGGATTGGTGACTGACTTTTCGGTCTTCACCTCAGAATACCTATGGCCGTGTTTGTATTCAAGACCCATGTTCAACTAATTTCGAAACATCCTCCACAATGGTAGTACCATCATTTATAACAGTCCGTACTTTATCATCGAGACTTCCGAAGAAATGCCTCTTACCATTTGGGGATGGTAACATACTAGAACATGTTATTAGAAGATCAAAACATTACGGTTTGTATCCAATTGTATGCACGACAGTTGACCAAAGTGATGATATTATTTCGGACATAGCACAAAAAGAGAATGTAAAATGTTTTAGAGGAAATCCGATTAACAAACTGAAAAGATGGCTTGATTGCTGCGTCAGCTTCAATATCCATCGATTCCATACGATTGATGCTGATGATCCCTTCTTTGACGGTGATCAAGTTAAACAGAGTTTTTTTCTTCTTGAGGAGGGCTATGATATGATTTGCCCCACAGTATCATCGAGTGCAGGTGGGGCAAGTGTGGGATATTCTCTTACCACAAATGTAGTCTCCCGGGCGTGTAAGTTATTTGGTGAGGGGGAAGATACTGAGATGATGTGGTATTATATTGAAAAAGTAGAAGGAGTAAGAACAATCATTCTACCTGAAAATAGTTCAAACCCGATAAGAGTTCGTCTAACCCTGGACTACCAAGAGGATTATTGGTTGTTACAAACGGTGCAAAGAATTGTAGGCAACTTAGCCCATCGAAAAGATGTAGAAGAACTCTTCAGAAGAAATCCCGATTTACATAAAGTAAACTGGTTTCGAAACGATGAATGGAAGCAAGCACAACTTGCAAAGAAACGTACATAATGTCTAATGAGGTAAAAATGATGATAGACTTAAAGAAAGATCCTTATGGCAAATATAATGGCAATGAGTTGGAATATGTCAGTCAGGTTTTGAATTCCGATAATCGAAAAGACAATGAGCTCCCGTGGACACAGCGTTTTGAAAAGAAGTTTTGTGAGGTAATGGGCGTTCAATATGCTGTTACATGTAATTCCGGTACCTCGGGACTTCATTCCGCTATTGTAGCTGCGGGGGTTCAGCCTGGAGACGAAGTAATCTGTCCGGGTTTGGCTGTAATCATGGATGCATATGCCATAATTCATGCCAATGGAGTTCCCGTTTTTACAGATGTGAACAGAAACACACAAACAATTGACCCTGAAGATATCGAAAAGAAGATTACTTCAAAAACCAAAGCCATCATTGTGGTTTCATTGCAGGGCTTACCGGCCGACATGGACCCAATCATGAAAATTGCAGACAAGAACAAACTTGTTGTGATTGAAGATTCGGCCCAAACAATGCTTGGAAAATATAGAGGGAGATTAGCTGGGACGTTAGGACACATTGGTGTATTTAGCTTTGAAAATAAAAAACATATTACAAGTGGTAGTGAAGGCGGAATGATAGTTACCGATGACGAACATTTAGCAAAGCGTGCGAGAAAATTTGCCGGGATCGGGTATAAACACCTTACATCGACCACGGGCAGAACTTCACTGGCATTGTCAACTGTACAAGATCCAAATTACGAAAGGTTTGATTCGATAGGACTTAACTATCGAATGAACGAAGTCTCAGCTGCAGTTGGATTAGCACAACTAGAACGTGTTGAAGTTTTGGTTGAGCGACGAAGGGAAGTTGCAGCACTCTTCAGAGAAGCCGTAGGAAAGTGTTCATGGCTTGTGGAACAAAACATTCCTGAACACTATGTCCATTCACATTATACATTTAGTGTACAGTATTTTGGTAATGAGGCTTTAGGTCTTAGTTGGAAGGAATTCTACAATAGGTATCTGGAAATGGGTGGGGATGGATTCTATAGTGCCTGCAAAGTGCTGTATCTAGAACCTTTTCTTAAAGAATTCGAAATTAATGGATCTCGTTATAACCGTGGCTTATGCCCTATCGCCGAAGAGATCCAACCCAGGATCATGCAATTCAAAACAAATTATAGAAACTTAGATGTCGCCAAACAGAAGGCTCAGATATTAAAGAATTTGATAAGCTCTCTTTCGTAGTTCAAAGACAACTGAATGAAACACTCACCCACTTTTGGAATAGTACAAGGTCGATTAACTAGATCACCATCTCATAAGCTGCAATGGTTTCCACAGTTACAGTGGAAACGCGAATTTGAAATAGCCTCCAACCTCGGTCTGGACTACATTGAATTGATCGTTGAAAGACGACACAATCCCAGGAACCCTATTTGGAACCAAGTTGGGATTGAACATATCAAAAACTTGACCAAACAAAACAAGTTGACGATACATTCACTATGCAATGATTACGTGATTGACCATTGTATTAGTGCCGGCTCTCAAGTTCTTAATCAAACCACAAAATTGATTTCAATTGGTAAGACGTTTGGACTTAAGAAGTTAGTATTACCTTTGTTCGAAGAATCGGAATTGACGAAAAGCAACTACAAAGAATATAAGAGTCTATTGATGGAACTAGGCGATGCGTGTCTGGAAAACGATATGATTTTGTGTCTCGAGACAATTCTCGATGGTAAGCACTTACTGGAGATCATGATTGATTTGCGTCATAAGGGCATCTTTTGTGTTTTTGACACGGGGAATAGAATAGCTCATAATCATGATATCTACCGGGACATGTTGTTACTTCGTAATTACATTAGACATGTCCATATTAAAGACAAGAATGTTGATGATGAAAACGTATTGCTGGGAACAGGCAAGGTCAATTTCAAAAGAGTATTCAAATCACTGTCTGATATAGGTTATAGCGGTCCTTACACTTTTGAAACCACACGTGGAAATAATCCGGTAGAAACAGCAAAATACAATCTATTATTCTGCAAGTTCTTCATAAATGATACTATCGAAAATTAGGAAAATCTTTTTTGTCGGGTTGGGTGGTGCTGGTCAACGACACGCACGAATATTTAGAGAATTGTTACCGGCTTATGTTGAGTTCTCGGCGTTCAGGACTACGAACAAGACTCCTCTGTTACATTCGGATTTCAGTGTCAATAAGAACTCAACCATAGATGAACAGTATGATTTGAAAGTGTTCGATTCATTGGCAAGTGGCTTCGACAATTCCCCCGATGTGGTTGTGATTTCTACTCCGTCTGCGCTTCATTATGAGATTGCCAAAAGTGCGGCAAGTAACAGGATCAATATTTTTGTTGAGAAACCATTCTCCCACAATCTAGACCATTTCGATGAGTTGTGCCGTCTGGTCAAAGACAACGATTTGATATTCTTTATATCTTATCAGCGCAGATTTCATCCATTGATGATGAAAATCAAAAACATCATAGAGAGTGGTGATCTAGGAAAGATCATCACGGCGAATTTTGATGTAGCATCGTATGTACCTTCCTGGCATCCCTATGAGGACCATAGGCAACTTTATGCTTGCCGATCGGACCTTGGCGGTGGTGTACTGTTGACAGAAATCCATGAAATCGATTTATGCTATTGGTTTTTTGGGTTCCCCGACAGAGTCAGTTGCACAGGTGGGAACTATTCTGAGACTATTCTCGATGTTGAAGACACTGCTCACGTTACACTTGATTACACTCATTATTCTGTACAGGTCAATCTGTGTTTTATGCAAAAACAAACTCGCCGCAACATAGTTATTACTGGGACAAAGGGATGCGTTGAATGGAACCAGGAAGGAAATGTGCTCAAATCGACCTATTATGACGACGGAAGGAACACAATTGAATCTGATCCGAATTACAGGAATAACGATATGTTCCTCGCACAGGCCAAGTATTTCCTGAACGGGCTAAGAGTCGAAGACAATGCATACTGTTTGAAAGTTGCTGAAGCGTCACTTGCCATAGTTGGTGCAGCGAAAGAATCAATGAATTCCGACAAGAAAGTAAGCCTGACAGACTACCAATGGAAAGCATCTTAGAACAGTTCAGACTGACCAACAAAGTTGTGGTAATCACCGGAGGTGCAGGACTTCTGGGCGTGAAGCACGCCCAGGCAATTGCAGAAGCGGGCGGGATTCCAGTCTTATGGGATATCGAGAAATTCAAAGCAGAGGAAGAAGCTCATACAATCCGTAGGGAGTATAACGCATCGGCTTTGGGTTTAGGAGTTGATGTGACCGACCTGGATTCAATTGTGAGTGGGACAAGGACGGTAGTCGAGACATTCAAGAAAATAGACATTCTGATAAACAATGCAGCCGTTGATCCCAAAGTCTCGGAAGGGCACAACACGTCCTGGGGTAGATTTGAGAATTATTCACTGGTTTTCTGGAACAAGGAAATTTCAGTGGGATTAACCGGGGCGTTCCTATGCAGCCAGGTTGTAGGAAGACACATGGCGGCTAATAATCAAGGGATCATTATCAACATAGCGTCTGATCTCAGTCTGATTTCACCCGATCAGAGACTCTACAGAAAAGAAGGGCTGCAGAATGATGAACAGCCGGTGAAGCCTGTTACGTATTCAGTCATAAAACATGGATTACTCGGCTTAACGAAATATTTGGCTACCTATTGGGCCGACAAGAACATACGAGTCAATTCAATTTCTTTTGGTGGCGTTTATACCGGGCAACCGGATGAGTTTGTACAAAGACTTACGAGTCTGATACCGTTGGGCAGAATGGCAAGAGTGGATGAATATAAGGCAGCGATCGTATTCTTGTGTTCGGACGCATCTTCCTATATGACGGGAACGAATCTGGTTTTGGATGGTGGAAGAACTTGTTGGTAGAATGTTCTGTCAATTAACGATTCATTTGACTTCATAATAGCTATGACTAAAAATGATAAGATGATTTGCGGTTTGTGTGGAAGAGATGATTTTCGGGTAGTGGCTAGCAATAATCTCATAAGGTTCAAATGTTTTGGGTATGATAAAAAAGTGCTTAGATGTGTTGACTGTGGCCTTGTACAGTTATTACCC
>Ga0209211_10008206_pt1 | contig 14363 bp, 9 predicted proteins | sample RifGroA2_FD_183992 | JGI IMG/M metagenome (GOLD analysis project Ga0209211, IMG submission 183992) | Groundwater microbial communities from Rifle, Colorado, USA - Groundwater A2 (SPAdes) (version 2) | ecosystem: Environmental > Aquatic > Deep subsurface > Groundwater | place: Rifle, Colorado...
GTCGTGGCGTTTCCGTCAAAGTCGAAGGTGATCGACCCTACCGTCTGCGTGTTCCAGCCGCTGTTGCCGCTGGTGTCGCTCCATTCCGAGCCCAGCCAGCCCCAGTTGGCGTCGTTGTACCCGGTGTTGGTCGAGGTGAAGCCCGTGGCGCTATCCGTCCAGGTGCTGGTGTAGCTCGTGCCCAGCTTGACGCCCAATGCGTCGTAGTAGATCTTGCCATTGGTGCCGTCTTGAGTCCACACAGCATCCGCGCCGAACACATCGGCAGCCACCGTACCAGCGGTTACCGCCGTTAAACCAGAAACGTTATCGCGCGCCTGCGAAGTAATCAACCAGTTCGCGCCATAGGTCGTCGTCTCGCCGTTCCAAGTGCTCGTGCCGTCGATCAGATTCCAGTTCGCGTCATAGTGGTACGAGTAGATGTTCGTGTCCACGCCGTCCGTCCATGTGCCGCTCTCGATGATGCTGCCGCCCGTCTGCGTCGCCCAGCTAGAGCTACTGCCAGTGCTGTCGCTCCATGTGGAACCCGTCTGGTCGCCGTTCGCATCGTAAGTCGAGGTGGTGGTCGAGGTATAGCTGGTAGCAGTGTCGGTGTAGGTGTAAGTGAAGGTGTAACCAACTACATCACCGTTTGCATCTCTGTTTATAGTAAAGCTTTCCATGTCGATCTCCCGCGTACGTAGTTACTTCAAGAAGAAATGTAAGGTTAAATTACAAAACTAAAATTCAAGGTGCTCGAGTTTCCGACAAGATCCTGAACCCCCGCGATCTGTATCGCCGTTGTTGCATCGTAAATCTCTCCAGCCCCCAGCGTTACGGTAAGTGTAAGTGTCTTATCCCCATTCGACCACATAACACCGGATCGAGTTCCAGGCGCTCCATATGTATCGGATGTATTGAAGAAAGCTTCCAGTGTGGTCTTATTGCCAATTGCCTCAGAAAACGCGAAGACCAAATTGTCGCCGGCGTCGGCAGTGGTATTGCCAGTATCGTTTTGTGTCAGCTTGCCGTTATTCCAGCCATCGATCGGGGCAATCGTGTCGATCACGATGGCCTTGTTGTTCGCCAGGTTCTGGCCAGCAGGCAGGGTGGTCGATCCCATCGCATTGCCCGCGAGGTCGGTTACCGTCCCCGTCGTGAAGCTGCTCACCGTGAGGTCGGTGCTGTTGTCCCCCGCACCCACCGTGTAAGTGCCGTTTAAGGTCGTTCCCGCCGAGGCCGCCGTCAGGGTGATGGTGTCGTTGGTGTTCAGCGTGACGTTGAAGGTCGATCCAGACTGCACCGTTTCGCTCATCGTTGCGGTGATGTTGATCGTATCATCAGCCTTATAGGCGCCATCACCCGTCGATGAACCGAAGGATAATACTGTCGGCACGGTCGTGTCGTTGGTGACCGTCACGCTCACCGGGTCGCCCACGTCCACCATCGCGTTGCCGGCCGTGTCCGTCAGCTTGTTCGTGCCTTGCGTGTAATCCACCGTCACCGTGGCGTTGTTCGGGATGGTGTTGGTCAGCGTCAGCGTCACCGTCGTGCCGCTGGCGCTCACCGCCGTCACCGCGTTGGCCGCACTGTTCATCAGCACCGCGAAGTCCCCAGCCGCCGGCGTGCCCGTCACCGCTTCGCCCATCGTCAGCGTTACGGTCTTCGTTCCCGCCGTCGCCGCTTGCGCCGTGATGGTCGGGGCTACCCCGTCGATCACCAGGGCATTGCCGAATGCCAGCGAGCCCAACGTCCCCGGCGAGGCCAGCGTCAGCGTGGCGCTGTTGCCCGCTTCGTCCTGGATCGTGCCGCTGTTCAAGGCCAGCGCCGAGGCGCTCGTGTAGCCCAGGTCGGTCGACGCATCTCCCGCCTGCACCGTGTAGTTGAAGGTCAGGGTGTTGGTGCCCGTCCCGCTCACGTAGCTCGCCGTCCGGTCAATGGTGCCCGTTTCCAGCGTCAGTTGCGGGGTGCCCGTCACCGTGACCGCTTCGCTGAACTGGATCGTCACGGGGATCACGTCTGCCACGTTGTAGGTGGCGTCCGTAGCCGTCGAGGATACGCCCGCTACCGTCGGTACGGTCGTGTCATTCGTCACGGTCACCGACAGCGGGGTGCCCACGTCCACCATCGCGTTGCCCGCACCATCCAACAGCGTGCTCGCGCCTTGCGTGTAATCCACCGTCACCGTCGCATTGTTCGGGATCGCGTTGGTCAGGGTCAGTGTGACCGTCATGCCGCTCGCACTCACTGCCGTCACCGCGTTGGTCGCGGTGTTCATCACTACCGCAAAGTCGCCCACCGCCGGCGTGCCCGCCACCGCTTCGCTCATGGTCAGCGTCAGGGTCTTGGTTCCCACTGACGCCGCCTGTGCCGTGATCGTCGGTGCCAAAGTATCGATGCTGATGGCGGGCGTAGTGCCTGCGCCGCCAGCATTTCCGGCTGTATCGGTGTAGGCCCCGCTCGCAACGGTGATACTGGCATTACCTGAGGAACCAGCGGTCGGGGTGAAGGTGGCGGTGTAGACTTTGGAATCGGCCGTCACAACCGGGTCACTCAGAGTGCCGCCCGTGGTGGTTACTTCACCAGGCAAAAAGCCGATGGGTGCTTCGGAGAACGTGAGAGTGACAGCGGCGGTTTCACTTATCTTAACGGCGGGCACATTGCTGGTAATCGCCAGGGTCGGCGCCAGGGTATCAACAGCGATGGCGGGCGTAGTGCCTGCACCGCCAGCATTTCCGGCTGTATCGGTGTAGGCCCCGTTCGCAACGGTGATGCTGGCGTTGCCTTCAAAACCAGCGGTCGGGGTGAAGGTAGCGGTGTAGACCTTGGAATCGGCCGTCACAACCGGGGCACTCAGAGTGCCGCCCGTAGTAATGACATCGTCCGCAACAAAGCCGGTGGGCGCTTCGGAGAACGTGAGAGTGACAGTGGCGGTTTCACTTGCCTTAACGGCTGGCTTATTGCTGGTAATCGCCAGGGTCGGCGCGATTGTATCGACAGCGAAGCTGAGGGATGCGGCGGAATTGTTCTGTCCGTCGGCATTGTTAAAAGCGCCGGCGGCAACGCCGATGGTGGCCGTGCCCTCGAAAGCGGCGTTAGGTGTAAACGTGGCTGTATAGGTGTTATTACTGCCAGCGGCAATGTTCGACAATCCGCCGCTTGCCGTGGTGACCGTAATATCGCTGTCCGCAAAGGAGTTCGTGCCCGCCGGTGCGCTGAGCGTAAAGGTGACGGCGGCGGTCTCGCCAGCCTTGAGAGCTTTGTCGCTGTCGGTGGTGGTGATGGTTACTGTCGGGCCGGGGAGAGGGGTGGTTTCCGATGTACCCCATCCTGCCACCCAACCTGTTGTAGTTCCAAAAGTGGCTGTTGTGATGGACGTGGCAGCTATGTTGCTATTGGTAAGGAGGGCTATCTTGGCGTCATTCGACAGAACGGCGCCGTCGGTGAAGACAAGCTTGTCGCGACCGGCCGTGGTGGAGCCGTTAAGGACAGTGATGCGTTCGGTCAGGCTATTATTCACAAGACGCTCGAACACGATGGCGCCGCTCACTGCGGTCAGGCTCTTGGAGTAGTCGCCCCACGCTCCAGTGAAGTAGATGATGTCTTCGCCGCCAAGAAGATTGCGCGCATCGACGATCGCTCCCGCGGAGGCATAAGCCTTGTCAACCTGGGCAGAGCCCGTCAGGATGGTCGACGTGCCAGGTTGCGTCAGGCCGAATACCGCGCCCGTCGTATCGCCGGAGGCAACCGAGCCGAAGCCGCGCAAGGTTCCGCCCAGGGTGGAGGGGATGAGGCTACCGGGGTTGGCGCTGGTTTCGCTCGTGCTCCACTTGGATGCGGCTTCCGCATCGACGATGCCGCTCGTACCGACGGTGAGGCCAACGGTGGTCAGTGCATACTTTGCGTCAACTGACAGAACGTTGCCATTGGCAAAGACAAGCTTATCTTTGCCGGCTGTCGTCGAACCGTTGAGAACGGTGACCCGCTCGGTCAGCCCCGTCCCTGAATCGGTGCAGGAAAAGATGATCGCGCCGCTGACACTGGTAATGTCCTTGCTGTAATCAGCCCAGTTCCGGTTGAAAAAGACCAGGTCTTCGCCAGCCAGCAGGTTGCGCACATCGAGATCCACTCCTGGAGCGGCCCAGACGATATTGACGGAACTGCTGCCGGTGACGATGGCGGCCTGGTTAGCCGTGCTGTACCCGGTTATGGCGCTGCGCTGATCAAGGAGGTCACGATCGGTGCTTGCGGCGATGAAGTAGCGAAGAGTGGTTGTCATACTCAACTCCTAAATAAGAGAATGTTAGTTGCATTAATTGTTTTGTCCCGCACACCGCATTAGCCTGTAATCATGATGCCGGTGTTGCTCCAGTTGTTGCTGTTGATCGTGCCAAGCAGTGCATCGTTGAGGCTGGGCAGAGTGATCGTTGTCACCACCACCACATTGAAGGAACTGGCGAGCGTTGTTCCGCTCATTGTGATGGAGAACGGATCGATCGACGTACCGACACCGCCGCTGAACGCGTTTGCCATCAGGGATTGCTGAGCAGTTGCCTGATTGAGCTGGTTGTCGATATAGATCAGGTCGCTGCTCCCGAAGTTGTTGAATTGGATATATGTGTCGGTGATCGTGACATCGGCGGCAACCGTATCCATATCCTTGGCCACGAACGCGAAATCGAAATTGGCCGCGTCGAACGTTTGATAGACGCCACCAGAGGGGTCGTCATCAGCGGGGTTGGTAACATCGAGCCAACGCAGGCTGGCGTCCATCGCGCCAGTCGTGGCATTCATGCCCTGTGATTGCGCAGCAGCCGTCTCTCCGCCTGACAAAAGCCCCGGCGTCACCGTGCTGAAACTGACCGTCGTGAAGGCCACCGAAGCCTGCCCGGAATCCAGCCCATGGAATGCCCCGGTGCTGACCGCCAGGCTGTAGTTGTTGGAGATGTCCAGATCGAAGCTTGGATCGATGACGATCTTGTTGTTGGTGTTGTCGATCGTGACGGCGCCGCCGGTGATGGTGGCGTTGCCGTTCGCATCGGCCGTGACGCTGATGGTCTGGGTGTTGGCGGTGCTTTCCGTACGGAAGCCTGCCTTGCTGGTGTCATTGACCTCGTTGGTGATAGTGATGGTGTGCGTGCCTTGTGCCCACTTGACACCTTCCGACACGCTGAGAACCAGCTTGGAGCGGGGATCCACGTTGGTCACGCCGCTCAGCGCGGTGGAGAGGCTCGGGGCGGTGGCGGTGGTGAAGTCAAGACCGCCGCTGGCGATGCCGGCGAAGACATTGCCGGCGATGTCGGTGATCACGCCGCTGCCGATGGTTACCGTGTGAGCGGTGCCAAGGGCGAGGTTGCTGGTCGGGTTGATGGTGATGGTATCGGTACCGAAGCCGCTGACCTGCGCATCCGTGACGGCGATGGTGGTGCTGTTGGTGCCGTCGCTGATGACGATGTTGCCCGTGCCGGCGGCCACGGCTTCGCTGAAGGTGAGCACGATGTTGGCGGCGGGGGAGACGTTGATGGCGCCGTCTGCCGGCGTGGGCGGCGTGGTCGAAGACAGCGTCGGCGCCGTGGTATCGAGCGTGAAGGTGAGGGGGGTCGAGCTTGCGGTGTTGCCGGCGGTGTCGGTGTCGGTCACCACCACGGTGTGCGACCCGGCCGAGGTGGGCACGGTGTAGCTGCTGCTCGCGGCGGCACCATCGACGGTGTAGGTGCGGGTCACGTCGCTGGCGGCGGTGCTGAAGGTCAGGGCTGCGCTGTTGGTGATGGAGTCCGACGTGCTGCCGCTGTTGGTGGCCAGCGAGGCCGTCGGGGTGGCGATGGTGGTATCCAGTGTAAAGGTGAAGGGCGTTGCCAAACTGGCGTTGAGAGCCGCGTCTTTCTGCCGCACCTGTACCGTGTTGGCGCCTTCGGCCGCCGTAAAGCTGGTCAACCAGGTCGTGCCGCCATCCGTGCTGTATTGCACGGTGGCGCCGGTTTCGGCACCGGTGACGTTGAGTGTGCCCACGTTGCTGATGCTGTCGGAGGTGCTGCCGCTGTTGGTGGTCAGTGCAACGGTCGGCGCAACCGGCGCAAGGGTATCGACCGGAATGGTCAGCGTCGACGAGGCCAGGTTGCCGAGGCTGGTGCTGGTGAATGCGCCTTGGGCGACGCTGACGGTAACGCTTGTCGTGCTGTTGGCGGTTGGGGTCAGCGTGGCGGTGTAGCTGGTGCTGCTGCCGGCAAAGTTGGACAGGATGCCGTCGGCGACGGTGATATCGCCGATCGCGAAGTCGGTGGAGGCCGCGCTGAGGGTGAAGGTAAGGATGCTGGTATCGCCGACATTGAGCAGGTTGTCAGTCTCGTCCGATGTGATGGTTACGATCGGCAGATCGGCCATGGTGAAGTTGAGCGCGCCGCTGGCGATGCCGGCGAAGGCGTTGCCGGCCACGTCGGTGATGACGCCGCTGACGAGAGTGACATCGTAAGCCGTGGCGGGGGCCAGCGCGGTTGTCGGGGTGATGGTGACGGTCGTACCGCTGATGGCGACTTGGCTGGTGTCGGTCACGGCGATGTTGGTGGTGCCGTTGATGACGATATTGCCCGTACCGGCAGCGACGCTCTCGTTGAAGGTCAGCACGATGCTGCTGCCGACGACGGCATTGGCGTTGTCGGCCGGCGTGCTGGAGGCCAGCGTCGGGGCGGCGGCATCGAGGGTGAAGGTGAGCGTGGCGCTGGCGGTATTGCCGGCCGTGTCGGTGTCGGTCACGATGACCGTGTGCGAGCCAGCGCCGGTGGGCGCGGTGTAGGTGTCGCCAGCGGTGCCGCTATCAACCTTGTAGGTGCGGGTCACGTCGGTAGCCAGGCTGAGGGTCAGCGCGGCGGCATCGCTGGTGATGAGATCACTGTTGCTGCTACCAGTATCGTTGGCCAGCGCGACAGTTGGGGTGGCAATGGTAGTGTCAAGGGTGAAGGTGATGCTGGCAGCCGTGCTCGGGTTACCCGCCACGTCGACCTGGCGCACATGAACGGTATTGGCGCCCTCAGCGGCGGTAAAGCTGCCACCCCAAGTCGCGCCAGTGTCGGTGCTGTATTGCACGGTGGCTCCGGTTTCGGTACCGGTGACGGCGAGCGTGCCGACATTCGTGAGAAGATCGGCTGCGCCACTGTCGGTGGTAAGCGCAACGGTCGGCGCTGCGGGGCCGGCGGTGTCGAGGGTGATGGTCGGGCTGGCGGCGGAAGCAACCGACGCATTGCCTGCAATGTCGGCAAGCGTGGCGGTGAAAGTGTAAGCGCCATCAACCTGCGTGGAAAGCGTAACGTCGACATAGCCGTTGGCGATATTCGTCGAGGTAAGCGTGGCGGTGCCGACCGTCGTAGTGCCGCTCAGCACTGTGACGGTATTGCCGGCCACGGCGGCGGTGCCGTCGGTGGCAGTTGCATTGAAACTGACGCGGACAGCCGGGGTGTTGTCGTTGGTCAGGTTGTCGGTGCTGGATGATCCTGTGTCTGAAGCTGCTGTCAAGGCAACGGCCGTGGGGGCCGCCGGGTTGATTTTGTCCAAAGCGACGGCTTGCGCGGTCGTAATTCCAGCCAGGTTTGTGGCACCGTCGATCGCGGTATTGGCGATGTCGACAGCCGTGGTTACGGTCGCGAGATTGGCGGTATCGACCGCGCCGGTGATTGCCGCTGTGATGGTCGTGGCATTCATGAGGTCGACCGTGGTCGCGCCGGCCACGGCAGTATTGATGGCCGTCGCAAGGTTGCTGATCACGGTGGCTCCGGCGGCGGTAGTGGTGGTGGTCGCGTTCGCGTCCGCATTCGCCGATTCGGCAGCCAGGCTCACCAAGGTGGCGACCTGGACGGCCGCCGTTTGCACCGCAAGAGCGGTAGCGTCGCCGGGAGTGGCCGCGAGGGCGGCCAGTGGGTCATAGCTGGTCAGATTGGTTCCAGGCAGCAAGCCCAAGGCAGTGACGACGCTGGCCGAGGCGGCAGCAACCGAGGTGCCGGGAGTTTTTGTTATCAAGGCCTGCACCAGGGTGGTCAGCGGCGAAACCACGGTCGAACCGGCCGGGGCCTTGAGGACAAGGGTATTGAGTACACCGGTATCGATGTTGACGCCACCGGTGGCAATGATGACACCGGCTGGCGTGCCGGCTGGCAGGATGTAATTGCCGTTGGCGTTGGTCACGACACCGGTCAGCAGTTCACCCGCGTCGGCCACGCCGTTGCTGTTGGTATCGATGTAAATCTGCGCACCGCGTATATAACCGTCGGCAACTACGCCCGTGGTAAAGCTGACCGCATCGTTACCGGCCGCATCCTGAATCGCGTTGACATCATTGCCTGTGGTCGGGTCGGTGTAAATGACCTGGACGGCAGCCCCAGTTGCCACCGCCGCGGTCAGCGTCAATGTCACCGTCATGCCAGCTACCGCTACGCCTGTCACGACATTCGCGACGCCACCAACGGTAACGGCAAATGCCCCTGCAGCCGGAACATTCACCGCATCCAGTGCCTCGTTGTAAGTCAGCACCACCGTGTTGCCCGCAACTGTCATGGACTGGATAGCGGGAGCCGTCGTATCGCCTGCAGGCGCAGCAGCGGTTGCAGCACCGCCACCACCGCCACTTGATGCTGCCGCCACGGCGACAATACCGATCATCGCCAACATGCCGCCCGACATGGTAGCGGCGCCCGTTGTTGCTCCTGCCGCTGCGCCAGAACCTGCTGTCGCACCGGCTTCAGCTCCTGCAGCTCCTGCCGCAGATGAAGATGAGCCGGCTGCTGCTGCGTCGGTTGCGGTGGCCGCTCCCGCCTGTGCCAGCAATATCGGCCCATCTTGAACCTCTGCCAATTCAACCGCACCATCGCCTTCCGCCGCACTGGAATCAGCGTTTGAATTCAGGAGGTCATCTTCATCAGCCTTTTTGCGCTTCGCCTGCTGACCACCCAACTTTCCGCTTTTAACGGCGGCTTCAATCAGAATGTCGCCGCTCACGCGAGGTTTGACTTCGACCTGCCCGGCAACAAGTTTGTCAGTCACAGAATTTGGTTTGGAAGTAACGGCCATTTTGAACACTCCTCAGAATTTAGATCGAAAAAATAGTGCGGTAACTAAAACTTTATGCATGAAGCGATGCAACTCCGCCAAGGAAACGCTGAAACCCTTACCCCTTAAACCCAAATAATCCATTTGAGCGTAGGTCGGGCTGAAGCCCGACATGTCGGGTTAAAACCCGACCTACAACATATTGATTTTACAATGCCCCACCAAGCGGAAAAACAACATGCGAAGTTCTTGAAGACTCCTCATCTATAAAATGCTCGCGCTGTATATCGTATCAAGGAAATAATGGTTTGTTTTTTGGAATCCTTCGCGATGATTCTATAGCGCTATTGAATCCAAAACAATAGGCCGGAAGACATATTTGCCGGAAGACATTAAAGGAACCTCTGATTAACCCGGATTGTTCATTAGAACGTAGGTCGGGATTCAGCCCGACATGTCGGGTTAAAACCCGACCTACAACCCCTTGATTCCTCATGGCAGGTTCATCTAATGAACTATTTGGGATTAACCCGGATAATTCATTAGAACGTAGGTCGGGATTCATCCCGACGGGGTTGGGTTATGCGGCGCTCTGTCGGGATGAATCCCGACCTACGAAACCCACCCCTGGTTCATAAAAGGTACTTTTACAATTTCTGCATCCCTTAGCTGCGAGCGAAGCGCGGCAATCCAGGAAGGCAGCAACGAAGTCAAAAGCACTGGATTGCCGCGTCGCTGCGCTCCTCGCAATGACAGGCGCAGTGTGCAATGGCAAATGAACGTCTTTCACTTTTTCGCTTGTTGAAAGCGTTGGCTGAACATTATGGCTCTTAAGTCGCCCCCTTTAATCCCGGATTGTTCATTAGAACGTAGGTCGGGCTTCAGCCCGACATGTCGGGTTAAAACCCGACCTACAACCACTGGATTCCTCATGGCAGGTTCATCTAATGAACTATTTGTGAGTAGAGGTTCCAAAATGCAAAACACAAATACATTGCATTGGATCAGCCAAAAACATGCTTATCAATTCTGGACAATTTCCCGAGATAATTCTGGCTGATTTTTTTAGGCAATAAATCTGCGCTCATTGCTTGCCACCGAGAGACGGCATCACGGGCTTGATGCTGGATTTCATTTGCATTTGGCACACCATGCCTGAAAGCAAGCACGTCCATTTCTTTCTTTGCCGGAAGGCCGGAGCCCATCATCGATGTTGTGTGCTCTCGCAAATCGTCAGACGGCGTCAAGTCATACGCTGGTGACAGCCTCCAATTGCCGTCCATTGTGAAGGAAAAGTTCTTGATGTGGTCATCCTTGTTTCCGCAGAGCACATTAAAAACAGCCAGCCGATAAGCCATTTCGATATCGTTGACATTCCTGGTCAGCCAGCCCGTCGCGCCCAGCACACCTTCATAATCCATCGACGGCGATCGATAGTCGGCATGCATGAGGCCAGCCAATGTCAGGACATGCTTGCGGGTATTCCCGAAACGATCAAAACGACGCACGGAAAAAAAACGATTTTCCCCAACCTTGACAAGCCGGGTCTCCGGCATATCCAATCCGGCCAGGCTCGCGATATCCGCATATATTTTTTCGATCACCCCCGAGTGCCGGTTATCATTCTTTGCATGAAATTTAACTATCCAATGGGAATAATCATCCGGGATTACACCAACTCCCGAAATACACCGGCTGAAGTCAGAGGAGAAAGCGACCGTAACCTTGGGCCTGGCTCCGGCAGGGGAGCCACCAACGATCATCAGTTCATCAAGAACATCTTCCGTGTCGCCCTCTACCAGTTTTCTGGCCGACTCGGATAAAGCAAAAAGATCTGCTGCCGTCGATTTGTGATGACGGATTTCCGGGTGGTACTCCAGCGACCCCATGGCTCTCGTGCCGATGTAGGCAAGCCTGTCAAGCGGGCTGATTTCAGGCCGATCCAACCCATGTTTCTTGAAAAAACGATCCATCAATAACAAGCCCCATCCGTCCGGCAATGAGTCGGCGAACACCCCGTATAATCCTTCAAAAAGATGCGTGTCGGCAATATGTACAGACCCATCGAATGGTAGCCGCAACGGGGACAGTGAGTAACCTTTTTCCAGCCACTCCATAGAATACTGGAACCCGATTTTACGTCCTGCACCAGCCGCCAGCTCGCCGACTTTCAGGCCGCCAGACATCACGGTCAGTCTTTTCGTGGGCTTCATTTTCTGCCCCTCTTTCTTTCATGACTGCTCATCTCATCGAGAGATCGAAACGATTGGCGCGCCGGAAATAAAACCTCGAAATCGCCAAGGCACTCCATGACCAGCGCAATCCTCAGCAGATTATCGATGGAGACTTCCCCTGTTAATTCGAACCGTTTTAATGTTGATTCGGCAACACCAGCGCGCTCTGCAAGCGTTTTCCTGGAGAGATTGAATCCCAGCCGCCTTTCCTTGGCTTGCTTGGCAATCCTTGCCTTCACATACCCCACACCAAAATTTTCAATGGACAACTTACGGCCTCTTATATGCGTATTATGCGTATTGTGGACATAATATTATCCATAACGTAAAACGTCAATACTGAATGGGGGCGGGCATGGCGAGTTTGCGAGTTATTGCCCAAGCCCGCAGGCGATTCAGGAGACGCAAATTATCACCAGTCTGCTGCGTCGCGAGATGGTGATTGGCCGCATCAGGCGTGCTTACCGTAAGGCGTGGTTGCCGCAGTCCTTGCAGCTTGTGCCGCTTTCAACCCACGTCAAAAGCGCCGCTACAAATTGCCCGATTAGTCGCGAATGGGGAATTATTCATAACACTGTTGGTGCGCGTTTAAAACTACCCAGCCCTGCGCGTTGAATTTTACCCAGGCATTTTAACCGCCGTTTTGCCATGATTGCACAAAAACAATATGCCTCTGCACTAAAGGCCTTTTGATTGGCTGGATTGCCGCGCTTCCTGCCGCGCTTCGCTCGCAGCTAAAGGCTTTTTTGCAATGACGGCTTTTTATAAACGGTATCTTGGTAACTTCAGCCCCCTAACAGCTAATTGGTCTGTTTGTACATCGATATGACTATCCTGAGGCTTGGGCAATCCGGCCATCTTCTCAAATCGGTGTATCAGTTTTCAATCGGCGCCCTGTATCAATTTACATCCGGCAGTGAAAGACGTTCATTTGCCATTGCACACTGCGCCTGTCATTGCGAGGAGCGCAGCGACGCGGCAATCCAGTGCGATTTTGACTTCGTTGCTGCCTTCCTGGATTGCCGCGCTTCAACTGCCTTGCCTGGTAGGGCACAATGCACCCGCCCCGATCCCAATGGCACTAACTTAAGGCCAATGGTGGCAAACTCCCTCCCCTTCAAGGGGAGGGTTGGGGTGGGGATGGGGTTAAAGGTGGCGAAAGAACCCATCCCCATCCTAGTATCATGTAACATTACTACTTTCGTATTGTAGTGCCATGTGACATACTGGCGGAAACCTTAACCATAGGAGTTCGCCATGTCACCGAGATACCGGGTAACGCTCACCGAGCAAGAGCGCAACGAACTTGATGCTTTGACAAAACGGGGAAAGATCAGCGCAAGAAAATTTATCCACGCCCGTGCGCTGTTATTGTGTGACGCAGGAGCCGGTTTCGCCGCTATTTGTACGCCTTCGCGGGCGCACGATTCCCGTCTGCACGGGAGCGAGGACAAATCGGATATTTCAGGTTTCCACACACCATCAGGCCGCCTTCACTTCGTCGATCAGGTCGGGGTGGCGATCCAGCACTTTGAGCAGCTTGACCAGCGCCAGCGGCGGTTTGGTTTTGCCGTTTTCATAGCGTGAAAAGGCATTGACCCCACCGCCGAAAATTTCCGCCGCCTCGCGCTGGTCGAGCGCGAGTTTTTTGCGCACGCTGGCGATGAATGCGGGATCGACTATCGCCGCGTTCACCTGTCTGTTGAATTCCTGCATCAACGCCATGGTGCGTGCGGATTCGGCCATGTCGCTGATGACTTCGCCGCATGCCGGGCAGAAATCTCCGGTGACAACCGGGATGACGGTTGTTTCGCCTTTGTAGGTATAAGGCATGTCGCGGGTGTCATGGATCAGTTCAGCCGCACCACAAACAGGGCATTTCATATTCATATATCCTTGAAAGATACGATGAGCACTTCATCGATTACCGTCAGCTTCAGATATGCCCCGCCTGCCTTGGTCGCGGGGCGGTACACGTCTTGCCAGATCGTGTGGTCGGCGTGGGTCGTCATGCTCTTGTAGAAATCCTGCGCGGACAACGACAGGATCACTTCGACGATGTCTTCGACACCCATTCCCATTGCGGCAGCGCCAGTACGGGCCGACCAAGTCGCGCGCACCTTGCCTGCTTTTACCAGCGCCTTGACCGTGGGCAACTTGCAGTGCGGGGCGCGTTTTTCCATAAGAGGTACATTAACCTAGTTGGTTGAATTTGGCAAGTTGGTTAATGCGCCGCATCCATGAACTGGCGGCTAAAGTGCCTGGGTAAAATTCAACCCAAATAGTTCATTAGATGAACCTGCCATGAGGAATCAAGGGGTTGTAGGTCGGGTTTTAACCCGACATGTCGGGCTTCAGCCATATCTACAAAGGTTTTTCGCACAAGTATCGCCAACACTTGACAGGTTATCCTTGAGGGCGGCGCACAGGTTGTCGAAATGCAATTGCATCGTCCAGCCCGGATGTTCGCGGTACTGGAGGGTGAGCGTATCGATAACCAGCGGTGTCAGGCTCGGGAAGCGACTGACATCCCCGCGCAGGCGATCCTTGAGTGCTGCCACCGGATCGTTGGCACGACGTGCGGTGTAATACCAACGCTCCATAGTAGAGGCCGCGAAACAGATATCCATGCCGGACAGAGGATGACGCCACGATTTTGCGGCGAGCAATTGCAGTGCGGCATACAACGCCTTTGGCGCGGGAGGGGCTGCCAGCAAAGGGCCGATGATCGAGAAGCGCAGGTGCGCCCAACGGTCACGTTTTAGCGGATCGGATAGTGTGTTCAAAAGGGTCTCCCGGTTGCGATGCCGGCGGCATCGCTTGTGGGATTGGAGATTACAAACCCGAGTGGCGCTTGGCTATTGACAACTTCTGCGTGTGTTTAGCGCCCCTCGTTCAGTGTGAGCGGATGCCCGACCGTCAAAGGGGAAAGGAAGACCAAGAGACGCATCAATGATTCTGATGCCGTGCCTACAAATCGTTCGAGCAGACTGAGTGTGGTCATTTAATTTGATGGCCTGATATTCACGTTCGGTGATGGCTGGCAAGGCAAAGAATTTCAAGCAAAACGACGTCAGTTTGTTGCTGACGCCGTTTTGTCGTTGAGAGAGCGATGAT
>Ga0209211_10008207_pt1 | contig 14362 bp, 10 predicted proteins | sample RifGroA2_FD_183992 | JGI IMG/M metagenome (GOLD analysis project Ga0209211, IMG submission 183992) | Groundwater microbial communities from Rifle, Colorado, USA - Groundwater A2 (SPAdes) (version 2) | ecosystem: Environmental > Aquatic > Deep subsurface > Groundwater | place: Rifle, Colorado...
ATCCTTAGAATAGCAGAACAGCTTTATGCTTTACGGCCAATAGATTATACAATAAGTATGAATATATACTAAAAGTGCAAAATAATCGAACATTATTTTGCACTTTTGTATATACAAATGTGATTAATTTGTACGAAAATTAATCACGTTTAGTATATAAAAAATAAGTATTTGTTTAGTAATTTGGCGCAGTCACAGTTTGTTGTGATAAAACTGTTATTCGTTTTTCGTTCTTAGTTACGAATGACGAAGAACGAATAACTAATAATTTTTCATGAGACGGTGGCTTCGCCCACAAACTGATTTGGAGATTAATAACCTATGTTGTGAGCGGAAAAAAGTGGCTGAGAAACAGAAATTAGCTAAACAAATACGAAAATAACAGAAAAAAATTTGGGAAAAATAACAAAAGATAAACTAAAAGTAAATGAAACAAAATGACAGACGACAAACCACAAGACAGAACAACATCAAAACCAAACCAACCATTAGCAGCATCATTGCCTATATTTGACGGATTAAACGGAATAGATGAAGCAAGAGATGTTCAAGCTAGAGGTCAAACTACATTAGAGAAACTTCTTGAGATGGAAACTCAATTTATTGGTTCATGCACAGAAGATATATTTGTTGCGTTACAATACTCACCATTAGATGAAACTAGCATTTTTAGGAGGTCACCCATATTTAGAAGGCTTTTCCCTGAATTTGAAAGAAGATTTGCAGATATAGACTTTAGTGAAGCTGATTTAACAGGTTATATTGATTCAAAACTTTTTGATTCAGATTACCAATTAGATGTTCTTAAAGCAAGAGGTCTTTACACTGGGTTCCTGCTTGACTTATTAACTAGGCGTTATGAAAAGCAAGGAAAAAAAGCAGTCGTCCATATCGACGGCAAAGGAGGAAGGTTTGATCATTTATTTCATCTCGCTCAGAATATTCATGAATTATATCTTGAAAATTTTAATAGTGATTATATTTGCAGTTGTATAGGCTACAATGGTAACATTGGTAAGCTTATGATGAGAAACATTAGCGGCAGAGACCCTTGTAAAACCATTGGTGCCAAGGGAAAAGCAGATACAATAATATGTGCAGGTTTTAGGGAAGCAGTTTTTCCTTTTCGGAACCTATTTGAAGATGGACACTGCAGCACAATGATTCTTTCTAATATAAAAGGAAGGATTTTAATTGCTCCAGAAGATGACATGCCACCATCTTATAATTTACTTATTCTTGACAACTATTCTAATCAAGATTTCTTGAAAAATAAATTAGGAATTGGGACTGCTGGTTTAATCTTTCTGAATAATATAAATCTAAACAGCAGCAAAAAAATTATTCAGGCGGGAATTCAACCAGAAGATTCCTCTTTATCATTACCATATTGTACTTTAGATGGTGATGAAATAAATACTATTTTGTTTAATAAGGTGCCAAAAGACTTGGCAGATTATCTTAATTCAATGATGGGTGTTTCAGCACAAGAAGTATATTCTCCACCAGAGCCAGAATACAAACAAAGAATGGAGAAATATAAGTTAAACGAAATACAAGCTTTACTAAAAAGATTTAGAAAAGGAGAAGACATGATAAAATGTATGAAAGAGTTTGACAGGATTTATTCGTCTGTTGAACAACAAATTTGCGAATTATCGAGGAGATAAAATGGTACAACACATGACCGACAGAACACCTTGTAAAACAGAAGGAATACACTGCATGGCAGACGGAATATTTGGCGATTTAAAAGAAATTGAAGGAGCGAGAGATACTCAAGCTAGACCAACGACTAATTTAGAGCGGTTATTGGAATTAGAAAGAAGATTTGTCGCTGAGGTTGCGTCAGAGGTTCGTGAACGAGAAGCCAAAAATAATTTTACCCTTCACGGTTCAGATGCACTTAGAATATTTGGTAATAAATTATGTGGGCAAGAGTTATCTAACATTGATTTTAATGAAAGAGATTTAAAAACATTAGTTTTAACTATGGTTAACAGTGATTATGACTCAGATGAATCGAGGAAGGCGCTTGGTTTATACACAGGTATTCTGCTGCAGTCTTTAACAGAGAAAAATGTGAAGCAAGGTAAACGAACAAGAGTTTACATTAATGGTTATGGGAATAGATTTGATTATTTATTTTATGCTTGTAAACATGTTGATGAATTGGTGTTAGAAAATTTTACAGGAGACTATATTTGCAGTAGCATGGGTGTTAGTGATGATAATCTTGAAGGGGCGGGTTTTATTGGAAGATTAGTAGGTATACATCTCAATGGAATTGAGGCATTAAATGTAGCAGGTTATAGTACACAAGCAAAACAAATAATAGGTATTGATATCAGGGGTAGAAACGGATTTTCATCTATTGGTAGGGCTAGCGGAAAAACTAATCAAATTATTGGTGTTGATATTGCTGGAACAGCTGTCTTTACAGATATTGGTGTGAATTATGGTTGTGTAAATCAAATAATAGGTGTAGATATTTTAAGTGATACAAAAGAGCGTTTGAGACCTTACTTGGAATTAGAAAGACCAGAAGATGCTAATTATAATGAAGTGATTTGCTCGAATGTTTCACCGCAGCACATTCTTAAAAGTTGCCGCAGAGAAAATAGTGGTGCATCTAAAGAAACGTATAACTCTTTTATAGATTATACACCAAAAGAGAATAAGTTATATTGGAAACTTCTTAGGTCTGCTGGACTGGATAGAGTTGGTGTTACTATTGCTTTAGCAAGAAGCATGAAGGGCAAACCTTATCAGGAAGTGCTTAAAATAGCAGATCAGCTTTACGCTTTATGCCCGCAAGCACCAGATGGATTCTTTGGAAAAAGCAACCTATTTCTGGGAGAGAATAAATAAAATGACAGATGAAATATTCAAAACACAAGGTAAATAAAATGGTACATAACATAAGAGAAAATTCACCTTCCACGACAGACAGTTCACACTGCATGGCAGATGGATTGTTTGGTGATTTAGATGGAATTGATGACGCAAGAGATGTTCAAGCTAGAGAACAGACTACTCTGGACAAACTAATTGAAGTAGGTAATCAAATGGTGGCAAAATATTCACAAGTAATTAACAATCATACGATTAAAGATTATCTAAAATATATGGCTATGTACATTGAATTAACACAAGAAAGATTATCAGAGGCTCAGTTTAACGAAGAAGACCTCAAAAATTTTATCTTTTATTGTGTTAATCATGATTATGAATCTTCTAAAGCGCAAGCTTACGGAATGTATTCAGGTTGTTTGTTGCAACTTTTGACAGAAAGAAATAAAGAGCAAGGAAAAAGCACGCAGTTCTACATAGATGGCAAAGGCAACAGATTTGATTATTTATTTTGTTACGCAAACCATGTAGATGAAGTAAGGATTGTTAATTTTTCAGGGGATTATATATGTTCTTTTATGGGTAGTTTTGGAGGCTCTGCCAATCTAATTTATGGAGAAAACTTAACGGGTAATTTCATATTTTCTAATATTGGCAGTTATAATAGTAATATCAACCGTATATTTGGCTCGCACATTAAAGGGAATTGGGCTTTTTCTAGAATTGGAACTAATGGATGTAATATTAATGAGGTTATTGGCGAATCTATAGAAGGAAGAGGGGCTTTTTCAGCGATTGGCGATCATGACTATGAATCTGAAAATGTATGTGCTGTTACTAAAATTAACAGATTAATAGGTATTAACATAAAAGGAGACAATGCATTTACTATTCTTGGAAAGAATAGGAGTTTAATAACGCAACTAGTTTTAGTTGGAATAGAAGGCAATAACTTGTTCTTAAATGATACCAGCCGAACATATCCTCTTGTATTAAATCAATTAGTAGCAGTGGGAATAAAAGGAAACAATGCATTTAGAAATATACACAAAGATGTTAACATAGACCAGCTAATTGGTGTTAAGGTTGTTGGAAACAACTCCTTTTTTAATGAAAATATAGGTCAAGCAATTATTAGGCAGGCAATAATTAATGGAATTGAGGGTGATTATACTTTCTCTACTGAAACAACTGGTTGTGCACATAATATAGACCTGTTGGTTGGTGTGAATCTTCATGGAAACTATGCATTCTCAAATCACAGTTTCTCATCAAGAAATTTCTTATTATTTAACTGTCGAGGTGATGGCTTGTTTTCAAATTCAGATTTAAGTAACAGTGATGTGTTATATTATAATGTTTATCCTCCACCATCAAAAACGAAAAATCCTTATAAATCACTTCATCATATTAAAGACTCAGTAAGAGTAAATAGAAGAGGTATAAAGATTCTCAGAAAAGCTCACTTTGATGAAATATTAACATTAGCAAAAAGCCTTGAAGGTAAATCTTATCAAGAGGTGTTGGATATTGGAGAACAGCTTTATGCTTTACACCCAGAACCAGAATCAATGATACATTTACAATTGATGAGGTAAACTAAAATGGTACAACAACAAACTACCCAATTAACTTTAGAAGAAAGAATGCCAGCTTTATTCGAGCAGGTTAAGACAAAATATACTCGCCCTCCTATTTATGGCCCTGATATTTTCACAGAAGAAAGTCCTGTATCTGGCAAAGGCACTGCTTTATTTAATTTTTTAACCATGCGCATTGGCATTAATACTCCTTTTGTCAGAAGATTATCACAGGGTGGAAAAAGAAGCGAGGACAAGATTACAAAAGGCTTATCTTCACACGAGTTTGGCCATTATGTGCTTCATCCTTTCCAATTAAGCCTTTCTTTGTACTTATCATATATGGCGCAAAAGGAATTTAAAGAATTGGCAGCATCAATATATCCTTTGTACACTGATTTTGTAAACAATCAACTGATTCTTGACAGAGATTACTGCAGAGAAGATTTGAGGGAGATGTTAATTGCGTCATGGGAAGTATCTGAAAGAGAGCCTTGGAGAGCAGCAATATGCTCTGTGTTGAATGAGCGGTATAAATTTGGTTTGGATATTGATCTCAAAGAGTATGAAGAATATATTCCTTCTTATGCTAAAAGAGTGATACGAATTGCAGAAGCACTTGGCGAGCCTTTGAGCGCTGATGAGATTGACAAGCATAAAAAGAATGTAAGGCCTTTAGTTGAGCATGCAATAAGTGAATTAACAGATATATGTGTTAAATCTCCGCAAGATTATGGAACAAGGAATGAGCATATTATTAATGGTTTGCAATATTCTCAACTGCACAGATTTGGCGAGGCAATAACCCCATTGATTGAATTAGAAGGTCATGCTGGTGGTGGGAGTGGCGACGAGGAAGGCGAAGGTAATGATGAAGGAGAAGATAGTGAGGGTGGTGGCAATGGCAGTGAAGACAAAGAAGGCGGAAATAAAGACGAAAAAGATGGCAAAAAAGGTAAAGATGACGAAGATAAAGACGAAAAAGAAAAGAAGAAGAGCAAAGGAAAAGGCAAGGGCAAAGGCAAAATAATTATTGATATTTTAGGTGAAGGAGGGGGAAGCGGTGCAGGTGAGCTAATCACTCCAGAAGATGTTAAAAACCTCCCACCAAATTTAAGAACAAAGATAAATGGTGCATTAAGAGATTTACTCAAAAACATGCCGCCTGATTTATACAACAAGATAAAGGGGCATTTCCTTGGTGAAGACAAATCAACCTCACCTGAACAAGGCACAGGGATTGGTACTGGTAGTGTTGATACAAAAGATGCAAAAAAAGAGACAGTTGAATTTTACAGAGATGCTGCTAAATATTTTGGATTAATGATAAGGCCAAAAAGATCACTAAGCCCTTCTCGCGTCTATATCCCTTTTGGCAAGAAGGAGTTTAGGACAACTGATTCAGCAATTGGCTTAGATACAAGATTTTCAGGCCCAAGAATTTTGCCAGGGTTAACTAAAACAAGAAGAGTTGAGCCAATTCCTTACCCTCCAACAAGAGAAATTATCCCAGCATTGCTTATCAGAAAAGATGCTTCTGGAAGTATGTGGAATCCAAATGACTTAGGCCATAAATGTTATGGCACTCTTGCAGGAGCAATTTTTATTATGAGCTATTTAAGAAGCGGCTCAGAGGTTGGTGTTGCTATTTTCGACACTGAAACAACTGATGTTGTTCATAGCTATGACGAGAATGAATTATTAGCAGCATTATGCAGCTATAAAGGCGGCGGAACAGATTTAGACATGAAAAAATTAAGGAAAGACTTAGATGAAGGAATGTGGGGTGGCAGACTGTTAATTGACAGAAATATTGATATTGAAGAGTTAAAAAGAAATCCGATTTACAGGTCATTCCTTAAGGCATACGAGAGAAAGAATGCAATTGTCAATGTTAAAGGTCTTAAAGCCAAAAGAATGACTGATTTTGTCATCATTACAGACGGAGGCATTGGCAACATAGATGAGTTGCTTCAATTCTTTCACGACAACCAAGAATTCAGGCCAACAATACTACATACAGGCGGCTATGAGATTAAAGTGCCGGGTTACGACGGAAAAACCAGCGGCATCTATGAAGGCATAACTATCTGGAAAGCAGAAACAAGAGAAGATATAATTGAAATGACGCATAAATCATTAAAGGAGAATTTGTTGTCGACGTATAGAGTATAATAAACTGTAAGAAAGCTTGAAAGTTTGAAAGCTTGAAGGTACTACGAGACGACGGAAATAAGTCGTTACCATCAAACCATCTGACCTTCAAACCATCTTACCTCAAAGTTATTTATGAAAATTAAAATGACAGATGATAAACAAAGTGATAATAAAATGACAGACGGATTGCTATCAGGATTAGAAGGAATCGAAGACGCGAGAGAAGTTCAACCCAGAGACCAGACTACAATAGACACGCTTCTTGAAGTTGAACAAAAGCTCGTCAGCAAATATTATTTGAAAATGCCGGAGATAACTACTTTAACTGATCTTGAAAGAACAGAGACGTTTTATCTAGATGTCTTTAAATTTGTGATTCTTAATTTACATGGCATGAAGTTTAATGAAAATGACCTGAATTATTATCTTATAAGCAGGATGAATAATGATTTTGAAGAGAGAAAAGCCATGGCAATAGGAATGTACACGGGGTGTTTGGCTCATTTGTTGACAGACCGAAATGCTCTGCAAGATAAAAGAACAACTATTCATGTTAATGGTAATGGCATGCGGTTCGAGAAGTTATTTGCATTTGCCAGGGTTGTTGACACGCTGATTGTTGAGAATGTTGTTGGTAATGATATATGCTCTTATGTTGGAAGTCATTATGGCAGCGCAAACACTGTAATTTGTAGTGGTATAAATGGAATAGCAACTCTTTGCGGCGCAGCCAAATATCATGGTAGGATTAACAAAGCAATAGCCCTTAACTGTAAAGGCGCAGCTGCCCTTGAGGGCATAGCTTCTGATAATGGTTACGCAACACAGGCAATTGGGGTAGATATAAAAGGTGATGCTACTTTCAGTGCTTGTGCTATTAATGGTTACATTGAACAAATAATTGGCGCTGATCTTGACGGTGGGATGGATATTCTTAGTGAATTGTGCCAAAGCAAAGGCAGAGTAGATCAGATTATTCTTGCGGAAATAGGTAAGCACACCTTCTTGAGATTAGCTGGCAAAGAAAATGGAAATTTGAATCAGGTGCTTTGCGATGATACAACGTATGTCAGTGATGAGATCCTATGCAAGGAGCTTTTATCTGTTGCTGAGGCAAGAAAACAGCATCATGAAGAGCAATATGTTAATAGAGTTCAGAGAGCAATAGATTTGGCAAGAAGCCTTAAAGACAAGCCATACAAAGAAGTTTTAAGAATTGCCGACGAGTTTTATGCTTTGCGTCCGATTACTATAACATATTTTTGAGAGAAAATGAAATGCCAGACGATAAACAAAGTGAGAAGAAAATGACAAATATAGTCACGGACATTAATAATCGTATATAAGTTACCGTGACTATATGTATCAAACACAGTAAATTTTAATGATAAAGTTTTATGTGTTTGATACATTGAACGAACTGAACAATATTGATAAATAGTTTCAGTTCGTTGGCTATTCGTGGACTTTAACTAAAAGGATACGAATATTAAAGTCCACCACTATAAATGATTAAAAAGAACACAAGGTAAATAAAATGGTACATAATATAAGAGATGAATCACTTTCCACTACAGGCAGATCACTTTCCATCGCAGACGGACAACACTGCATGGCAGATGGATTGTTTGGTGATTTGGATGGAATTGAAGGAGCGAGGGATGTTCAAGTTAGAAATAATACTTTAGACAAGCTATTGGAAGTAGAGAAAGAACTTATCAGAGAATATTCATCAAAACATCTTGTGGAGATGTTAGATTATGATGTTTGTGATATGTATGAAGAATATAAAAAAAGATACATTCCTTTTTATAAAGAGGTTAGAAAAAGATTGAATGAAACAACGTTCAATGAGGGTGATATTGCAAGCCTTGTTCTAGCAGAAGCAAATAATGAATATAGTGTAAATGAAAAATTAGTGCTGGGTGTTTACACAGGTTGTTTAGCTTCTTTGTTGACAGAAAGAAACAGAAAAGAAGGGAAAAGAACACGAATACATATTGATGGTAAAGACAACATATTTCATTTCTTATTTTTGTTTGCGAGAGATGTTGATGATATTATTGTGGAAAATCTGAAAGGTTCATGGATATGTGGTTATATTGCCAGCCATAATGGCCATGCTAATGACATAATCGGTGTGAATCTTGAGGGAAATTCTCCTTTTGCATATATTGGCAGTAATGAAGGAAGAGTTAACAGGCTTGTTGGATTAAGAATCAAAGATAGTGAGGTTATGAGTTATGCATTCTCCGAAGGAGGCAGTTGCTCACAAATGATTGCTGTTGGTATTCGTGGTGGACTCAATAATTTAGGTTTTATTGGTCATAGTGACTCATCAAAACGAAACGGTAAAATTGAGCAATTAATAGTTGTAGATGTTGAAGGTCGTACACAGCCTATTTTTGGTGTAGGCAGTCAGGGCAATAAATTTAATCAAGTAATAGCGGTAAAAGTCGATTGTAGAATAAGTGGCGTGTTAGGATCTGTCGGTTCTCATACAGAAATTCTTCAGGTAATTGGCGCTGAGCTCAAAGGAGAAGCTAATTTTAACCACGCTGGTTTTTCTGGTTATATACACCAACTTTATGGAATCAATATTGAAGGTGATAGGACATTTTCAAATCTCGGCTATTATTATGGAAAGCTTGGCACTATTGTTGCAATCGGCGTTAAAGGAAAAGAAACATTCCATTGGCATTCTGACCAAGAAGACTTAAAGAACGGCCCAATAACTAAAAATGTCAAAAAGATAGTCTATTATGATTGTGCTGAGATCTCCCCTTTTATCGACGCATATTCAGATAATATTGTATCAGGCAATGAAGCGCTGGCAGAATATAAACGATTATCACAGAAACATCACATCTCTGAAATAGTTGAATTAGCAAAAAGCATGGAAGGGAAAAATTACCAAGAGGTTTTGGGCATTGCAGACAAACTTTATACGCTCCAGCCTGATTTTTCAGATGATATTTCTCTTCACCAAAAACACAAAGATGATCAACTAAGAAGAGCAAGCTGGTTCTTTAGGTGTTTGTATGTTGATGCAAAATATTATTTGCAAAATAAATTCAGTAATTTAGCAAAGAAAAAATAATGAAAAGGGAAAATAACATTATTGAAGAAAACAAAGGTAAATAACAAAATGAGAGAAGAAGAAATACAAATAAAATGACACTCCAGCCAACACAATCAACATTTGACCCAGCAATACCTTCCTTTTCAGGTTTTGACGACTTGGGTGGAATTGATGATGCGAGAGACGTTCGAGGTAGGACAACCTCCGCTCTTGAGAAGCTTTTAGAAGTCTGCGAAGGAGTAATTAAACAAGGTGAAAGAGAAAAATGGTCTGAGTTTTTTGTAGCATCTGGGTTTGATCGGCATGGTGTTGGAGATAGGATTTATAACTCTATTTACAGAAGATTGAAAGATGTAAATTTAAAACATGTTTTTTTCACAGGTGATGATTTAATCTATTTTATTTCGGCAAAAGCAAACAATGACTATGGAGAACCAGGGTCTTTTGCCTTGGGTCTTTTCACTGGATGTTTGCTTCATCTTTTAACAATCAGAAACAGAGCTCAAGGCAGGAGAACAAGATTTTATATTAATGGCCAAGGCAATAAATTTGATTATTTATTTTGTGGAGCTAGAGAAGTAGATGAATTAATAGTTGATAATTTTAATGGCTCTCATCTTTGCACTCATGTTGGAAGCTTCAATGGACATGTAGATTATGTTGTTATTATGAACTCTAGCGGAGAAAGATTAGGAAGCAATATCGGTTCAGATCATGGCGAGATCAATAATGTTATTTTTATAAATACTAATGGCGAATCTACAGCACTTTGCATAGGTTCGCCTTTTGATAGCAACAAGACGAAAATTAGAAAAAATCAGATTGGCAATGTAATAATTGTTAACAATTATGGAGAAGACGTAGCATGGTCAGTTGGTTTTGGCTCTTATGTTAATAATGTAATCATCATTAATGCAGACGGTCTTAGTGGTGGACAAGGCATTGGTTCTCATCTTGGGTTTAAAGGAAAAGTAATTCGTCTCTTAATCTATCCACAATATAATCTCAGAAAAGAAGATTATGGCACTCCTATGCCTGAAGCAAAACACATCTATCTTCACGATAATGCTTTAACAGAATATTCTAGATTAACCTCGGGGCATACTATTGATGAATTAATAGAAGTAGCCAATAAAATGAACGGGGGATATGAAGAGCAATATCTTAACATGCTCTATGGGATGATACCACCTACATTAAAAAGAGTTTCTGGATGTAAACACAAATGATAAAATAGCAAACAGGCAATTAAAAAGGGAATAAAATGACAGACGAACCAAGCCAACCTCTGGCAACATCATTAGGAAACTTATCGTCAGGATTTGGCGCATTAACAGGAATTGAAGAAGCGAGAGATGCTCAAGTTAGGAACCAAACTACATTAGATAAACTGATTGAAGTTGGTGAGTATGTTATAACAAAATATATTTCTGAGTTCAATGCTCCTAAGCTTGTCCCTTACAAGAGTTCTGAGTTCCAAAATCAGTTATATATTAAAATATACAAAGAAATTAAAGAGCAGAAGCTCAAAGAGGTTGAGTTTACTGAAAAAGACCTTCAACAATATATATCAGCAAAAGCAAATTCAGATTATGACACAGAAATCCAACAAGAAGTATTAGGGATGTATACTGGCGCGCTACTTCAATTATTAACAAAGAGAAATAAAGAACAAGGAAAACCAGCAATATTTCACTTTAATGGTCGAGGAAACAGGTTCGACTACTTGTTCTACTTTGCTAAATTTATTGATGATATAATTATTGAAAACTTTACAGGCAAATATATCTGCAGTATGATTGGCAGTTACGATGGTAATCTTAACCAAATAATGTGTATAAATATTGAAGGTGACAGCGTTTGTTCTGGTGTTGGATCTTATAATGGATATGTGAATTCTATAATCTTACTAAATGGAAAAGGGAAATGTGTTGCTAACAATATTGGGTTCAGTAAAGGACATGCTGAGCATGCGATTAGCATTAATCAAGAGGGTGAAAATACCTTAGCTAATGGTGGAGGATATTGGGGTAATCTTGGGCATACCATCATAATTAATAATATAGGAAGACAACGATCACATGGTGTACACAACGCTTCCAAAGGGACTTCTATAATTATTGCAGATTGGAGAAATCATGAATTTCCTAAACCAGAATATATGCTGCGTTCTATACACTACATAGAAGATGAAATAAAACCACTCAAACCCCTCTTTGAAAAAGTATTGTGTATAACTGAGCAGATGAAGGGTATACCATCAGAAATAATGTTAATGCAGTTAAATCAAGTTAATTCACTTGTGCAAAGGATACCCTTTGGCAGATATGACTTGGAGGATTATAGAGATTAAAACATACATTCTACAAGACAAGGTTTCTATTAAACTAAACCCCTGTTAAAATAAACTTTTTATTGAATTAACTTTTATTTGGATAATTTCTATTGATATTGTTTCTATTAATCTAGTTTCTATTAAATTAGTTCTCTATTTATATATCTTTCATAAAAAATCGAAACATATATAAATTAATATTTTATAAAATCGAAATATTTATAAATATGCTTAGTTTATATTAACCAAATCATGAAAAAAACAGAATTAGTAATAAGAGATATATTATACAATGTCATTGAAAAGAAAAACAGAACAATGACGCAGTTAGGCATAGCTAATGCTCTAAATATTTCGCTCAGCACAGTCAACTTAGCATTAGCTCCCTTAAAAGCAATGGGTGCGGTTACAGTAAAACTAAAGAACTTTGTTGTTGTTGACACAAGAAAAATTCTGTTTTATTGGGCTTCAATAAGAAAACTCGAGAAAGATATTATCTATCAAACAAGAGCAGATATGCCTGTTAAGAACATAGAATCATTAATGCCGTCTCCTGTAATATTCGGCGCATACAGCGCATATAAATTTAAGTTTAAAGATGTCCCTGCTGATTATTCAGAAATGTATGTCTATGTTTCAGAAGAAGAAATCTCTGAAATTAAAAATCGTTTTCCTCCGTCAAAAAATCCACCAAACTTATTTGTTTTGAAAAAAGATTTGATGATGAACAATTATGCGCAAAAAAACTTAAGAATCACAACAGAAGCGCAGATTTTTGTTGATTTATGGAACTTAAAAGAATGGTATGCAAAAGAATTTTTAAAAGCTCTTGAGGAGAGATTAAAAAAAGATAAGACTTTTGAATAGGTGGCAAAGATGGAATTTTGGAATAGCACATTAACAGAAAAAAGCTGGAACATACTGCTCGAGATAAATAAAAAACCATTCAAATTTATAGTTATAGGCGGCTGGGCAGCTTACTTATGGACAAAATTGCATAAATCCAAAGATTTGGATATTGTACTGAAAGATATGCAGGATTTAGATTATTTAAAACAAAATTATGCGCTTAAAAAGAACGACAACCTGAAAAAATACGAAATATCTTTTGAAGAGATTGATGTTGATATATATGTACCCTTTTTTTCTAAACTATCTATACCTGTTAATGACATTAAAAATTACACAACAAAAATAGAAGGCATTGAGGTTGTAAGTTCTGAATTGTTATTAATCCTAAAACAAGGTGCAGAATTTGACAGAGCAGGCACAATAAAGGGCAATAAAGACCAAATTGATATAATTGCTCTTATCTGTTTTACAAATGTTGATTTTAAAAAATATAATGATATTTTAAAAAAATACAAACTTGAGCATTTTAGAGCCAGATTAAAACAGATAATAATTAACTTTAAGGATATAAAATATTTAGATTTGAATCCTAGGCAATTTAAGCTAAAAAAGGAAGAATTGCTGAAGAAGATTTAAAATCCTTTTATTATCACTAATTTTCTCTAGCAAACCTCTGCTCCGTCGTCAATATCCACCTTAATCTTTTCCTTATCTGTCCTTAACGCCTTTTTTTCTCCTTTGTTATCAGTTTTGTTCTCTTCTTTATTAACCCAGAAGACTTCTTTATTTTTTACATCGAACCTATATTTTTGGAAATCATTATATGTGATTGTTTTGAAGGTTTGCAATAACTTTTCTTTCTCTCCATCAGGATAAACTCTGTCGCCTTGTTTTGAGTTTGGCGCAGATAACAGCGCAAGTTTTTCTTTCTTAACTCCGCTTTTATCCACATATTCTTTCTTAGCAGCAAGAAGCATTCCTTCGCTGGTTTCCCCTTTGAGTTTTGCGTGTGCAAGATTGCAGACAATAACGAGGTTCTTTCCTAAAACATCTTCCTTTTTAAAATGCGCTCTTATCCCGCCGACAAGCTGCCTTATTTCAGGTTTTCCTTCCTTGTTTTTGCCGAGATTAACTTTTAGTAGGTATAATTTGTCAGCGTTTGGGTGATCAATAATACTTTCTACTTTTCCAACTCTTAAATCCAAATTGAATTCTTTGTTAGTTTCTCTTCTTTCTTTTTCTGCTTTTTCTTTTCCTGATTTGTCTCCAGAATTTTTAACATTATCATTTATCATCTTTTCTATCTCATTTTCTATTTTCTTGACAAGGATTTCTGCGCTGTTTACTTTGTGGTTTTTCACGTCAAAATGCAGATCATTCCATGTCAGAGAATTGCTGGAAGGAGTAGGATGAACATTTAATACATTCAGATGTTTCTGCAGTCCAACTTGTTTCTCCAATCCCAATTGTTTCTGCAGTTTTTCAGCAAATGCAGGAACTATC
>Ga0209211_10008208_pt1 | contig 14361 bp, 14 predicted proteins | sample RifGroA2_FD_183992 | JGI IMG/M metagenome (GOLD analysis project Ga0209211, IMG submission 183992) | Groundwater microbial communities from Rifle, Colorado, USA - Groundwater A2 (SPAdes) (version 2) | ecosystem: Environmental > Aquatic > Deep subsurface > Groundwater | place: Rifle, Colorado...
CCCCGACAGCGGTCGGGGAGGCGAGTTTATCCGAGCGAAAAAAATCATCTGCCGAGCTTGCCGTGAAACAAATATGTTTAATTTAGATAAGTTAGAATCATTAAAAGGCCGTGGATTGGTGGACAGCGCTTTTGTCAATATCAAAAAATGGTTGACCAGCGAGGAATATGCGGAATTTTATCCTGAAATCCAGGCCTTGATTGAAGCGGGAAATGTGACTGAATTAAATGAAGCATTTTACAAGGTAATCCCTTTTGGCACGGGCGGTAGGCGCGGAAAAATGGGCGCGGGGACCAATAGAATTAACAGCCGCACTATTGCTGAATCAGCGCAGGGCGTGGCCGGTTATTTACTGGAATGCTTCAATTCCGAAGAGGCGCGAACTCGCGGAGTCGTGATTACCTATGATGTGCGGCATAATTCGGAGAAATTTGCCAAAGTGGCGGCTGAAGTTTTTGTAGCCAATGGTTTTAAAGTATATTTTTACAATGGCGTCCGTTCCACTCCGCAGATTTCTTTTACTATTCGCTACAAAAAAGCCATTGCCGGCGCCATGATTAGCGCAAGTCATAATCCGCCGTCTGATAATGGCATTAAAGTTTATTGGGACACGGGTGGGCAAGTCGTGCCACCGCATGATGCCAAAATTATTGAGAAAGTTAATAATGTTGGTCGTATTGAATCTTTTGATTTTGATAAGGCGGTGAGCGATGGCAAAATTGAAATATTGGGCGAGGAATTGGACGAGGCTTATCAGAAAACAGTTGAAAAATTATCTTTGGGAAACTATCGTGATGTACATATTGTTTTCACGCCATTGCACGGATGCGCCAGCACTTCTTTTTTGCCAATTCTGCGCCATGCAGGATTTAGCCGACTGGATGTGGTGGAATCGCAAATGCCGTTTGATCCTGATTTCAGCGCTGTGGCCAAACAGATTCCAAATCCGGAAGTGCCGATTTCTTTGGATGCGGCCACCAAGCAGGCGGCCGAGAGCGGGGCGGATGTGGTGGTGGCTTCTGACCCGGACGCGGACAGAATCGGCGTGGTTAGCCGCGAAAAATTATCCAATAATAATTATATTTTCCTCAATGGTAATCAAATTGGAGTTTTGCTTTTTGACTATATTGTTAAACAAAGAAAAGTAGCCGGGACTTTGCCCAGCCGCGGGGTGTTGATAAAAACAATCGTTACTACCGACTTGCTGGCCAAGATTGCCGAGGCCAATAATCTAGATGTGATTACGGATTTGCCTGTCGGTTTTAAATATATTGCCAATGCCATGAATACTCGCTTGGCCGGCCGAGAATTTGTTTTTGGCACGGAAGAAAGCCATGGTTATCTTTACGGCGATTATTGCCGGGATAAAGACGGCGCCGTTGCCGCTTTGCTGATTTGCGAATATGCCGCGCTGTTGAAACGGCAAGGCCGGACATTGTTTGAACAATTGGAATTTATTAAAAAAGAGTATGGATATTTCCGCGAGATTTGACGGCGTGAAGGTGGTGGAAGTTTTTGATCAATCCAAGCCGTATGGCGGATTTTTGGATAATGCTTTGGTGTTTTATCTAAATGCGGAAAAAACCATTCGCGTGGTGGCACGGCCAAGCGGCACAGAACCAAAGATTAAATTTTACGCAGCCGTTGGAAAGCCGGTCGGGTTAGATAAGAGCGAAGTCGAGTATCAAGCGATTAAAAAAGAATGCGATGAATTGGCTGAGCGGATTTTGGAAGCGATGGTGAGTAGGGCGGAGAAGATTTCCATTGGCGGGCAGCGACTGGAAATTTTGGGATAAAAAAAGCCGCCGTTGAGGTGATCGCGGGCGGGGTTGGGTTGTTCGGCTGGTTTCAGCTGATTGAGAGATAGATGGGGAGGAAGATGACGGCCGCTTCTACGAGATAGGATGCAATCACCCAGAATATGGGCAGTTTGTATTCGTAAGCGGCGACGGCGACGGCGGCGACGGCGACGACAGCGGCGGCGGTGAAAACGACGACGGTGGCGACGGCGGCGGCGGCGACGGTGGCGACGGCGGCGGTGGCGACGGCGGCGGCGGCGACGGCGGCGACGGCGAAAGCGGCGAAAGCGGCGGCGACGGCGGCCTCTTTGTCTTCCAGGCCGAAATGCCGACAAAGAAAAAACACTGCCAAAGTCAATATAACCATCGCCACTTCCGGCACCAACACCTTGAGCCATTTCCTGTTCATCTTATCCCTCCTTAGTTGTTGTCCAATGACCGCTCCAAAACCAATCTTGAAGCTAGTATTGACTTTAAATCATAGCACATTTTGGGGTTTTTGTCAAGCCCACTCAAATTTGGTCATTGCGAGGAGCAAAGCGACGAAGCAATCTATGCGCTACAAAAATAAAAAAATTCTTCTTATGGGTTTGGGCGGGTTTGAAAAGGGCAGTGGTGTTTCCGCGGCCGAGTTTTTGGCGTCGCGCGGCGCTGATTTAACTATTACGGATTTGAAAACAGAAAAAGAGCTGACCAAGAATTTAGCGGTTTTGAAGAAATACAAAAACATCAAATATGTTTTGGGAGAGCATCGGGCAAAAGATTTTGCCACTGCCGATTGGGTGATTAAAAATCCCGATGTACCGATGAACTCGCCGTTTTTGAAAATTGCTCAAAAGAGAAAAATTCCGATTGACAATGACATTACTTTGTTTTTACGCGAGTATGGCGCGGCTAATGTTATCGGCATAACTGGCACGCGCGGCAAAAGTACCACGGCTAGTTTGATTTATGAAATGGCGCGGCAACAATATCCCAGCGCGCGGTTGGGCGGCAACATCGGCGAATCACCTTTGCGGTTTTTATCTCGTTTGAAAAAAGGCGCGCCAGTGATTTTGGAACTATCCAGTTTTCAGCTGCATAATTTGGATACTATCAAAATCAGTCCCAGCATTGCCGTGTGGACTAATTTTTATCCTGATCATTTGAATAAATATCCCACACTCGAGGATTATAGAAAAGACAAAGGAAAAATTTTTAAATATCAAAAAGAAGGAGACACGGTAGTGTTGAATTGGGATGATAAGGTGTTAAGGAAAATTGGCGAAAAATTGTCAATTCGCGATTCCGCCCAAACAATATTTTGGTTTTCTTTATCAGAACAAATTAAAAATGGGGCGTATATAAAAGATGGATATTTTGTTTTTGCGGAAAATGGTCAAGAAACGCGCGTCGGCCGCGTGTCAGAGACGAAATTATTAGGTGAACATAATCAAGCGAATATTCTTGCCGCCATCTGCGCCGTTCGGGCGTATGGAATCAAGCGGACGGCAATTCGCGCGGCTATCCGCGATTTTAAGGGCGTGCCGAACAGATTGGAAATAATTAAAAAATTATGCGGTGTCACTTTTGTCAATGATTGCGCCTCCACCTCGCCTGAAGCAGCTATTGCCGCGCTCAAATCATTTCCAGCTAAAAAAATTATTTTAATTTCCGGCGGCAACAGCAAGGGCTCATCGCTCAAAGAATTGGCCACTATTATCGCCGCTCGTGTTCGCGTTCTCCTTTTAGTTCCGGGCAACGCGAATAAAGAATTGCTCCGTTATGTCATTCACGTGCCATGTTCACCTGCAGGCGGGAAAATGAGAATTCAGTCGTCAAAAATTATGACGCAAACAATGCCTTTTTTTATTGCGGCAAGAAATTTAAAAAAATCCGTCATTCAAGCAATAAAACTCGCTAGCCACGGCGACATCATCCTTTTTTCCCCCGGCCTTACTTGGCTTCCGCGACAAAACGAATTTGCAAGAGGAGAGGAGTTTAAGGGGATTGTTTCTAATCTTAAAAAGTTTGGCGTATGAAAAAGAAAGAGAATAATTATGCGTTTATTGACAGCCAGAATCTCAATCTAAGTATTCGAGAGCTCGGTTGGAGATTGGATTTTCGTCGTTTCCGTGTTTATCTCGAGGAAAAATATGATGTTATAAAGGCCTTTCTGTTTATCGGTTTCGTCAGTGGGAACAACGATTTATTTATAGCGCTTCAAGAAGCCTGTTTTATTTGTATTTTCAAGCCGACTCTTATTTATAAAGATGGAACTACAAAAGGTAATTGCGACGCAGAGTTAGTACTGCAAGCAATGATTGAATATCCTAATTATGAAAAAGCAATTATTGTTACCGGTGATGGAGATTTTTATTGTTTGGTGAAGTATCTGTTGGAAAGTGAAAAATTAAAAAATGTTTTAATACCAAATCGACTTAAATTTTCCGCGCTTTTAAAATGGGATATTTTTCGTCCGTATTTGCGTTTTATGAATGATTTGGGTCATAAGCTGGCCTATAAAAAAAGGTCCCCACAAGGATGAAACCTTGGAGGGATTGCTTTTCATTGGTGATGATTATAGTATAGCACACCATAAAAATAAGTCAAGAGTTTTTATCCACAACTAACGGTAAAAAAGTTTAATAAAATACAAATATGGACACGGAATCTAATGACCCAATCCGAAACGCTGGACATACTTAAAACAGGCGCGAATGTTTTTTTAACAGGCGAGCCTGGTTCGGGCAAGACGCATACTATCAATGAGTACGCGGAATTTTTGCGTTCGCGCGGCATTGAGCCGGCCATCACTGCCTCCACCGGCATTGCCGCCACTCATTTGAACGGCGTGACAATTCATTCTTGGAGCGGACTCGGCATAAAATCAAGATTGACTCGTTATGATTTGGATAAAATCGCGTCCACGGAATATGTTGCTAAACGGGTTAAAAACGCTCGCGTGTTGATTATTGATGAGGTGTCAATGCTTTCGGCAGAAACATTGGCAATGGTTGACGTTATTTGCCGTGAAATCAGGAACGATCCACAGCCGTTCGGCGGACTGCAAACAATTTTGGTCGGGGATTTTTTTCAACTGCCGCCGGTGATGAAAAACGATTTGCTCAATCGCCGTCAAACCACTCTGATTGAAGACCTTTCCGGCAAATTCGCGTATGATTCTCCGGCTTGGAACCGCGCGAATTTTATTGTTTGCTATTTAACAGAACAATATCGGCAAGATGATAAAGATTTTTTGGCGATTCTTTCAGCGATTCGGCGCAATTCGTTTAGCAATGAACATTTGCGTCATTTGGCAACCAGAAAAATTGAAATCAATGCCGCGCCGGCCAACGCGCCAAAACTTTTTTCGCATAATGTGGATGTGGATTATGTCAACAGCGAGATTTTGGCCAAATTGCCAAATAGAACGCGAATTTTTGATATGTCTGCCGAAGGCCCGGTAGGATTGGTCGCAATTATGAAAAAGGGATGTCTTTCGCCCGAATCCTTGTGTTTGAAAACTAACGCGGCTGTGATGTTTACGAAAAATAATTTGAAAGAAGGGTTTGTAAATGGTACTTTGGGAGTGGTGCTTGGGTTTGATAAAATTGATAATAGCCCTGTAATTAAAACATTAAGCGGCAAACGGATTAAAGTTGAGCCAATGGATTGGACTGTTGAGGAAAATGGCCGTGTTCGAGCGCGTTTAACTCAAATGCCTTTGCGCTTGGCCTGGGCCATTACGGTGCACAAAAGTCAGGGGATTAGTTTAGACGAGGCGGTGATGGATCTGTCCCAAGTGTTTGAATTCGGGCAAGGTTATGTCGCGCTGTCGCGTGTGCGGCGATTGGCCGGCGTGCATTTGCTTGGCTGGAACGAGCGCGCGTTTCAGGTGCATCCGGAGGTTTTGGAAAAAGATGAAATGTTTCGCGCGGCCTCTGATTCGGCAAAAATCATTTTTGCAAAATTGGCAGATTCGGAATTGGAAAAGTTGCACAGAGATTTTCTAGTTGCTTGCAATGGCCGATTTGATTCATTGGATTCGGGTCTGTTTGGAGAAAAGAAAAAAAAGAAAAAGAAAAAATTTAATTTATATTAAATATGAATTACAAAGTTTTAATTTGGGCGATAATAATTTTAGTAGTTGGGTCAGCCGCGTTTTTTTTAATTTTTAAAGATAAAGATGATGTTGCAAAAGAAGTGGCGGCGCCGATAGAAAAAAATGAAACCGAAACGCCGTTGGTTGTTTTAGAGCCGGCGCAAGAAAAAAATTTAATAATTAAACAAAATAATATGCCAATAGTCAAAATTAAAACCAACAAAGGAGATATTGCTTTGGAATTATTTTCCGCTGACGCGCCCAATACCGTTGCCAATTTTATCGCGTTGGCAAAGAAAGGTTTTTATGACGGAGTGATTTTTCATCGCGTAATCAGCGGATTTATGATTCAGGGCGGTGATCCAACCGGCACAGGCGCCGGAGGCCCGGGTTATCAATTTGCTGATGAATTAAATTCCGAAACACCGTCGTATCAGAATGGCTATACGCGCGGAACAGTGGCCATGGCCAATGCCGGACCAAATACCAACGGCAGCCAGTTTTTTATCATGCACAAAGACACTCCGCTGCCTCATGCCTACACCATTTTCGGCAAAGTGACAGCCGGAATGGAAATAGTTGATGCAATTGTCGCCGGGCAAGTTAATTCCTCTGATCGTCCGCTGGAAGATGTTATTATGAGTAAAGTGGAGGTTGAAGAGTAGATTTATGCGTGTTTACATTCAGGCAAAACCCAACGCGCGGGAAGAAAAAATTGAAAAAATTGATGAAACGCATTTTACAGTGGCTGTGCGCGAGCCGCCTGTAAATGGTCTGGCCAATGTTGCGATTAGAAAGGCCTTGGCCGCGCATTTTAAAGTCGCGCCTTCTTGCGTGCGATTGGCTTCGGGTTTTTCTTCAAGAAATAAAGTGTTTGAAATTTTACTTTAATTATGATCGGCATATTTGATTCCGGATTTGGCGGATTATCAATTTTAAAAGAAATTTTGAAAGAGCCGTCTTTGTCTTCGTATAATTTTGTTTATCTTGGCGACACAGCTCGCGCGCCGTATGGCAATCATTCGCCAGAAGTGATTTACAATTGGACGCGAGAATCAGTGGAGCGGCTTTTTCAAGATGGCTGTGAATTAGTGATTTTGGCGTGTTTTACCGCGTCGGCAGTGGCTTTACGGCGGCTACAACAAGAATGGTTGCCAACATATTGGCCAAACAAGCGAATTTTGGGCGTTTTGATTCCTTTGGCCGAGGAAGCGGCGCATATTTCCCGTTTTGGCCGCGTGGGAATTTTGGGCACGCGCGCCACTGTGCAATCTGGCGCTTTGGAAATTGAATTAAAAAAACAGCAGGCAAATTTGCAAATTTTTTCACAAGCCGCTCCACTGCTGGTGCCTTTGGTGGAAGAGGGCTGGGTTAATCGGCCGGAAACAAAAAAAATTCTTCGTTATTATTTGCGGCCGTTAAAACAAAAGAAAATTGATATATTATTGTTGGCTTGCACGCATTATCCTTTATTGTATAAAGAAATTGTGGCGGTCATGGGCAAACAAACGCAAATTGTGCATCCCGGGAAAATTGTGGCTAAAAAATTAGTTGATTATTTGACGCGCCATCCGGAGATTGAATCACGGCTGGGCAAAGGCGGTGTCAGACGATTTTTAACCACCGACCGCGTTGATGATTTTGAACGGCTGGGGAGTAAGTTTTTAGGGGAGAGGGTTAAGGCAGAAGCAATAATTTAAGTTGCCGATAAAAAGGATTTATTGTATACTGTGATTGTGGTCTTTTTGTAGTAAGTATTAGTTTTAGTTATCAAAAATATGTCCACGCAATCTAGATGTGTTCAAATTAAAAAGAAGCATATTCACAAAAATTTAGCGACCGGACGGTGGTTTCAGATGTCTTTGGTAGAACAGCTTGGCAATGTTGGCAGTGAAGTGAGGCGGGCGGTTAATTGGACGATCAAAGGTAATGCTGAACAAAGCAATCGCGCGCTGGAGCGGGCTTTTGATTTGTTGGATTTGACCATTGGCGACAGCCGTTGGATTGGTTCTAAACTCAAGGAACTTTGCCGCGTTCGCGAGGTGTTGGCCGACACATTTTATGGTGATCGCGCGTACGGCGCAACTCCGCAATCAATGGAAAAATATTTTTTTCATTACGCTATTGAGGCCAGAAATGGTATTTAAACTATGCTTGTTACTTTAATCGTTTTTGTCGCCATTTTGGCGCTTTTGGTTTTGGCTCATGAAGCCGGGCATTTTGTGGTTGCGCGGAAAAATGGCATTAAAGTGGATGAGTTTGGTTTTGGCTTGCCGCCGCGGATTTTTGGCGCGCATGTTTCGCGTAATGGTTGGAAATGGATTTGGGGCGGACGCGAATTGACTGACGCGGAAAAACAATCTGGCACAGTGTATTCTTTAAATTTGATTCCGTTGGGCGGGTTTGTGAAAATAAAAGGTGAAAATGGTGAGATGGCAAATGAGCCGGATAGTTTTGGCGCCAAAAAAATCTGGCAACGCACAGTGGTGCTGGTAGCTGGAGTATCCATGAATTTTATTTTGGCCGCGTTTTTGCTTGGCGTTGGATTTATTATTGGTATTCCACAAGCATTAGATGATGTATATAGCGGAGCGATTATCAAGGACGCGAAAATTGAAGTAATGTCGGTTTTATCCGGTTCGCCTGCGGAAAAGGCTGGGATAGTTGCTGGTGATGAAATTGTTAAAGCGGATGATATAGCGATTCAGAAAGTGAGCGACTTGCAGAATTATGTCAGTGAAAAAAATGACCAAGCAGTGAAATTTACTTTTCAACGCGGTGGGGAAATAATAGTTAAAGAAATTGTTCCTTATCAATTGGCAATCACCAAGCGCGGCGGCATTGGAATCGCCCTTTTGGAATCAGGCATTGTTTCTTATCCATGGTATCTGGCTTTTATTTACGGTTTTGCTTATGCCGGAATTTTTGCTTGGGAAGTGATAAGGACAGTGTGGTTTTTGTTAGCGGGTTTGTTTCAAGGGCAAGGTGGCGTGGCCGAGAGTTTGTCAGGTCCTGTTGGCATTGCTGTTTTAACCGGTCGCGTAGCTCGGCTTGGTTTCAGCCATCTGATGCAATTTGCCGCCATGCTTTCAATTAATTTGGCGATTTTAAATATTCTGCCATTTCCAGCACTGGACGGCGGCCGTGTGCTGTTTTTAATCATTGAAAAATTGCGAGGTAAACCATTACATAGAAAATTTGAAGAATGGGCGCATACAGCAGGATTTGCTTTGCTGATGATTTTGGTAATTTTTGTGACATATAAAGATGTGGCGCGTTTTAGCAGTTCATTTATTCGGCTTGGCAAGAAATTAATTGGAGGATAATCTATGAAAAATGATAGAGAATCAGGAGCATCCGGGCAAGTAGCAACGCCTGTTGAATCTGAAACCAAATTGCCGGATATTGTTTTGGTGGATGATGATGGAAAAGAAATTAAAGTGCCCGGAAGTTTAATTGGCAAGTGGTTGCCATTGGTTGGGAAAGTTGATAAATACAGTATTGAAAATAATCATGATTTGCTTGAGGGCTTAAAAGCCGGGTGGTTTAAAAAAGACGGTACCTTGAGTGATGCAGGAGAAGCAGAGGCATCGCGACGCGCTGGATCAACAAAAGAAGCTGGAGAGAAAAGGGGATGGTCGCTTAAAACACAGGAAGCTAACAAAGAAGCGGAAATTAAAAAAGCGAGAAAAGGGTTTTTGGGTACCATTCAGAGAAAAGTGGGAGGTTTGAATGAGAAAAAAAGTGGTGACCCGAAAGAACAGGTTAGAACGGCTTTAGCCAAATATGGATATACGGGTGATAGTGAATTGAAAAGAATCAATGGCGGAGGAAATTATTCTTTAAGATTTTTTAACACCGATGGTCAAGCTGAGGAAGATCAAGTTTTTGTAGGCAACATGAGTAAATTATTGGATTATATTGATGGACATGTCGGCAGAATATTAAAAAAATAATATGTTGGAACAATTTAAAAAAATTAAAAGTTCCGCTTTATCTGCTATTCATCTAGTTAAAAATTTAGCTGATTTGGAAGTGTTGGAAAATAAATTATTGGGCCGCAAAAATGGCGAACTAACCGGTTTGTTAAAAGGTCTGAAGGATTTGTCATCAGAAGAAAAAAGAATTGTTGGGCAAGCTGCCAATGATGTGAAACAAGCGATTGAAAGTGCTTGGGCAGAGAAAAAATTGGAATTGTCACGCGTTGAATGGGTTAAATCTTCTGAAAAAGAGTCGGTGGATGTGACTCAGTCGGCATTGCCATTGTCAAAGTGCGGACATTTTCACCCGATTACTTTGGTTAAGAATAAATTGGAAGATTTATTCATATCAATGGGTTTTATGGTTTTGGACGGTCCTGAATTGGAAAGCGATTATTATAATTTTACAGCCGTGAATATTCCGGCCAATCATCCGGCGCGAGACATGCAAGACACTTTTTACATTAAAAAACATCCAAACTGGTTTTTGCGCACGCAAACATCCTCGGTGCAGGTGCGGGCAATGCAGAAATATGAAGCGCCAATGCGTGCGATTGTGCCCGGCCGTTGTTTTCGTAATGAATCAACTGACGCGCGTCATGAACACACTCTTTATCAAATTGAAGGCGTAGTGATTGATCACGGAATTAATTTTAGCAATATGAAAGCCGTGCTGGAAGAAGTGGTGAAGAATTTATACGGCGCGGAAACAAAGTTGCGTTTGCGGCCAAAATATTATCCGTTTGTGGAGCCCGGGGTCAATGGTGAAATCACTTGCGTTTTATGCGCCGGTAAAGGATGTCGCGTGTGTAAGCAAAGCGGTTGGTTGGAAATTTTTGGAGCTGGCTTGATTCACCCGAATGTTTTAAAAGAAGGCGGAATTGACTCGAAAAAATATCAGGGTTTTGCTTTCGGGTTTGGATTGGATAGATTGGTAATGTTAAAGTACGGCATTGATGAAATCCGCGTTTTAAAAAGCGGAGAGATGAAATTTTTAGAACAGTTTTGATATGTTGATTTCTTTCAATTGGTTATCACAATATCTTCAATTGCCTGGCGGCGTGACGCCGGAACAAGTGGCGGAAAAATTAAAATTGAGCACGGTTGAGGTGGAAAAAGTGGAACGACTGGGCGCGAATTTGGAAAAGATTGTAATCGGAAAAGTTTTAAAAATGGAAAAACATCCCAACGCTGATAAATTATTAGTATGCGAAGTGGATATTGGGCAAGAAAAATTGCAGGTTGTTTGTGGCGGATCCAATGTGCGCGAAGAAATGTTAGTTGCTTTGGCGAAAATTGGCGCTAAGGTGCGCTGGCACGGAGAAGAGGAATTGGTGGAGTTGAAATCGGTGGCGATTCGAGGAGTGGAATCACAGGGAATGATTTGCGCGTCAACAGAAATCGGTTTGTGTAAAATGTTTCCTTTGAAAGAAGAAAAAGAAATTTTGGATTTGAGCGGTCGACGATTGAAAATCGGAGCGCCTTTGGCAGATGCCTTGAATTTGGACGACGCAATTTTGGAAATTGACAACAAGTCGCTTTCGCATCGTCCTGATTTGTGGGGACATTATGGCATTGCTCGCGAAGTTGGAGCTTTGTTTAAAACAAAATTAAAAGGTTATTCTGTTGGAAAATTTAAAAAAGGCAATGATTTTGATTTGCGGGTCAAGGTGGCCGAATCGAAATTATGTCCTCGATATATGGCTGTAGGGATTGATGGCGTGACAGTCGGAGAGTCGCCGTCTTGGCTGAAACAGTGGTTGCTGGCTGTTGGATTGCGACCGATCAATAATATAGTGGATATTACCAATTATGTGATGTTGGATTTGGGTCAGCCAATGCACGCTTTTGATGCCGCAAATTTGAGTTCCAGGCAAATTATTGTACGGTTGGCTAAAGATAAAGAAGAGTTTGTCACTTTGGACGGAGAGAATTGTAAATTGGATTCTTCAATGCTTGTGATTGCTGATGAAAAACAGGCGGTTGCTTTGGCAGGAGTAATGGGTGGAGAGGCGAGTGGCGTGAGTATCAATACCAAAACCATTATTTTTGAATCAGCGAATTTTGACGCGGTGAGCATTCGCCAGACATCAATGAAGTTGGGATTGCGCACAGAGTCATCAGCGCGATTTGAAAAAGGGCTTGATCCGTCGTTGTGCGAGTTGGCTTTAGCAAAAGCAGTTGAGCTGGTATTGGAAATTTGTCCTGATGCGAAGGTGGTGAGTAATGTTGTTGATGAAGCGCGTTGGCATCTTAATCGCGGGATTATAGAATTATCAATGGAATTTTTGCAGAAAAAATTGGGAGTGGATATTAAACAAAAAGAAGTTGAGGAAATTTTAAAGAATTTGGGATTTGGCTTAAAAGCAAAAAAGAATATATTGAATGTGACAGTGCCAAGTTGGCGATCTGGCAAAGATATTGTAATGGCTGAAGATTTGGTGGAAGAAATCGCGAGGATTTACGGTTTTTTCAATATCCCGAGTCAATTGCCAATTTTTCCAATTGCTCCACCCGAAGAGAATAAATTGCGTAATTTGGAACGCCGTACGGCTGAAACACTGGTCAAGGAATTAGGCTATACAGAGGTTTACAATTATTCGTTTGTGAGCACCGAGCAGGTGAAAAATTTGGGCGATGATTTATCAAAATACATTGAACTTGATAACCCGCTATCAAAAGAAAAGCCATTTTTGCGCCGCCATTTGTTGCCGAATTTATTGGAAAATATCAAGAAAAATTTGGAAAGTTACGATGAGTTGAAAATTTTTGAAATTGGGAAAGTTTTTGCGGCAGGGGAAACCGGTGTTCGTGCCGAAACAAATAGCGATGAACTTTTGCCGCGGCAAGACACCTGGCTTGAAACAGTGTTTGTGAATAAAAAAGATAATACGCCGTTTTGGCAAGCGCGCCGCGCCGCGGAGACAATTTTTCAATCATTGAATTTGGAGTGGCAAATCGCGTCATTGGACAAAGTTTGCGTTTGGGAGCATCCAACTCGCTTGGCCATATTGTCGCATAATGGCAAAGTGGTCGGAGTTATTCACGAGTTAAATCCTTTGACCGCCAACGCCTTTGGAATTGAATCGCGAATTGGTGTTTTGAAAATTAATCTTTCTAAATTGGCCGAGGTGATGAAAGAAAAAATTGATGTTTATAAAAAAGTGTCTGTGTATCCTGAAATGACGCGTGATGTTGCTTTTCTTGTAAAAAAAGAGATTTCACATGTGGAAATTATCAAGACCTTGTCGCATGTTGACCAATTATTGAAAAAAGTGGAATTATTTGATGTATACGCCGGTGATAAATTGGGTATCGGCAAAAAGAGTATGGCGTATCATTTGATTTATTGTCACCAGGATCGCACACTTACTACAGAAGAGGTAAATAAGGCGCACGATAAGGTTAAAACTATCTTAAAAAGTAAGTTTGGGGCGGAAGTGCGGGAATAGTTCTTGCTGTTCAAAGACAGGCGTGATATAATATTAATATAATAATTTAACGGAGGAATTTTATGCTGGAAAATAGCAAAGATCTTTTATACATCGTTTTATCATTCAGCGTTTTGTGGGTGACTGTCTTTCTGTGCTGGCTGATATATTATTTGGTTTCCATTTTGCGTAATGCCAATGAAATGGTGGAAGAATTGCGCGAAAGGTTTCGCGGCATTGAAGACGCCATCCGTTCCATTCGCGACAAAATGGAACACGCCACATCCACTTTGTCTTTTGTTTCCGAAGGCGTGATGCGTTTGATTCAGTATTTTATCAGTAAAGGAAAAGGCGCGTCCGAAACCATTGAAAAAAAGAAGAAAAAATGAGAAAATAGCGCCCCTGAAAAGGGGCCTTTTTTATTATTGCCTTTTTGTATTTTTTGGTCTAGTATGGATTATATGTCCTTCGTCCACCTGCATGTCCATTCACATTTTTCTCTTTTAGAGGGCTTGCCAAAAATTGACGAGCTGGTTCGCGCTGCCAAAAAAATGAACATGAAAGCGTTGGCTTTGACTGATTATGGCTCGCTTTACGGCGCCATTGAATTTTACAAATCCGCTCGCCGCGTCGGCATCAAGCCAATCATCGGCCTGGAGGCATATATTTTAGTTGGAGAAAATGTTTATCATTTGATTCTTCTTGCGGAAAACGAGATTGGTTATAAAAATTTATTAAAGCTTTCCTCTATTGGACATTTGGAAAATTTTGGGCCCAACAGCGCTGGCGAATTGGTGCCGCGTCTGACCAAAGAGTGGCTTAAAACATATCACGAAGGTCTTATTGCTCTTTCCGGATGTTTGGAGAGCGAGATTCCTCAATTAATTTATAAACAAGAAAATTATACCAAAGCAAAATCAGCGGCTTTGGATTACGCTCAAATTTTCGGTCTTGATCATTTTTATTTGGAATTGCAAGATCATCCGGATTTGCCAGGTCAGATTGAAGTGAACAACGGTTTGATTAAAATGGCCGAGGAAACCGGCTTGCCAATGGTCGTCACGCGC
>Ga0209211_10008210_pt1 | contig 14355 bp, 15 predicted proteins | sample RifGroA2_FD_183992 | JGI IMG/M metagenome (GOLD analysis project Ga0209211, IMG submission 183992) | Groundwater microbial communities from Rifle, Colorado, USA - Groundwater A2 (SPAdes) (version 2) | ecosystem: Environmental > Aquatic > Deep subsurface > Groundwater | place: Rifle, Colorado...
GAAATCTTTTCGTCTTTAAGGCCAAGCGAACGAAGCATGTCTCTTTTGCTCAATAGCTCCTTGCAGAGTATAACCCCTTTCTCTATAAGCTGCCGTTTCTGGGAGCCGGATAGCGTTGTGAGGCATGTAATAGGATGCAGACCGGAACGGTCTATGCGGATCTCCAGACTTTGATCCCCGGGGTAGTTCCATCCGATTGCCTTCATGCCGACACATTCTGCATAGCGGATCGCATCAGTGGTGAGTTTGGTATTGGTGACAAGCCAGGCTTCGTGGAATTTTTCGGTGTGAGTAGGATTTTTCTTCCACGCTTTTTCCACATCTTGGAATCGCGCCTCAACGTATAGAGAAACTTTCACGTCGGATTTAATCCCAGGCTGATTGTGAAATTTGCACTCGACCATGATATGGCGATTGTCTTTTTGAGCCACAACGTCTACCTCGTGGCTGACGCATGATCCCTGCACTGTTTTGCCCACTTCCACCGAAAATCCTTCCGATGCCAGCAGTTCGCCGATCAGCTTTTCAAACGGATGTCCGCTCGGTCCAAGCTCCCGGATGGCTTGCTTGAGAGCGTAACGTCCAGCTGTCGGCCGATCTTGCTTTCGCAATAGTGAAAAGGCGTGGCGGTAAATCTGGGAAGTTGGCATGCCATCTTTGAGCTCGTTTCGGATATGTCCAACAATTGTCTCGATAACATCCGGCGACGCTTTAACGCGCTCAAGGGAGCGGCGAAGTTTTGCGTCAGAAAACGGTTCGCGCTCTCCCGATGTTTTGGTGATAAGAATTTCTTTACCCATAGCTGTTTTATTCATGGTCTTTGTGGTTCATTATATTTTCTCATGATAGTTTTAATTTGATGCCTTATGGTTTCTTGCTGACTTTTGCGATAAACCAAATAAACAAAACTGAAAGTAAAATAATGCTAAGGGTGCTTACCGAAAGCCCGCCGACGGTTTTTCTGCCTTCAAGATAGAAAAAAATGGCTGTGGCGAAAAAGACAGCAACAACCGCCGCTCCTAACACGCGAAGGTCGTTTTGGCGATCAAATTCTCTCTTAAACTCAAGAAGTTCCTTGCTGTCGAATTTAACACTTAATGTTCCGCTTTCTATTTTCTTGAGCATTTCCTGCGTCCGCTCAGGGAGTGTTTTCAAAAATTCCAGATAGTCAAAAACATCTGTTTTAAGGGTCTTGAGCGTTCGCCGGGGATCCAAATAGAATTTCAGGGCTTTATCAACAAACGGCTGAAGCTCTTTGTTAAAATTAAATTCCGGGTAAAGCTTTAGCCCCATTACTTCCGTAGTAATTATCGCCTTGCCGAATAACGCAAGATCGGCCGGGAAACCAATGCCGTGTCTTGCGCCTTTATTTATGATTCGGAAAAATGCCCAGGCCACGCTTGGCTGATTCGGCGAAAAGAAAAACTCGCTCAAAATGGCGGATACATCCTTTTGAAATCCATCTGTGTCGCTTTGCTCGGAAGTTATGACTAAGTGCATAAAGTGCTTAAAAAAGCTGTCGATGTTTTTGTCGACGAAAGCGACGAAGCAACTTACAAGTTCTTTGCGTTGTTCTTGAGTGAGGTAACCGACCATTCCAAAATCATGCAAACAAAAGACATCGCCTTTAAGCGCAAAGAAGTTGCCGGGGTGCGGATCGGCATGGAAGAAACCGTCAATCAAAAATTGTTGGAATACTGCGCCAACCCCATACAGCGCGAGTTGTCTGGAATCAGTCGCAAGTTTTTTTATGCCCGCCAAATCGTTCGCTTTAACTCCGTGAACGAACTCCATTGTTAATACGCGCGGAGTGGTATAGTCCCAATAGATGATGGGAATTTTTATATGAGAATTTTCTTTAAAAGCAAAGCGGAAACGCTCGGCATTATTCCCTTCAGCTTTGAAATCAAGTTCCCGAAGCGTCCAATCAGCGAATTCTTTGACCACGCGGAGAGGTTGATAAGGACGGAGTTCCGGCACAAAGCGCTCAACCAGATGGGCGAGATAAAAAAGAATATGGATGTCTCGCTCAATAGTTCGCCTGATATCCGGTCTTTGCACTTTTACCGCAACTTCGGCGCCGTTTTTGAGGTGGGCGCGATGCACTTGAGCTAAAGACGCCGCGGCTATCGGCCTCTTTTCAATGGACTTAAAAACTTTTTCGGGAGATTGTTTTAACTCTTCGGTTATAATCTGCCGCGCCTCGTCGTACGAGAATGGGGTAACATCGCTTTGTAATTTCGATAATTCGTTCGAAATCTCTTCACCCACCAAATCAGCGCGGAGGCTTAATACTTGCCCCAGCTTAATAAATGTCGGCCCCAGTTTTTCCAATACCTCGCGTAGAATTTCTGATGAAATGACCTGCTCTTCGCCGCGCATTTCGACAAGGCACTTTTTTGGCGCTCGCGGATAAAAAAAGCAATGAATTCTGCAAGACCACGGCACCAAGTATTTAAGGCGCGTTTTTTCAACTAAAATTCCGCCGCCCGCCTCAAAAATAACTGCGAGAATTTTTCGCAGGCGGTTTAGATCGCTTACTTTACTTTTTAGACCGAAGAAAGACATATATTATCTTTTAACGCTAAAATCTTTTATTTTCTTTTCTAGGGCCTTTAATTCGCCCTTTGTCGGTATATCAAGTTCTTTCAGGATATCTTTTACCGCAGCTTTAATTTGCTTCTCGACCTCTTGCTGGCGCGATTTGCTTTCCTTTGTAAGTTTTGCAATAAATTTTTCCAACTCTTTATTCGTCGGCTTCTTGGACGAAAGATTTTTGAGAGCCTTTTTGATTTCTTTTGCGGATACGCTTACAAGCCCTAAGCTTGCCAAAACTATTTTTTCGTAGGTATTCATATCTAAATAAGTTAATTATTAATTTTTACCCACTTGCACCATTACCGAATTATGGAGTTCGTTGCCGACTTTTACTTTCTTGATTATTTTTCGTTTCAAAACATCTATTATGACCACTTCGCCAGGCCCATATAACGGAACAAAAGCAAGAGTTTTATCTTGTGAAAAAGAAATGCCATGGGGCGTTTCACCCACTGATATTTGATCAAGAACCTTGTTTTGATTGGTATTGACGACGGACACATAGTGCGCGCCAATATTGGTTACCCAAAGCTCAGTATCATCCTTGAAGGTGGCGAATTCAGTTGTCGCGCCTGTATCAATATGGCTTATTTCATCAAAAGTCTGGGCGTTGAGAAGATATGTAAAGTTACTGCCAAGATTAGTAATCACCACTTTACTGCCATCAGGCGATATAGCCCACCCGTGGGGATCAATCCCCAGCATCAAAGTTTTTTGCACTGACAATCTCCCCTCTTGATTTTTAAGCAGGGTAATGGAACCGCTACCGCCTAAATTAGTGGTAAAAATTTGCTTGCCGTCTGGTGTCACTCCAACATATTCGGGACCACTATCAACAGAAATTTCTTGTATTTCCTGCCAGAGAGCCGTGTCAACCACCGAGATAGTGTCTGCTGTAACATTGGCAACGTATAAAAACCTGCCATCGGGGCTAAACACTAGTCCGTGCGCCCCTGCTCCGGTTGGAACAGTTTGTATGACAGTCAGATTTCTTGTGTTTATAACGCTGACAGTGCCGCTATCTTGGTTGGCGCTTGCCACCAACTCGCCGTTAGGTGAAGCGGCAATGTCATGGGGCGCGTGCCCCACCGGGATTTTCTTCACCACCTCTCCTTTTTTCGTCAATACAACAATAACATCGTTTTCTGCGTCATCAATAAAAACAAGTTCTTCGCCTTGTTTGTCTGAAGAATCCTTTGCTAAATCTACGGCGCTGTCTAGTTCAATCTTATTTGTACCGAGCGAGCTGTTGATCTTCTTGCCGTTGAGTACAAGCGTAGTTCCAATTACTAGAACACCGATAATTATTACCAATGAAATAAAATTTTTGTTCATACTACTGTTAACGTTGCATATTTATTCGTATCTTAATGCTTCTGCGGGCTCCATGAGAGAAGCTTGTCTTGCCGGCAATACCCCAGATATTATTCCAATAATAAAAGTAAGAAACAGAACAACAAAGAGACCAAAGAAATCTAGTGAGGCAAAAGAGAATAACCCCCTGATGCCAAAACCGGCGGCAGCCAGACTGATAAGATATGCAGATAATATTCCAAAAACAATCCCAAGAATTCCTCCGACCAGACCGATCATCCCGGATTCTATAAGAAATAGCGACAAAATAGCGTCATTTGAGGCGCCGATGGCTTTCATAACGCCGATTTGCTTCGTCCGCTCTAAAACAGAAGTGTACATCGTATTCATAATACCGACTGCCCCGACCACAAGAGAGATTACGGCAACAACAACCAAGACCAGTTCGATAATTGAAAGAATATTGCCGACAAGCCGATCAGCTTTGTCGGGAGTTAAAATAGAAAAGTCGCGGACAACTTCCTGTTTAGAAAGCTGAAATTTCAATTGCTTGGCTATTAAATTCATATCCGCTCCAGGCGCTACTTTCACGGCAGCGCTAGAAACGCCGCGCGAATCGGTTAAAGCATGAAATATGTCTGAGGAAATAAAAATAACATTATCAAGCATCTGCTCGCCAATTTCAGAAAAAATACCAACTACTCTAAACCTTTTTGATTTAATGATTACCTCGTCTCCGGCCGATACCTCTTTTTTGAAAAGTGTTTTAGCAGTTAAATAACCAAAAACCGCTTCGGACACTTCATCATTTTCCGGCCATCGCCCCTTTTCAAGTTTAATACCCTGAGACGACTCCATCACCTCCACGTATCTTTTCCAATTGGCGGCATGAACCATAATTGATTTTTTCTCTCCGTTATATTCAACATTTAAGGTGCCTATATCCATCGGTGCAACAAATTTTACGCCGTTAATTCTTTCCAAATCCAACAAATCTTTTTCTTTAAATTTTTGCCCTCCTAAAAGTCCAACTATGGGGTTAGTTTCTTTTCCGGGAAAAATGATAATTAAGTCCGATCCGAATACCTGCAATGTCCTGGTAATCGTGGTTCTGATGCCGGAACTTAATGCTAAAATAATGACCACAAGCATTATGCCGATGACAATGCCTAAAATCGTAAGCCAGCCCCTTATCGGTCTGTATCGTATTCCCTTTAAAGTTAAAATTAAAAAATTTTTAAGCATAATTATTTCGTGTACGCTTTTTTATGCGTCTGATGATCCCGCGCGAGACAGCCATCTTTAAAAGCAATAATCTGGTCGGCTTTCTCCGCGATATCGGCATCATGCGTGACTATCACAAGCGTTTTTTTGTTAGTTTTCTTTAAATTAATCAACATTTCTAAAATTCTATTGCCCGTCGCCGAATCCAGGTTTCCGGTCGGTTCGTCTCCCAAAATTATTTCTGGATCGTTCGCCAAAGCACGCAGAAGCGCGGCGCGCTGTTGTTCTCCGCCCGAAAGTTCAAAAGGCCTGTGAGTTAAGCGTTCTTTAAGACCTATTTCTTGAAAACGCGCGTCTAATTTTTCCGTCTCGATTTTTTTACCGGAAAAGATGAGCGGCAAAGTCGCGTTTTCGTAAGCAGTGAGCCACGGTATGAGATTATACTGCTGGAATACAAAGCCGAAAGTTTCGGAACGAAGCTTGGCCCTCTTATCGTCGTTAAGCAAAGACACATCTTCGCCGTTTAAGAAAATATGTCCGGAGGTCGGCCGGTCAAGAAGCCCCATCATATTTAACGCGGTGCTTTTGCCTGAACCCGACGGACCAATGACTGCAACAAAATCACCCTCCCAAATATGAAGATTTAATCCTCTCAAAACCTTAGTTTCTGTTTCACCGAGTTTGAAAATCTTCCAGACATTGTTTAGTTTAATAAGCGGTTCTTTTTGGAATTTCTCCGGGTCCTTTTTGAATCTATCTTCGCAGCCTTTTCCGCAAAAATAAAATTCTTTTTCCTTATGAGAAATTGGCGCGATATCGGCATACTCTGTTAAATCCATGCCGCAGACAGGATCAATTTTTGATTGTTTATCGTTTTCATTCATAATCCGTAATTAGTCGGCAGAAACCGCAATAGTTTGCCCTTCCGTAAGCCCTTTGATTACTTCTACTGACTCGCCGTCGGAAATGCCCGTTTCAATTTCCACTTCTTTTTGCCGGTCTCCTTCAGGCACGGTTACGAATTCTTTGTCATCTTTTTGGTAAACGGCAAATTCAGGAATTTTGAGTACGTTATCTTTAAAAGAAATGAGTATTACTAAATCAGCATTCATGCCAGAACGAATCTCGGAACCGTGCGGCTCTATATATACATTGGTACGATAATATCTATCACCTTCCTTTATAATTTCTCTTGGCTCGATAGAAACGACTCTGCCTTTGAGTTTTAAATCGGGGAAAGCATCCAGTTGAACTGAAACCTCATTTCCGTCAACTTCCCTGATTTTTCCTATTTCTAATTCGGAGATATCGGCCTGAATTTTATGGCTGGAAGTTTCAAGGGTTATGGCGGTTTGGCCGGGCCGAAATACTTCCTGCCGTTCAAACCAGATCTTTGCCACCCTTGCGGCTCCGGGAGCATAAATCGTTGATTTTCTGATTTTCTCTTGAACTTCTGCGATTTTCGCCTGATAGCTTTGGATATTTGCCTCAGCTTGTTTTGCCTGCGCTTCTTGGGCCAAAATCTGTTCTTCAATGGTACCGGCTTTTTTCAACGCCAAATTACTCTCTTCAAGTTTAAGATTTGATTCCGCGATTTTCAACTTTTCGTCCGCGGCGGTGAGATTATTCAAGGCGGTATTTACATTCGTTCGCCCCGTAGATACATCAGCTTTCCAGGTATCAATGGTGCTTTGAGAAAGTGTGGAATGAGACGTAAGTCCATTTACCGCAAGAGCCGCCTTATCAAGAAAACTCTTTGTTTGATTGAGATTCTTTTTGGCCGTATCAAGATATGAGGCAAGATCGCTGTTTGTTCCCAACGCGTCCAGCGACAATCGCCACGATTTGAGTATTGATTCAATGAGCATGCGTTCCCCTTCAAGATCGGTTTCGAGTTGCGAATCTATCGGGTAAAATGTTAGTTGAGGACTTTGGCTTCGCGGATTGGAGAAAAACTGGTCAACCTTATTTCTTACAGCATCGTCTGATTTAGTATAGGCGTCCTGCAGTTTATCAACGAGATTCTTTTTTGCGTCTTCGAGAGCGGTTTTGGCATTTGCGACTTTTACTTCCTGAACCCGTATTTCTTCTAACCTCGTTCCTCTTTTGAGCTCGGCGAGTTTTGCTTTTTGAGTTGCAAGGCCTGCCTCGGCTTGAGCAAGCTGCGCTTCCAGTGTTTGAATTTCCAATTCAAAATCGGTCGTATCTAGTTTCATCAGGGGAACTCCCTGTTTTATCTGCTCACCTTCTTTCACAAAAACCCTCTCCACAATTCCAGAAAAAGAAAATTCCAAGTCAAAATCATTTTCTGGCACCACCTCTCCTCTTACTTTTACGATGTCCTGAATGTTTCCTCGTTCAACCTGAAAAAATAGGAATTTCGGCCCTTCTTTCTTAAAATATTTTTGATATGACCAAAAAGAGACGAGAACGCCGCCGATGACGACTATAAAAATTAAATAATAAGATATTTTTTTCATTTCATTTTTATTTTATCTCATTCTCGATATTAACTAAAGAGATTGTATAATGCAGGGGAGGTTTTCTGAAACGCGTTTTTTAATTTAATAGGTTTGCCCAACGATTTTTGATCGCAAGCGGGGAAGAAATGCCGGCGTATTGCGCGCATAAATATCCCACGCTTCGCCAAATTCTTTCTCCGCTTCCTTCTCTTCGCTTTTTGCGAGTCGAACATACATCCATACCAAAATTGGAAACATTATAAGAGTTAAAATAGTCGGCCATTGTAGAAGGAATCCGAACATAATTATCACGAAAGCGACATATTGCGGATGGCGTATTTTGGCGTAGGGGCCGGTAGTGGCAAGAATGTGTTCGCGCTGTGCCGCATGGAGTATTCGCCAGGCATTTGAGAGAAAAACAAAACCTCCGAAAATGAGAATAACGCTCACGATATGGAAAGGTCCAAAATGCGGGTCGCCGCCCCAGCCGAAGAAATTTTCCAGCAAGTGCCCCATATTATGGGAGTAAATATCCATGCCGGGGAACCGCTTCGTAAGCCAACCGGATAAAAAGTAAATAGTCAGAGGAAAGCCATACATTTCGGTAAAGAGCGCGACTATAAACGCGGAGAAGCCGCCCAACGATCTCCAATCGCGGGAAGTTTTCGGCCGCACAAAACTGAAGGCAAAAACGATAAATATAGCCGAACTTATTATTACCAATGGCCAAAGGCCGTAGTCGTTAGGCACTGCTTTTTGGAATTATTAACGACAACATCCGCCGTGTTTTTTATGCTCATTGTGAGTGTCATTGGCAGCCGCAGGCGGCGTTTCTTTATTTTCCGCCTCGCTGTTATGTCCATCATGCTCACTATTATCAGAACGATGTCCGCGAAACATCATCCAGAAATGGGCTACCACGAACACGCCGATAAGAATCGGCCACAAATATCCAGCCGAAAATAATTTTCCTCCAGCAAGTAATAGAATAACCAATGGCAGAGTGCAAAGGAGCATCATCCAGAGCATCGAAGAATCTTTTTTGTCATTGTGATTGTGCATATCCGTCTTATTTTTCAGATTTAATTAAGCTTGTGTTGTGCATCCAGACGATATACCAAGCGAATATCCAGGCGAACACAAAGAGATAAACCGCTCCAAGAATTACGCTCCCAACATTGCCCCAAGTGAAGCCCGGCAGTAATTCAAACAGCGAATGATGAAGCTCGGCGGCTTTGCCCGCGAGGAACAGCCCATAGATGAGACAGAGCGCGTAAAACACTTCTGTTCCCAGAACGCAGAGCCACCCATATCGTTTAAGTTGAAGCATATTTGTTGATTTGAAATATTAATTTTTTAATTCCCGACCTTTACTGATTTTTATTGTCTATTCGGTAAAATAAGCAATCGGATAAAAAGTTTTGTCTTATCTGGTCTTCCAACTGCAACGGTGTCTATGCCGACGCTTTTCACTACATAATCATTGCCGCCCCTAAATAAGGCGTCGCCCACATAGATAATTTTATCCTTAGAAATTCGCAGCAATTTCATCAGCTGTTTTATTCCGTAGGCCTTATCCACTCCTTTTTTGGTCACATCTATGGAAGTAAGTCCGCCAAGCCTGATTTCAAAATCGGGGAGATATTTCTCTAAAGCCGTTTTGAGTCTAAATCGAATATCATTATATGCCTTGTTCCATCCTTCTTTTTTTTCAAGCGGCGCTTTCTGGCCTAAGGCTGAAAAGGTTACTTGAACCTCTCGGTCTTCTATCACCTCGCCGTATGTTTTTTGAGGATAAGTATAACGGATATCTTTAAAAGCTTTGCGGAAAGCAGCTAAAATTTGTTTCTTCTCCTTTGGTAATAAAGGATTTTGGTATATCAATTTCCATTCGCCGGTTTCGTATTTGTATAAACTGCCCCCAGAGTGCGGAAAAATAAAGAGATTCTCAAACCGCGTTTTGGCGCATTTCAAGCGGTCTATAAATTGATTTTTGAGTTGCAGCCATTTTCCACCTCCGACAACCGCTACAATTTTATGCTCAAGCAGTTGACATATCAGAGAAGCCATTTCTCTATCAATGTCTGCCTTGCTTTCTGCAAGCGTTCCATCCAGATCAAACATAATGACCTTTTTTGACGAGGATAAGCGAGCTTCTTCTTTAAGTTTTTTACTTGATTCTGCCGTACTCATCTTCATAGCGTATAATGTCTTTTTCTCTTGCTCGGCCAAAAGCGGCTTCTAAAATACTGGCATTCGTGAGACCGTATATCCTGTGTTTTTCTTTTCTATTGATCTTTATATGCTCTCCTTTTTGCAGATTTAAAAATGTGCCGTTTTTCCGAATGCGAATTTTGCCTCGAAGTACTATCCAAACTTCATATCGATTCTTATGGCTTTGCAAACTTAATAGCTCCCCTTTGTCGATAAATAGTTTTTTCAGCCAATAACTCGGATACTTTTCCAACAGTAAATACCCGCCCCAAGGCTTTTTAATGAATTTGTAATTTTTGTGTCTTGAAGGATTCTTTAACATTTGTATAATTTAAGAATGCGAAGAAGGCCGCTAATTTCAATCGTAGCTACGCCAACTACTTTGTCGGCGCCACCGTAATAAACGAACAGTTTTTTCCCTAAAAGAATATTGCCGCATGGGAAAACGACATTTGGAACTTGACCCTCTTTTTCGTAAAGAGTTTCCGGTTCAAAAATCGGCTCATCCGTGCGGGCAATAATTTTTGTAGGATTTTTTGCGTCACAAAGGACTGCCCCCACTCTATAGATTTTGTCTTCAGAAACGCCGTGATAAAGCGCAAGCCATCCTTGGTCGGTTTTTATTGGCGGGGCGGCGATGCCGACTTTCTTTGAATCCCACATGCCTTTTCTTGGAGATATCCAACGATATTCTTCCAGCCACCAAGTGCCGTCAAAATTTAAAGTTTGGCAAAACGAAAGATCGATGTCGTCACCGCTCCGATGAATGATAAGATATTTCCTTTTAATTTTTTCGGGGAAAAGAGCCGCGTCTTTATCGTCCAGATCGGGAGGCGAGATAAGAACAGGTTTTGCCCAATTCCATTTTTGAGCCAGAAAATCTCTTGCTTTAATCCAAGTTAAGGCCACTCGCGGCGGATTCTTGCCGTCAAAGGCGGTATAGAGCATATAAACTTTGTCGCCTATTTTAGTGAGTCGCGGGTCTTCGGCGCCAGAATTTCCTCCGGGCGTGAGTTTTTGTTCAAACGGTTCGCGAGGGATATATACCGGCTCGGAAGAGCGATGGTCAATATGCACACCGTCTTTGCTTTGGGCATAGCCGATGGTTGAAGTGTTGTCATTTGACATTGCTCGATAAAGAATATGGACTTTATCCTCAAGATAAATCGCCGCCGGGTTGAAGGTTGCTTTTTCCTCCCACGGATGATCCTCGACGGGAAGGATAATAGGATTTTCTTTTGCCCTCGTGAATTTGGTCAGTTTCACTTCCTTTTTCAGCATTTTATTCATGAGTCCGACCGCATCAACAAAAGCGAGCGAGCAGGTGGTATCAGCCGCGCCATAATAAAGATAGAGAGAATTTTTTCTCATAAGCGCGCCTGATGGGAAGATAACATTTGGCACAAGGCCAATCCGCTCATAGTATTCTTCCGGCGCAAGAAGCGAGTAGTTAGTGCGCGCAAGAATTTTCAGGGGATTTTTTAAATCAAGTAGTACCGCCTCAATGCCAAAGAGACGATTGGTTGAAAAATAATTCTTTATATAAGAATAGAAAAGCAACCAGCCGTGGTTTGTTTTTATGGGCGGGGCGCCGACTTCAATATGATCTTGGGGCCGACGCTGAAGCGGCAGGGCATATTTTTCAAAATTTTGATACCATTTCTGCCAATTTGCTTCTTGCCAGAGCTCTTCTTCTTTACTAAAAGAAGCAAGACAGATTTTTGCCGGGGGTTTATCGGTATGAACGGTTAAAATCGCCCACATTTTGCCGTTAATCCTTCCCGGGAAAAGAGCCATTGCCTTGGCGTTGAAAGGAGCGACAAGATGTTTTTCCTGAATATGCGCTAGGTCTTTGCTTATTGCCATGCCGATTTTGATGCCTTCAGCTCGGAATGGATACTCTGAAAGAGCGGTATAGAAGATATAATACTTATCGTTTAACTTCGTAATTCTCGGATCTTCACAGCCAAATCTCTCCCATTCATATTCCGGCACAATAAATCTTTTTCGATTGGAAAAGTTTATTCCGTCTTTGCTTTCGGCAATGCCAATATCAGAAACCATCAATTTTGTTTGCGCCAAAGTATGATAATGAGGCAGAGAAATGGCACGGTATACCAAAAAAATCTTATTTCCTTTTTCAATCGGACAGCCGTTTAAAACCGCCTCTGCTTCCCAAGATTGATTTTTGTTGGGCGCGAGTATTGGATTTTTGTCGTAGCGTTCAATGATCATAAATCATTTTTTCTTTAAAGATTTTTTCTCCAGCTTCGGCCTTACCTCTTTAGTAATATCTTCGAGAAATCTGTTAAAATCGGCAGACGCTACGCCAATGTAACTATCAGCCGCGCCATAGTACACGAGAAGTTTGCCGTCTTTTACTACAGCCCCCGAAACATAGACAACCCCAGCTTTAAAGCCGTTATTTTCATAAATTTCGACGGGCTCCAAAATCGGCTCTTGTGAACGCTGCAGTATTTTTGTCGGATCATTAAGATCAAGCAACATCGTGCCAACTTTGTATTTTCCGGGATCACGCTCGTCTATAGCGTGGTAAAATAAAAGCCAGCCGTAGTTTGTTTTTATCGGTGGGGGCCCAGCGCCGCGCACGCAGGTATCCCAACAATTTTTTCGGCGGGCGCCAGCATAATCGCTCTCGATACACCGATTATCTTTAAATTCCAAATCATCAAGATATTCTATTGATATTTCGGGATTGATGCTCGTCAAAATGGTGTATTTGCCGTTTATCTTTTCTGGGAAAATAACCCAATTTTTATGTACTTCGTCAGGCGGCGAGATGAACTTGGGAGTTTCCCACTTCCATCTCTTTTGTAAAAAATCTTGAACCTTTATTGAGGTCAATGCCACCCGCAATCCCTCATCGCAAGCAGTGTGGGTCATGTAAATTCTATCTTCTTTATTTATCCGAACAAGACGCGGATCTTCGCTTCCTCCAAAACTGCCGCCCGAGGCGAAAGAATAATAATTAAATACCGGTTTTGTCAGTTTGTGTTCGTAAACCGGGTGGGGCAATCGCTCATCAACAACAAACCCATCATTGGAGACGGCATATCCTAATCGCGAGATGCCGTCTGTGCCAATAGCTCGATAAAGAAAGTGAACTTTATTCTCAAGTAAAATGACGCCCGGGTTGAAAGTCTGCCAAGTTTCCCAGCCGTTCTCTGATTTCGGCGAGATTATTGGATTTACTTCGTATCTTTGCAGAATATGAGCGGCGGGCTTTTGAGCCCTCCTCTTTCTTCTTGGTTTGACAGAAGGTATTTTTATGCTCTTGATTTTTTGTTTATTTTCCCCCCAATTTTTTTGTATTTTTTTCATACCGATTTATGGTTTTAGGATATTTTTGAGTGGTAAATAAATTCATTACTTTAATTCGTCCAATTTCTTAATAAATGACTCCTTGTGTAACGCTCCCGTTGAAAACAGTTCGCCGTTAACAATGATGCCGGGACTGGAAAAAATGCCGTATTTCTGAACCAACGCCATTCCTTCCGGGGAAGTAACATTAATTTCCGTAATCTGCATTTCTGGATATTGCGACTTCAGTTCTTCAAAAATATTTTTTGCCTTGGCGCATTCGTGGCACCCGGGGACGGTAATAAATTGGATGTCGATCATATTATTTGTGATTAATGTTCATGGTTGTCTCGACTTTTATAATCGGTTTTTGCAAAATGATGTGATAGTGAAAATGATATAATCGTCGAAAGAGTAAAAACCCAGATAGTTCCTAAATATAAATCAATTCTAGCGACCTCCGGCTTTAACAAGGCGCCGATGGCGAAAAGCGCGGTTATCAAAAGCGAGAGACCGATAGAAGTGAACAATTTTTTATTTTTGAACATGGGTTGCATATAATTCATATTGATTTTAGCTGATATCGTTTTAGCCGCAGAGTATTCAAGGTAACTGAAACTGAACTGAAAGCCATAAAAAGGGCGGCCAACTCCGGACTGACTAAAATTTTCCAGGTCGGGTAAAGAATTCCCGCCGCAATGGGGACTCCGAGAGTATTATAGATAAAAGCCCAAAAGAGGTTTTCTTTAATTTTCCGCATTGTTTTTTTGCTCAAATCAAAGGCGGCAATAATATCGCGCAGATCGTCTTTCACTAAAATAATCTGACCGGCCTCCTTGGCGATATCCGAGCCGCTACCAATGGCAATGCCGACATCAGCCTGCGTCAGCGCTGGCGCGTCGTTGATGCCATCGCCAATCATAGCGACTTTTTTGCCTTGTCGTTGCAGTTTTTTAATTTCTTCCGCTTTGTGTTCGGGAAGCACTCCGGCCAGCGCGTCTTCAATGCCGATCTTGTTTGCGATTGCCCGGGCAGTCCGCTCGTTGTCGCCGGTAATCATCATCACTTTCATACCCAACTCTTTTAATTTTTGCACCGCTTGTTTAGAATTCTCCTTGAGCGTGTCGGCGACTCCAATCAAGCCCTTAATGTCCCCATCAACCGCCAAAACCATAACTGTTTTGCCATTCTCTTCCAGTTGTTCCATCTGCGCCGATATTTT
>Ga0209211_10008211_pt1 | contig 14354 bp, 11 predicted proteins | sample RifGroA2_FD_183992 | JGI IMG/M metagenome (GOLD analysis project Ga0209211, IMG submission 183992) | Groundwater microbial communities from Rifle, Colorado, USA - Groundwater A2 (SPAdes) (version 2) | ecosystem: Environmental > Aquatic > Deep subsurface > Groundwater | place: Rifle, Colorado...
CTACGGGGTCGCGGAAAGCAGAAGCTTTTCCAGCCGGTCCACCTGCTGCTGCGCCCGATAAAGTTCCCTTGCCAGATCCCGTAATGACATGCGCCTACCTTGCCTGATGTTTCTCTAATGCCCGAAAAGCGGCCAAGGCCGCGCCATTGAGCCCCGCCCTGTCCGTGGTGATAATCCTGACCGGGATGGCGGCAAGAATCCCAGCCATGCGCCCTTTGCCGGTAAAACGCTCCATAAATCTCTTGGGATCAAAGACGGAAAGGAGGCGAGGCAGCATGCCGCCGCCCAGATAGAGCCCTCCGGTGGAGAGAAACTTGAGCGCCATGTTTCCGGCCTCGGCCGCCAGGACAGAGAAAAAGATCTCCAGGGTCAGGCGGGCGACTTCGCCTTCTTGAGCTAGGGCCTGGCCCAGGAGAACCGGCGTAAGATCCGGGGCCGCGTCCAGCTCCGCCTGCAAAGCCGGAGGAATCTCCATCCCTGCCCCTTGGGTCAGGTAGCGATAGATATTCGGGATTCCTTTTCCAGAGCAGACCAGCTCGTAGCTGACATGGTCGTGTTCCGCCCGCAAAAAAGCAAGCAGCCCTTGCTCCAGCTCCGAGGTTGGGGCAAAATCGGCATGCCCCCCCTCGGACGGAAACGCGGTGTAGTCCGTGCCATTCCAGCAGAGATAGGCCTCGCCCAGCCCTGTCCCCGGCGCAAGAACCGCCCTGCTCCCTTGGGGCGCCACCGTGCCGGCATTGACCACCAGCAGGTCCTGCGGCGATAAAATCGACACCGCCTGGGCCACCGCCACCAAGTCGTTCAACAAGATTACCTCGGCCAGCTGAAACTGTTCCCGCAAGACCTCCTGGTCAAGGAGCCAGCCCAGGTTGGTCATCCTGGCCCTCCCGTCCGCAACCGGCCCAGCCACGCCAAAGGCGGCCGTTTGGGGATGCGGCTCGGAACCGCGCAGAAAATCCGCAATTATTCCGGAAAAATCTTCGTAGTCGCTACTGACAAAACGCTGCTCCCTGACCAGGGCATAGCCCTGCTCGGTTGTGACATACAGGGCTAGGAGTGCTTTTGTCCCGCCCAGATCTCCCGCCAGAAAACAGCCCATTTTCTTCTCCCGAGCATGGGGTGAAAACCCGTTTTTGTCAGAAACAGCTCTGCTCTAACAGAAGAGGCCACCCCTTGTTGGGGGCGGCCTCTTCACCAGCTTGCAATCTCAAGGGTTCATAGGAGCAAGGCAAACGCCGGCCCCAGCTCCAGGGTTTACTCTCTTCCCCCCTCAACCAGCCTGGTAAGATGCCCGATGTTTTCGCGGAGCATCATGGTCTGGGCGGTGACCGCCTCGGAGGCCGCAGCCAGTTCCTCGGCATTGGCCGCCATCTGCTGGGTGCCGGTGTCCATCTCGGTTACAGACTTGTTGATCTGGAGAACTCCCAAGGTCTGCTCCCGGGAGGCGGTGGCAATCTCTGCCACCAGAACAGCCACCTTGCGCGAACCATCCACCACATCCCGGGATTCCGTCACCACTTCATTGACCTTTTGCAGGCCATCATTGACATTGCCGATGGCCCGCTCAATCAGATCGCTGGAGTTTCTTGCCGATTGAGCGGTGCGTTGGGCAAGATTGCGCACCTCATCGGCAACCACGGCGAAGCCAGCGCCCTGCACGCCGGCCCTGGCCGCTTCCACCGCCGCATTCAAGGCGAGGAGATTGGTCTGGAAGGCGATCGCTTCAATCTCCCGAATGATCGAAGCGATGGCGTCACTGTCCTTTTTGATGTTCTGCATGGAGGCCTGCATGGCCGCCACATTGGCGTTGGCCCTGGAGCCAATTGCATCATTATGCTTCATCCCGGAATTGGCCTCGGCGGAATTGCTGTCATTCTGCTGGACCATGGCGGTGATCTCTTCCAGGGAAGCACTGGTCTCCTCCAGCGATGCCGCCATCTCCGAAGCCATTTCCGCCACCACCTGGGAGACGCTGGCCGTGGCCCGTGACTCTTCGGAGATGCGGTCGGCGCTCTCGTCCAACTCGTCGACAATGGTCTTGATGGATCTAACCAGCATCTGCACGATAGCAAAGGCGAACAGACAAACAGCCAGCAGAGAAATACTCCCGCCGACGATGAAGAACGTCCCGAACCTCTTCACCTCAGCAATAGCTTCTGCCTTGGCCGCCTCCGTCCCTCCCCGCAGTTCGTCAACCGCCGCCTTGCTGCTTGCCATCAGGCCGGAATACCTTTCAAAAAATTCCCCGTCAAAGGCCTCCAGGGCGGCGGCCTTGTTCCCTTTTTCCAGGGAGGGCAGAATAGTCTTATTGATGATCGCGGCCATCTTCGGCCAGGAGGCCGCCAGATCTTCATGGGAAGCCCCAACCGCCGCAGCCAACTCCACCGCGTGGCATGAGCCGCAATACAGTTTGTTGCCTCCGGGATTGACAAGATTTTCCTGCATTTCGGCAATGGCCTCCTCGAACCTCTTGCCGGTGTTATTAAGGCCGCCTAAGGAATCAGGATCATATTCCACAATCTGATCCTTGACCATGCTATTGAGGTGGACGAGGTTAAGACGGGTTCGGGCAAGATTATCGGTATAGGCCATCTTCCGCTCAATGCCGGCGTACATTGCGCCGCCGATCTGCACCCGATGGATGATGAACTGGGCGATCACCACACTTGACACCATGGACAAGCCGACAAAACCAACAAGCAGAAAAAGCTTTACCCGCAGACTCAGGCTTTCAAACCATTCTCTCATAGCTGTTCCTCATGCGTATGCATCATTAAGCAGTTGTTAACGACGAAGATTGTTTTCAAACGGAGCATCTGACATCCAGATCAACAGGATTTTTATTATATCGTCTACTCCTGATTTTTTTACCACATATTTTCTCGCCTGGCCGCTGGTTGCCATCAGTGGCGGCTACAAGGATTGACCGCCCCAAAAGAGGTTTCGCCCATTTCGCCGCCAGGGGAACAGCGACTTAAACCCACTTCCCGTCCCTGATCTTTCCCGTGAACTTGTATAATTTTTTGTACCCACTTCGGTAAAATATCATCCAACCTGCTGTTTTTAAGGCATTTTAAGGCTATTACCCCCAAAAAATACCTTGCCGGATTGGTACAAAATAAACTTTTAACTATTTAACACTGCGAAATAAAAACAGAAACCTCAAAATAGCTTCTTCAATCCAGGAATGTTTGTTCAAAATTTTGTATCCTGCCGGTCTCTTCGTTTCTGTGCACCATTTCCAAAAGCCCATGATTCCTGCAAAAAACAGCCTGCCTTAAAAAATAGTGGGATTGGCACACTTATTGCTTTACCATAGAAATAACTCTTATCTCCTTTCTCCTTAAAAAGAAGGCCGACTTTCTCGCAAAGTCGACCTTCTTTTTTTTTGCTGTTTGCACTCTGCGCCAAAGCCAGATATATTGCGCTCCCTGTGGTCGTCGGCGCCTTGCCCGCCACCAAAGACCCCGCAGCCAACCTCCCCGAACCCGGCAAGGGGGTTCGGTTTATAGGCCGCTGTCTCTCTTTGCATGTACATCCCGTTTTTGCGCACCGCTTTTTTTCTTAGTTGTTTCATTTTCGCGAGATCACCAGAGACAATGACCGCAATCCCCATACCCTCTCCATTTATTCTGGCGCCCATGGCTGGTTGCACCGATCTGCCCTTCCGCCTGCTCTGCCGAGAACATGGCGCCGGCCTCTGTTATTCCGAGATGATCGACTGCCATGGCCTGGTGGCACAGCAGCCAGACTGCCTGGAGCTGCTCCGGACCAACGCAGAGGAACAGCCGGTAGCCATGCAGCTTTACGGCAGCGATCCCGACACGATGGGAAAAGCCGCGGAAATCCTTAACGAACAGCCCATTGCCTGTATCGATGTCAACCTGGGCTGCCCGATGGAAAAGATCGTCCAGACAGGCGCTGGCGCCGCCTTGATGAAAAACCCGCGCCTGGCTGAAAAAATCATCATCTCCGTCTGCAAAAATTCCACCAAGCCGGTAACGGTGAAGATCCGCTCGGGCTGGAACCAGCATACCGTTACCGCGCCGGAGATTGCTAAAATTGCGGAAGGCGCAGGCGCCAAGGCCATTGCCATCCATGCCCGCACCTGGAGCGACGGATTCACCGGCCCTGTTGACTACGGGGTAATACAGAAAATCATGGCAAGCGTTTCCATCCCGGTTTTTGCCAACGGCGACATCACCTCCCATGAACAGGGGCTGGCGCTCCTTAAAAAAATCGGCTGCGCCGGAATAATGATCGGTCGGGCCGCCCTGGGTGCCCCCTGGATCTTTTCAGGAGGAGTAAACCAGCATCCTTCCCTGGCTTACAGGATCAAGGCCCTGCTCCGTCATCTTGAACTGGCCGAGGCCCACCTTGGGCCGGAGCCAGGCCTCTCCAAAATCAGAAATCATGCCTGGAAATACTTTCGCGGCACCACCACCGGCCCAGCCATCCGCAAACAGATCGACGCCACCGCCACCTACCCTGAGCTGAGAACTTTGATCCATACCCTTGCCGAGCGGATCCTTGCGCAGTAATTTGCCGGAACGACTGCGGAGATGGGATTACAGGGAAGGCAGCCTGAGGTTTCAAAGCAAAAAAACCGCCAAACAATATAGCTTGTCGAGTTCATCAGTTTTATATTGGTGCGCCTGGAGGGATTCGAACCCCCGACTCCCGGCTTCGAAGGCCGATGCTCTATCCAGCTGAGCTACAAGCGCACAAACACCATTTTTACAAAAAGGCCAGCCTACCATCCCGCAATATTTTGCGGATCGGCAAGCACCTGCCAGGCCCGTTCCGTGATCTCGTCTATCTCGGCCAGAGTCACGGAAAGCGGCAGCCAGAGATAGATGACATTGCCAATGGGCCGCAGCAAAAGGCCCTGCTCAAGCCCGGCCAGATAGATCGGCCAGCCGACCCTTTCATGAAAATCATAGGCCTTCCTGGTCTCCCTGTCCTTCACCAGCTCCATGGCGCTGATCATTCCGAGTTGCCGGAGATCCCCAACCCAGGGCAGGTCGGCAAAGCGGCGCATCCTGGCCTGGAGATGGCTGATTTTGGCCGGCAGCCCGGCCATGGTCTGCTCTTCGCTAAAAACCTGCAAGGAGCCGAGGGTCGCGGCGGCGGCCAGGGGATTGCCGCTGAAGGTGTGACCGTGGAAAAAGGTTTTCCCCGCGCCATAATCGTCATAAAAGACCTGAAAAACCTCCTCGCTGGTCAACGTTGCCGCCATGGGCAACATACCACCGGTCAACCCTTTTGACAAACAGAGAAAATCAGGCGCCACCCCGGCCTGCTCCAAGGCAAACATGGAACCAGTCCGGCCAAAGCCGGTGGCCACCTCGTCGAAAATCAGATGCACCCCGTATTCCCTGGTCAAGGCAGCGAGTTTTTGCAGATACCTGGCGGGATAGATGATCATCCCCCCGGCCGCCTGGATCAGCGGCTCGATAATCAGGGCGGCAATCCGCGCCCCCTGCTCGGCCAGAAGTTCCGCCAACGGTTGCAGGCACTGGCAGTTACAACTCTCTTGCCGCAGACCGATCGGACACCGGTAACAGTAGGGGGAAGGCAGCCGATGGGAGGGGAAAAGCAGCGGGGCAAAGGGGCCGTGAAATTCCGGCACCCCGCCCAGGCTCATGGTGCCGATGGTATCGCCATGATAGCCGCGCTCTAACCCCACCAACTGGCAGCGATCCGGCTGACCAACCTGCCGCCAGTACTGGAGCGACATCTTGATCGCGATCTCGCAGGCGGTGGAGCCGTTATCCGAATAAAATACCCGGGAAAGCTTGTCCGGCGCAAGGCGCACCAGCTGTTCCGCCAAAAGAATCGCACCCTCATGGCTGGTGCCGGCCAGCAGCACCTGATCAAGCCGCGCCAGCTGCAAACGGATTTTTTCGGTTATCGTCGGATGGCTATGCCCATGAACAATGCACCACCAGGAGGAAATGGTGTCGAAATAGCTTTTCCCCTGCTGGTCGAAGAGGAGAACACCCTTTGCCCGGTCGATGAGTAGCAGATCGCGGCGGGCGTAATCATGCATCTGAGTATAGGGATGCCAGAGGAACCGCTTGTCCTTTTCCTGAAGGGTTGGCACGGAACTCACCCACCGCTGACAAGCTTGTAGATGGCAGGGTAATGGCGGTGCTGCTGGGCATGGTCAAGACCATAGCCGACCAGAAAGCCCTCGGGCACCATAAAACCGGCATAATCCACCGCTACCTCAACCTCGCGTCTTTCCTTTTTGTCGATCAGGGTGCAAACCCTGACGGATTCGGCCTTTCTGGCCATCAGCAGTTCCCGGAGGCAGGCAATGGTTTTGCCGGTATCGACAATATCCTCCACCAGCAGGATATCCTTGCCGGCCAACTCGAGTTCGGTGTCCTTGCTGCACTGGATAGTGCCGGAGGAACAGGTGGAGGAACCGTAACTTGACACCCGGATAAAATCTATCTCCATGGGCAGTTCGATTTCCCGGACCAGATCGGCGAGAAAGATGAAGGCCCCATTTAAAATGCCGATCACCACCAGCCGGCGTCCGGCATAATCCCGGGTAATCTCCTGGCCAAGCTCTTTGACCCGTCCGGCGATATCGGCCCTGGAAACGACCTCTTCCTTTTTAGTCATCTGCCCCTCTAGAAATTCATAATGAACCGCAAAATTGTTGAAATCGCAAAAAGCCGCGATTACAACGGTTGTCGCTGCGTAACCATTTAATTTTGTGTCTCGGACCTGTGACCTTTTTCCCTTTTTACGAGACCATCAAAATTCATGATCGATAATAATCGTTGACCATGACCAGGGGAAACACCTATAAATATTGAAGGCAACCCTTGTCTGGAAAATTTTGCCAGACAACCTTAACCTGCCAAAAACAAAAAGGAGCCCGCCATGAAACGCTATGAATGTTCGGTCTGCGGTTATATCTATAATCCGGAGGACGGAGACCCGGACTCCGGCATCGCCCCAGGCACCTCTTTTGAGTCTCTGCCGGACAACTGGGTCTGCCCCATCTGCGGAGCCAGCAAGGATCAGTTCACTCCCATCGACTGAGCGTCAGAGCAGAATATCCCCGGTGATACTCGCCCAGGTTTTGTCAAGCTCCGCAGAAAACGCCTTGACAAACTGCGGCACATTGACCTCATGAAACGGTTGGTGGTGTTCTTCGATCAGCGTCCAGGAAAAAGAGCGCGCAACATCCTGCAATGTCACCTTGGACTGCCCCAGACAGACACCCTTTATTGCGGCGAAGATGTTTGCCAGATTCAGCAAAGCCACCGGCACCTGGTTGTTCGTAGCCTTTTCCGGTAAATGATGGAAGCGCATCACGTCCAGATATGGTTGCGGCAGGCCAATGCCCTCGGCAAACCAGACACCAGCCTGGCAATGATCCACGCCGATATAGTCCCGCTCTGCCCTGACCATATCTTGCATCTCTTCTGGGGGCCGAACAAACTGCGGATAAAAATTAGGCGACATCCCATCCAGTACCAGCATGCCCAGATCATGAAGAAGACCGCACAGATAAAGATCCGCCGAGGTATTTATCCGAATTACTTCCCGCAGCATTTCGGCGATTCTGCCAACCACCACTGCATGCTGCCAGAAATCCCGGGAAACCGAGGTAAACCCGCCGAAGGCCTGCAATGCGCTGGCTGCCATGATATTAGCGGCCATAACCTCCTGGACCGGGTTGACTCCGACAATAACCATGGCGAGAGGAACTGTGCTCACCATGCTGGCCCTTCTGTAAAATGGCGAATTGGCTGTCTGAATCAACCGGCAACTCAGCACCGGATCAAGGGAGATCAAATCGGCCAGCCGCCTGGTATTGTCAATCCCCCCGCTGCCGTTCATCATGACGCTCAGCTCGGCGGCAACAGCGGGGTTCACCGGCAAAACAACATCCTGATGCATCCGCTGAGAAAGCTTGGCGGGAGTCTGCCGATGATCCTTATCTGGCATGGGAGGGAGGGCGATGGCTGACTTGGTCTTTTCCGTCTTTTCTGGCCGGGCCATGCCCTGGCCGGATTTGCCGGGAGGCTTGAGGTGCTTTTCTTCCGCCTCAGACAGGCCGTCTTCGGCCCGTCCCCGCTGCGAAAAGGAAAGATTCGTCTCTTCGCCAACGCCGCCGACAACTCTTTTATTGGCCAGATCCAGCCTGCTGACCAGCCGTTCACAAAACCGCTTATAAAATTTCAACTGCAGAAAAACATTTGAAGTACTGACAATCTCGGGCTCAACCCGCAGAATAAAGGATTCCGTGCTTGACACCACATCGGCGGTCCGTTTTATTTCCGTGACCAGGGCCATTTCCCCGAAACAATCCCCGCTGGCAATGGTAGTCAGCAAAGTAGGTTTTGCTTTCCCCGGCAACCTTTTTTCCACCCGAACCTCACCCTTGACCAGAATGTAAAAGGCCCGTTCGGTTGTGTTTTCCTTGATGATCGCCGTGTTGGGGGCAACCCGGAGCCATTTGCTCACCTGGAGAAACTGCCTGAGCTCATGATCATCAAACCCATGGAAAAAGCTTACTTTTTTCAGAAATTCGATCTGTTCGTCAAAATCGATCTCTTTATGTTTCTTGCCTGGCTCCATGACTTTTCCTTCGCAGTTGCACTGCCGCTCCGTACCGTCGGCTATTTCCCTAGACAAAACTCCGCAAAAATCATATCCAGGACATCGTCCGTGGTTGTTTCCCCGATAATGTCTCCAAGAAAAGCCAGGGCTGCCTGGAGATCAATGGCCAGAAGATCCGGCGGCAGATCCGCGGCCAGCCCCTCGCCAATCTGCTGCACCGCCACAAGGGCTCGCTGCAAGGCCGCGGCATGCCGCACATTCGGCGCTGCTATTCCAGGCTCCTGAAGGCCCTGCCCGCCGGTGGCTGCCTCGTATACGGCCTCCTCCAGGGAGCGAATACCCTCGCCGGTGGTGGCGGAGATGGCGACAATCGGCACCCCGCGAAAAGTCTCTGCATACAGAGCAAAATCCAAAGCGGTCACCCGGTCAATCTTGTTGACCACCACCACTACCTTCTTGCACCCAGAGGGTATAAGTTTAGTTTGCGCAGGCAAGCTGCTCAACTCAGCTTCATCCGCAGCCACCTCAAACAGAGTGCGGTCTTCAGCCTGCAACCCTTCCGCCCCGTCAAGAACCAGCAAAACCAGATCCGCTTCTGCCAGTTTTTGCCGGGCCCGGCGGATGCCGATTTCTTCCACCGCTTCGACGGTTTCCCGGATGCCCGCCGTATCGACAATGCGCACCGGCACCCCTTTGATGTCCAGGCACTCCTCAATGGTGTCCCTGGTTGTTCCGGGAAGCTCCGTGACAATGGCCCGGTCTTCCCGAAGAAGACAGTTGAGCAGGCTGGATTTGCCGACATTGGGCCTGCCGATAATGACCACGGAGACCCCTTCCCTGATAACTTTCCCCCCATCCGCCCTGGCCAGCAATCGAGCCAGGGGTTCCTGTACCTCCTTGGTCAGCCGGGCCTTGAGCGCTTGACCGTCGAGGATTTCCACCTCCTCGTCCGGAAAATCGATGGCCACCTCAATGATAGCACGAACCGCGACCAGCGCATCACGAATTCCCCAGATCTCTCCCTGCAATCCCCCGCGGAGCTGACTTACCGCCAGACTGGCGCCCTCTTTGGTTTTGGCGCCCAGCAGCTCGGCAACCGCCTCCGCCTGGGTCAGATCGATTCGGCCATTGAGAAAGGCCCGCTTGGTGAATTCCCCCGGCTCTGCCAGACGGGTAGAGGGGAAGGTCAGGATCTGGGCCAGGATTTCCTGCAAAAGCAGATAACTGCCGTGGCCGTGGATTTCCACCACCTCTTCCCTGGTGTAGGTCTGCGGCGCGCGCATGTAAACGGCGAGAACCTCGTCGATGACCTGCCTGGTTTTCGGATGGACAATGGCGCCGAAATAAAGCCTGTGACTGATGAAATTTTGCGGGGGGTTTTTCGCTTGAAAAAGCTGCTGGAGGATTGCTTGGGACTGGGGGCCGCTTACCCGGATGATCCCGATGCCGCCGGTGCCGGGCGGCGTCGCGATGGCGGCGATGGTCGCCTCGTTGAACTCCGGGAAATCACGCATGCCACAGGTTCCCTGCCTTATAAAATTCGGCGATGACCCCGAATTTCGGCTTTTTATGAGGAGATCACGCCCTTCTTTTTTCGCGGCGAACGCCGCCGCCCTTTTCCTGGCAGATAGATGAGTACTTTTTTAAACAGCCCCTCGCCAACGCTGCGGCTTCTGATCCCGGTGTCATCCTGCAAGGCCATGTGCACCATCCGTCGTTCCGCGGGATTGATGGCGGGGATGGTTCTGGTCTTGCCGGTCTCCTTGACTTCCTGAGCCAGGCGCAGAGCCCGCTCCTGAAGCTCCACCATCCGGTTCTCCCTAAATCCCCCGGCATCCAAGGAAAAAAGAACCTTCTGCGAAAATTTCCTGGTGATAATCTTGCGCAACACATATTGCAGGCCATCAAGGGTCTGCCCCTCAGTCCCGGCAAGGAGCCCGACAAATTCTCCGGTGATCTTGGCATGGACCTTGTTATTCTGATCCTGCTCAATGCTGATTTCCGATGGGCAGCCCATGAGCTCCAGAATCTTGGCAATATCCGCCCGGATTGCTTCCATTTCCTCGGGGGTGACAGGATCTCCAGCCACCTCTTCCGCCAGCTCCTCATTATCGACAGCCTGTTCAGCCCTGGGCCTCGGCGCACTCGGCCTGCGGTCCGCAGCAGGCTTTTCCGGCCTGCTCCTTGGTGTACTCACTTTTTTCTCGGCAGCCGGTCGCTTTTGCTCTTGCCCGCCCTCTTTTTTGAGAAATACCTGCACCGCCGCCTTTTTCCGGCCCAAGCCGAAAATACCGGTGGAACCGGTGGAGATTATCCGGATATCAAGCTCTTCCCTTGCCACATTAAGGGCCGCACAGGCATTGCCGATCGCCTCTTCAACATCCGTTCCCTTATATTCCATCTTGGCAGACATCGTATGCTTCCTCCATCTCAAACCATTCCTTGTTGAAATCGCCACAAGATGCGATTTCAACGGTTCTTCTTTGGCTACACCTTGCTTTAGTGTCGCTGCCCTGTGGCGCTTTCCCTTTTTGCGAGACCATCATTTCTTGACAGCCCGGCGTCTTCTCTTGACGACTGTGACCAGGGGGGCTGTCTCTCTCTTCCGGGCTACTTATAATTCTGCCCTTCTTACGCGGCCTCATGCCGGTTAACGAGGTACTGCTGGCCAATGGACAGCAGGTTATTGACAAACCAGTACAAAACCAGACCTGAGGCAAAATTCAGGAACATGAAGGTAAAAATCACCGGCATGAACATCATGACTTTCTGCTGGGTGGGATCCCCGGTGGCCGGGGTCATCTTCTGCTGGAGGAACATGGTTGCCCCCATCAGCAGGGTCAACACCGGTATCCCTCCGAGAAAAGGCAGATCAAAGCCCACCGGCAACCGATCCGGCGCGGCCAGATCCGTGATCCAGAGGAAAAAAGGCGCATGCCGCAACTCGATAGTCTGGAGCAGCACCTTGTACAGGGCGAAGAATACCGGAATCTGGATAATCATGGGCAGGCAGCCGCCCACCGGATTAACCTTGTAGGTTTGATACAGCTTGATCATTTCCTGCTGCTGCAGCTGCTTGTCATCCTTGTATTTCTCACGCAGCTTGGCCATCTTGGGTTGCAGCTTCTGCATGGTCTTCATGGATTTCATGCCCTTCTGGGAAACCGGCCAGAAGAGAAGCTTGATCAGCACCGTCACCAGAATAATGGCCAGTCCGTAATTGCCCACATAGCCATGGAAAAAATTGAGCAGGTAGAGGGTCGGCTTGGCCATCACGTCAAACCAGCCGAAATTGATGCTGCGCTCCAGCTCGTGGCCGACGGCCTTGAGCGCCCCCATGGTCTTGGGGCCGAAATAAACCGAGTAGGTATACTGCTGACGCTGGCCGGGCTGAATGACCTCGCTGGCCCCGGCCAGCACCGTGGTCACCCTGTTTTCATCCTGCAGGGAAAAATGGGCCGTGTGCTTTTCGCCGGTGCGCGGCACAATCCCGCAGAGAAAATAATTGTCCTCGTAGGCCGCCCAACCGATCTTGCCGGTGAAGCTTTTGCTCCCCTTTTTCAGGTCGTCTGCCTTAATCTCCTCCAGCACCCCATCGTGCAACAGGGCGGGGCCGACGGAGACCATCGCGGTCTCTTGGGAAAACGGCCGATTGTCAAGGGTCAGATAGGGGGCGCCCTGCAAAGGAGTCGAGGTGTTGTTGACCACCTCGATGCTCAGTTCCAGCAGATACTGCCGGTCAAGGAAACGCATGGTGCGGACAATCTCAAGGCCAGAGGGCAACTTGCCGCGCATGCTCAGGGTGGTGGTGCCGTCTTGCTCCTTTTTACTCGAAACAAGTTCATACCCCACCTGCGGAATGCTGCCCGGCTCAATCCCCCAGGAAAAATTCAGGGGCAGATTGTCCCCGCTCTTTGGCCGAAGGAGCTCCTTGTTGCCAGAATCCTTGGCCAGGGCCTCCCGGTAATCCTTCAACTGAAAACTCTTCACCATGCCGCCCGCTTCCGTCACCACCGCCGAGTAGAGGCTGGTCGTTACCGGAATCTCGCGTCCCAGCCTGATGGCGGCGCCGGCGGTCTGGGCAGACGACAAGCTTGTCGGGGCAACGGGCGCGGGTGCCCCAGCAAGGCTTTTCTCCTCACTCTTGCCGTTTGCGGGGGAAGAGGCGACCGTGTTTTTCGTGACCGGAGGGGGCGTGGGAGCAAAAAAATACTGATACCCAAGCAAAATGGCCAAGGAAAGAAAGATGGCCAAAAAAATTCTCTGTGTTTCCATGAAATCAATCCTTATCAGGCTATATACTTAAGTTGGGCTGTAGTCCTGAAGCCCTAGGGGGCAACGCCGCCGGCCCCGCCTCAGGAAGATCTGTCCACCGGATCAAACCCGCCGGGGTGGAAGGGATGACAGCGAAGAAGCCGACGCAGGGCAAGATACAGACCACGGACAGTCCCGTGCAGGGCAAGAGCCTCTATGGCATACTGTGAACAGGTGGGAGAAAAACGGCAGGCCGGCGCGAAAAGTGGCGAGATGCACAACTGGTAACACCGTATCAGGGCAATGAAAAATTTTTTCACGTCACTCCTTTTTCCGGGAGGCGACACGTCACCTCCAGAAAACATGGCGACCATAATATCACGAGACTTCCCGCGCCACTGCGCCAGAACCTGTTTCCTTCCCAGCCCACGTCCGCCGGGCAAGAAGCGCATGCACCGCAGCCTCGACCTCCTGAGGAGAATTAGGGACAAACCCGGGCCGCACGGCAAAAACCACATCAGAAAAAGGCTCGATAAAATCTCGATGATGACGAAAGAATTCCCGGATTATTCTCTTGATCCTGTTTCGCTGAGCCGCCTGCCGTACTCCGTGGATACTTATGCCCAGCTTGTTGCCAGCGGTGTTGTTCGGCAGATAGATCAGCGTGAAATTCTGACCACGCACCCTTTTCCCCTGATCGTAAACCTTTTTGTACTGCCAGGGCTTGACCAGCAGAAGGGTCTTGGGGAGTGCCAGGGTTTTCATGCCATGCGACCGGTGCTTCTCATCCTGGCCGGAACTAAACCGTGGTGCAAAAATAGTCATATCTTGCAAGATCGTACCCGGCATCAGGTGCCTTACCGAAATGACCTGCAATGCAATGGCTGTTTTTAAACGGCACCTAAACAGTCAGCCGTTTACGGCCTTTGGCCCGACGCCGGTTGATAACAGCCCTGCCGTTCTTTGTCTGCATTCTGGCCCTGAAACCATGGGTGCGGTGCCTTTTGAGGTTGCTGGGCTGAAAAGTTCTCTTGCTCATGATCGTCTTCCTTTTTCTCTTCTATTACGGCCTTTCGTTGGCCTTCATTCATTCTTTGCTGTCTTGCAGCAGCTGGAGCCTTGCCTCACAAACGCTTCCGGGAACACCTCCCCAAAGCGCGAAAAAATCCGCCCAGCAATAAAGCTCGCTATAGTACCCAGAGCCCGGCGACATGTCAAACACTTTCCCGAGACGGTTACCGTTCCGATGATTCCTTGTCCAGGCCGAACAGCTGCCGGACAAAAGCCAGCTTGAGCTGGGGATTGTCGTGGGGCCCGCTGTTTTTCAGAAAAACCATGGGCTCATGAAGCAATTTGTTGACAATGGCGTTGCCCAGCATCTCCACCGACCGGCGCTCGCCTTCGGAAAGGGATTTCAGACTGCTCAATGTTTTCGCGACCTCCGCCGCACGAATGTCGTTGGCCTTTTGCCTTATGGCCGTAATGGTGGGAGCCAGCTCCATACCTTCCAG
>Ga0209211_10008213_pt1 | contig 14351 bp, 10 predicted proteins | sample RifGroA2_FD_183992 | JGI IMG/M metagenome (GOLD analysis project Ga0209211, IMG submission 183992) | Groundwater microbial communities from Rifle, Colorado, USA - Groundwater A2 (SPAdes) (version 2) | ecosystem: Environmental > Aquatic > Deep subsurface > Groundwater | place: Rifle, Colorado...
TCCGTCGAATTCGACGGAATTAAAATCCAGGCCGGTTTGAACAGTTTCGCCCTGACCCCGAAACAGTGGATAGAGCGTTTGAACGTCAGCAATGTGCCAGCAACAGACCGTCAGTGGGATCGCTTTGACCGCCCGGAATTCGGCCATTGCTGCCGGTGGTATCCAGATGGGCCAACGGCCGGTATGGAATCGTCACCGGCCATAGCGTAAGGTATTTCAAAGCAAACACCGACAGTAGCGAAGCCAAACCGCAGAATCAGACTCCGTTCAATCAACAAGGAGTCTGAAATGAAAATCACCCAATCCCCCGAACCCTGGAACAAAGGCAAACTGATCGGACAGAAGCCACCACTGAAGCTGAAGGACATCTGGGCCATTCGTATCCATCTGCAACTCGGGAAGCGCATCCGCGACTTGGCAATGTTTAACTTGGCCATCGACAGCAAGCTGCGAGGTTGTGATCTGGTCAACCTACGAGTCCGGGACGTTGCTCATGGCAACCAGCTGTTGACGCGGGCAATGGTCATTCAACGAAAGACGCAGAGGCCAGTGCAGTTTGAGCTGACGGAAGATACCAGAAATGCGCTCGCCGCATGGATTGCCAAGGCCAATCTAAAGTCGGAACAATTCTTGTTCACAAGTCGGCTGCAAAACTCTCAGCATGTTTCAACCCGGCAATACGCCAGGATCGTTCATCGATGGGTCGCTGCTATTGGTCTTGATACCACCGCCTATGGCACACATACGATGCGCCGAACCAAGGCTACGCTGATTTACCGGCGAACCAAAAACTTGCGGGCAGTGCAACTGTTGCTGGGGCACTCAAAGCTAGAAAGCACCGTGCGGTACTTGGGGATTGAAGTTGACGATGCACTGGAAATTTCCGAGCAAACCGAGATATAACCAACGGGTTTGCAACTGGCCTTTAGGTCAGTTGCTCCCTCGATTACCATATATCAACCTCCACATATGGCCGCTTTGCGGTAGCACGGCACTATGCGTGCCCTGTGCCATTGCCGACGCTGGCGAACGACGGCTTTCTGGAATGTGGCCACTTTTATTGCCAAGCGGAAAAATCAGAAGCACCAAATGGCGACGGGGTATGCATCAGTTGCTCAAACGGGCCATAATCACCCATCGTTGAGCGCTTGCCCCAAACATGACTTCAAAACATTTATCTACCAGCCGGTTATTAAATACCGGTATCTTCGACGGCTTGAATTCATTTGACGGCCTCGAAGCCAGAATCTCCGCCCTGCCAGGCAACAAGGAGCGCGGCGATGCCTTTGAGATATTTGCCGAAGCCTATCTCGCTACCCAGAAAATCTCACTGGCACAGGAGGTATGGCCGTTCGAGGCAGTGCCGCTGGAGCAGCGCAAGGCGCTTTCGCTCGATACCGGGCGCGATATGGGGGTGGATGGCACTTACCTGACCAGCGACGGCGAGCTGCGGGCGTATCAGGTCAAGTTTCGCAGCAACCGGGTGGCGCTTACCTGGGAGGAGCTTTCCACTTTCATGGGGCTGACCGATCAGGTTGGCCAGCGCGTCCTGATTACCAATTCCGAGGCATTGCCCAGCCTCATGCAAGACCGCAGCGGATTCATCCCCATTCGCGGAAGCGATCTCGACCGCCTCACCGCCGAAGATTTCGAGGCAATCCGGCAATGGTTAAGTGGTGGCCGGGTAAAACTGCCGCGCAAGCAACCTCAGCCGCATCAACAGGAAGCACTATCGGCAATCGCCGACGGGTTGCAGCAGAACGACCGCGCCACCGTTGTCATGGCCTGCGGCACGGGGAAATCGCTGGTTGCCCTGTGGGCAGCAGAACAGCATGGCTGCAAAACACTGTTGGTGCTGGTGCCGTCACTGGCGCTGGTGCGCCAACTGTTGCATGAGTGGCTGAGACAAACGGCCTGGGAGCGATTCACTTTTATGTGCGTTTGCTCCGACCCCACTGTCGCCAAAGGGGCGGATGATCTCGTCGTCCATCAGGCTGACCTCGACTTTCCGGTAACGACCGAAAGCGCAATCGTCAGCAAGTTTCTCGGCAAACCGTTCGATGGCATCAAGATTGTGTTCTCCACCTATCAGTCGGCGCAGGTGGTGGCCGAAGGTATGCCGCTCGGCGCGGATGGACTAAAGCAGCCGTTCGATCTGGCAATTTTTGACGAAGCCCACAAAACCGCCAGCCGCGATGGAACCCGTTTCAGCTTTGCGCTGGAAGATGCCAACCTGCCGATACGCAAGCGGCTGTTCTTCACCGCCACCCCGCGCCATTACGACATCCGCAAAAAAGACAAGGAAGGCGACAACACGCTGGTCTACTCGATGGATAAGCCGGAAATCTATGGCCCGGTCATCCATACCCTGAGTTTTGCCGAAGCAGCACGGCGCAACATCATCTGCGATTACAAGGTCGTCATCTCCGTGGTGACATCCGAAATGATCAACGACCATGTGCTTAAACACGGTGAAGTCATTGTCGCTGGCGATGCCGTCAAGGCTCGCCAAGTGGCATTGCAAATTGCCCTGCAAAAAGCCGTTGAGAAATATAGTGTGAGCCGCATCTTCACCTTCCACGGCTCGGTTGCTGCGGCACGCTCATTCACTTCCGAAGATGGCGAAGGCATCCGCCAGCACCTGCCCGATTTCACCACGCTGCACGTCAGCGGCGAAATGCCCACTGCCCGGCGCGAAGACCAGATGAAAGCATTCAAACAGGCCGATAAAGCCGTGATGTCCAATGCTCGCTGCCTCACCGAGGGCGTGGATGTGCCTGCCGTGGACATGGTCGCCTTCATTTCCCCGCGCAAAAGCAAGGTAGATATTGTGCAGGCCACGGGCCGCGCCATGCGCAAATCGGATGAAACCGGCAAACAATTCGGTTATGTGATGGTGCCGCTGTTTGTCGAGCAAGCCGCCAACGAAACCATCGAAGAAGCCTTGCAGCGCACCGGCTTCGACGACATCTGGGACTTGCTTGGCGCGATGCGTGAACAGGACGACGTGCTCACCGACATCATCCGCCAGATGCGCGAGGACAAAGGCAGGACGGGCGGATACGACGAAAGCCGGTTCAGCGAGCGCGTGGAAGTGCTGGGGCCGAGTGTGTCGCTGGAGACGATACGGGAGTCGATTACAGCGGTGTGCATGGAATCTCTTGGGGTTTCTTGGGATGAGCGGTTCGGAGAGTTGTTGGCATATAAGAAAGAGCATGGACATGTGCGCGTTCCGAGAACCGGCCTCACCAGTTTGGATAATTGGGTTTCAGTACAGAGGATAAATAAGAAAAATGAAAAACTTTCACCCGATAAAACAAAGCGGCTTGATGGGATCGGATTTGATTGGGATCCAGAAAATACCGATTGGGAGGCGAACTTTAACGCACTGCTGGCCTACGTGAATAAGGAAGGGCACAGCAGGGTTCCGGGTGATCATAAGACCATTGAAGGGGGCTATCTTGGTGTATGGATTGCTACGCAGCGAAGCAATAGAGATTCAATGATGGTAGATCGGAAATCCAGATTAGAAGCTTTGCCAAGGTGGGCATGGAATGTATTGGAGCAAGCATGGGAAGATCAATATTGTCATTTGAGAAAAATTGCAGAAGAAACTGGCAGTACCAAAATCCCAAAAGGTTTTACCACTCCGGATGGATACAGGCTTGATGTATGGGTGGTAAAAGAAAGAATGCGAAAAGAATCCATGTCAGCCAAACAAGCAGCTCGACTTGAAGCATTGCCAGGTTGGTCTTGGGATGTTTTGGCTGATAATTGGGAAAATTGTTTTCGTTATTTGCAGGAATTCGCAGATAGAGAGGGGCATTGCCTCGTTAATAGCAGATACAAAACAGAGGATGGTTTTACTCTTGGTGTTTGGGTAGCGAATCAACGAATAAACGCAGAGCTGATGCTTGCTGATCGTAAAGCTAAATTGGAAGCATTGCCAGGTTGGTGTTGGAAGGTACTATCTGATAATTGGGAAAATGGTTTTCGTTGCCTAAAAGCATTCTCCGACAGGGATGGGCATTGTCGGGTTGTACGTACCTTTAGAACAGAAGATGGATTCCGACTTGGGCAGTGGGTTTCTGTTCAGCGAAAAGGAAGAGATACCATTCTGCCAGAGCGCAAAGTAAAACTGGAAGCGTTGCCCGGTTGGGTTTGGGGTTCGCATGATGCTCTATGGGAAGAGGGGTGTCGATATCTGGAAGAGTTTGCACTTGCTGAAGGGCATTGCAGGGTTACAAGCAAATACAAAGCAGCAGATGGCTACCGACTGGGTGCATGGGTTTCCAGTCAACGAAACAAGATGGATGTAATGTCGGTAGAGCGTAGAGCTCGATTAGAAGCATTGCCGGGCTGGCTTTGGAGAGTTAACAAATGACTACAGTAAAACCTCTCAGCCCCTATAGTCTGCCTGCGACTTTTCGAGCGTACGTTTACGATGCGATTGTTCTCTCATGGGAAACGAAACATGTAAACAGCATTTTTTCCACGTTCAACAATAAAACATTGCGTAGTGATTGCGGGCTCGATGTTCAAATGATCGATAAATTGCCTGAGGTTCAAGTGCTTGATCAAGGTATTTGGTTGGAAGACGAGTTCCTCATCTTTTATAACAACAACGAGCGAGGTTATAACTGCTTGTTCAAAAGACTTCGAGATACGTTTGCACATGGGCATTACGGGTCAAATAAGCGAGACTGGGTAACTATACGACATCGGTATAAAGGTTCTCACGATAAGGTGGAAAATACCCGCGCATTCGGCAACATGAAAATCACAACATTGAAAAAGCTGATCGCGTTTCTCGATACAGCTATCACGAAATAAGTAAGAAACATGAAAATACTGTAGGCATATTAGGGGGCGGAGATGGGTAAATTTCGTGATAGTGAAATATTTGAAAAAATATGTTTTGATTTCAGTAACGTTTACAGCAAGCAACAACTTGTTGCTAATAAATTTGAGCAACAAACCAATTATCCTATGGCGTATCTTGCGTATTGGGCGATTATGGAGGATTTCGCAAAGTCTCTAGCACCATTATGCCTGCGGGCTGACCTTGAAAAAGCAATAAAGCAGTGGTCAAGTTATTTTCTTGGAGAAATCAAAGACAAGCCGAAAGCAATTAGCTCTGGAAGATTTGAACTACCGAAGGAAAAATCAAAATCGATCCCAAGTGAGGATGTTTTGTTGAATGTGCTGGACAAAGAAACAACCCCCAGCATATTTATTTTGCTGAATACGGATGGGAAATATCGTAAGCGGCGAAACAGAATTGCCCATTTTGCAGAAAATGTAAGTGAAGAAGTTTACACAGAGTTCAGAACTCACTTGTTAGACGCAGCTAAGGAGATAGAAGAATGGCTTTCATCTCGCATGAAAAATTGAACGTAACAAATCGTGGAATTTACTCCTTAGTCACATTGCCAATATGACAATCATCGCTAACATTACCCCCGACACCGAGCGTGTCGCCCGCGCTGCTGGCATCCGGCGATATTTGATCCGATACAATTGGTGGTGATCGATACCATCAAAGCACGCGCTGAAGGTGCGGCGAAATAAGTCCAGTCATTCAGGAACAGAGAATAATTCATGGATCGCACCGAACGCTTCTATAAAATCGACCAGATGCTGCATGACCGCAGCATTGTGTCTGTTCGGGATTTTCTTGAAGAGCTGGGCATTTCCTCCGCGACATTCAAGCGCGACCTGGAATACATGCGTGAACGCCTCCATGCACCGATTGAATGGGATCGGGATGCTGGCGGATATCGCTTTGTCCAACTCGACAAAAATGCGCCGACCTATGCATTGCCCGGCCTGTGGTTCAACGCCAGCGAAGTACATGCGCTGCTTTCCATGCAGCATCTGCTGTCCAACCTCGACGCGGGGATGCTGGCTTCGCAGATCAAGCCGTTGCAGGCTCGCCTGAAAGCTTTGTTGGGCAGCGCCGACCATACGGCGGAAGAGGTAGAAAAACGTCTACGCATCGTGCAGGCTACCAAGCGCACCGTCTCATCCAAATACTTCGAGACGATAGCCACCGCCACTCTTAGCCGCAAACAGCTCAAGCTGCGCCATTACAGCCGACAGACCGGCGACGAAAGCGAGCGCATCGTTTCCCCGCAACTACTGACTTATTACCGCGATAACTGGTATCTGGACGCATGGTGTCACCTGCGCAATGACATTCGCCGCTTTGCCATCGACGCCCTACGTCATGCCGAATTGACCAGTGATAAAGCCAGGGAAGTGCCCCAGAGCAAACTCAAGGAAGTGTTGGAAAGCGGCTACGGAATTTTCTCGGGCAGCAAGGTCAAGTGGGCAAAGCTCAGGTTCACCCCGGAGCGTGCCAGGTGGGTTGCCGCCGAACAATGGCATCCGCAGCAAAGGGGCGAGATTGAGCCGGACGGAAGTTATCTGCTGGAAATCCCCTACACCGATGACCGAGAGCTGCTGATGGACATTCTCAAGCATGGCGCGGATGTCGAGGTCGTCGCACCCGACACGCTGCGCCAGAGAGTCCAAGATGAGATCAGCAGGATGGCGGTCCAGTATGCCCCATGAATCTTTTGAGCCAGCTCATCTGGTGAGCTAGTCGCACGATAGGATGAGTGCCATCAAAACTACAGCAGAGGGAGTTCATCATGGAGGCAATCGCAACGTCGTGGGCTGATTTGAGCATGGTCGAGCTGTACCTATTGTTCAGCCTGACAACCGCCATCGTTGGCTACATCCGGGTATTTGCCCCGATTTACAAGAAATTATTGGTTAGGCGCGTCAATAATCTGGTAACCACATCCCCGGCACTCTCAAATCTGATATTTGCGCTCCTGGGGTTCATCACATCGCCACTCTTGTTCGTGGTGCTGGTGGTTCCTTCGGTTAACCATAAATTCATGAATGCGATGTATGACAGTCTTGCTTCTCCGGATTAGGAAGGAAGTTTTTGCATTCTTGATCCGGGCTATGCAGAAATTGATGAACTAACTCGGCCGATCATCACACCCTTATAAAGAACACACTCAATATGAATCAACCACTAACGAGAAAGTCGAGGACTCAGAAATGAATGGAAATGAAGAAGGTCATGAGTTAAATAAGGTTATTAACGAAAAACTGGCTCAGGTCGAAGAGTTGCTTGGCAGGAAAAATATTGTCGAAAAATTTCCAAGGGAACTCGTGGAAGCATTACACGAGAAAATTGAAAGCATCAGGCATGGAGGCCTAACCCTAAATCTGATTAAAGAATTTGAAGAGCTTGGTGCTTTGGTAAGAATAATTACTTCAGCACATGAAGAGGAAGAAGGAGGCGATGATTTGCACCAGATTTTTTCCGCAGCAGTTGAAGGGGATATCAAGGTTTTCAGAAACATTATCAAATCTGGCGCAGACATTCATTCTGTACTTCCGGATGGAACAGCGCTGCTGATGGTGGCGACAGAGCACGAACAAGAAAGCATCGTTGATGAACTGATCAAGAGCGGAGTGGATGTTAATCAGGTCAGGCAAGATAGCTTTTCGGCCTTGCTGCTTGCCTGTTTTGCTGGGAATGAGTGGATTGTTCAGTCGCTGCTCAAGGCAGGTGCAAATGTAAATGCGCGTTATATCATTCGATCAAGCCAAGGTGCAGTCGGCGATTACACGATTCTGATGGTGGCGGCAATACGCGGCAATCTACCGCTATGCAAAATTTTGCTTAAGCATGGCGCTGATATTAACGCGATGAATGATGCAGGTAACACACCTCTAATGTGCTCTCTGACGAATGGCGGCAATGCGGATGTGGCTCGATTTCTTCTCAAGGAAGGAGCAAATCCTGACCCCGATGTCGTTGCAAAAGTTGATTTTTCTACATTTTATACCCCGTTGATTTTGGCAGTCATGAATGAACAAGCAGAGATTGTTAAGGAGTTAATCAATCGTAAGGTTCGCTTGGACAAGCCTGACGGGGATGGATGGACAGCACTCAAACGTGCTGCCAAGGCAGGCAATCTTAAGATTGTGGATTTGTTGTTGAAGGCGGGGGCATCGGTTGATGCAGCAGATCACGAGGGGTGGACTCCACTTATGAATGCGGCAGTCGAGGGGCATGTCGAAGTCGGAAAGTTGTTGGTAGAAGCAGGAGCCAACCTAGATAATTTAAATAATATCGATGAGTAATGTCGCAAATGACGAATTTACTAGCTGTACCAGCCGGCACCATTAAAGGAATTGCCCAGTGAAATTCATACACACCGCCGACATCCACCTCGATAGCCCATTGGCTGGCCTTGCCGCTTACAAGGATGCGCCTGCCGATCTGCTGCGGACAGTCACGCGAGATGCATTCTCCAAATTGGTGGATGAGGCCATCGACGAGGCCGTGGACTTCATGGTTATCGCGGGTGATCTTTATGACGGAAGCTGGAAAGATTACAACACCGGCCACTTTTTCTGCCGCGAAATGGGGCGCCTGAACAAGGTCGGTATTCCTGTCTATCTGCTGTTCGGCAACCACGATGCCGATAGCGAGATGACCAAAAAGCTGACGCTGCCACCCAACGTCCACCTGTTTGAATCACGTAAAGCCAACACTTTTCGCATCGAAAAACTGAAAGTCGCCCTGCATGGCCGCAGTTACAAGGAAGCGGCTACCGTGGAAAATCTGGCTGCCAGTTACCCCGCTCCGGTTGCAGGCTGGCTCAACATCGGTGTGCTGCATACCGCGCTGGAAGGCTATGCGGCCCACGCCAACTATGCACCATGCTCGCTGGCCGAACTCTCCGCCAAGGGCTACGACTACTGGGCGCTGGGGCATGTGCATGAGCACGCTATCTTGCAGAAAACCCCCTGGGTGGTGTTCCCTGGCAATTTGCAGGGGAGGCATATCCGCGAAACCGGTGAGCGGGGTGCGATGCTGGTGGCAGCGGATGAATCAGGAATCCACTCGGTAGAGCGCTTGCTGGTGGATGTGCTGCGCTGGCATGTGGTTGATGTCGATGCCAGTGGAGTCAGTTCGTTGCAGGAAATAGTCAGGCTGGCAGGCCGGGCTTTTGAGCAGTTGATCGCCGAAACACCGGACAAAATCTATCTTTCCGCACGGGTTTGCATCAAGGGCAAGACGGCTGCACATGGGGAGCTGTTCGGACTGGAATCACAGTTGCGTGAGGAAATACTGGGGCAGGCTGCCAGTCTTGGCATCGACCGCCTCTGGGTTGAAAAGGTACGCATCGAGACGGAACCCATCACCGATGCCGCGCACATCGTCGCCCGCTCGGACGCCATTGCCGATTTGCAAGGGTTTCTCGATGCCGCTCCCGAAGACGCAGCGCTGCTGGAGTCATTGCTGGAAGACTTGCGTCCATTGGTGGATAAGGCTCCGTTTGATCTGATTCAATCCGTACCGGAACTGGATGCCATTCGTAGCGGGAATCTCACCGGTATCGTCAAATCTGTCACGCCTGGCCTGTTGGCTTATCTGGCGAAATCGAACTGAGGCTATCATGCGCATTACACGTCTTGATCTGTTGCGCTACGGAAAATTCACCGACAAATCTGTGTCGCTGCCGAATACCGGGAAGGATTTTCACCTGATTGTTGGCCCGAACGAGGCGGGTAAATCTACCCTGCGCAATGCGATACAGGATTTGCTGTTCGGCATCGAAACCCGTTCCCGCTACAACTTTTTGCACCCGCACAGCGAAATGCGTCTGGGCGCGTTGATCGAGCATGGTGACAATAAGCTGGACTTTGTCCGCACCAAGGCTCGAACCAAGACGTTGCAAACCCCCGCCGGGGCATCCCTGCCTGATAATGCGCTAACGTCTTTTCTGGGACAGGTTGACCGTAACTTTTTTGATCAGATGTTTGGGTTGAACCATGAGCGGCTGGTTGCTGGTGGACAGGAAATTCTGAGTGCCTCGAATGACATCGGTCAGATTCTGTTTCAGGCAGCGGCAGGGATCGGCAGCTTGGGAGAGATTCGTGATCGGCTGGAAACAGAAGCCGACAAACTGTGGGCTAAGCGTAAATCCAGCGACCGCGAGTATTACATCGCCAGCGCCGAACTTGAGCAGGCCGAGACTGCACTCAAACAAGCTACTGTGCGCACCAAGGATTGGCAGGAGGCAAGCACCAAGGTGGATCAGCTTGGAGAGGAGCTCAGGCTGGCACGGGAACGCTTTCATGCGCTGGAGCAGGAACGTATCCAACTGGAGCGGGTGCGCCGAGTCGCGCCGACATTGACCGCCATTGCTGAGTTGGAGCGTCAATTGGGCGAGCTTGGCGAGGTCGTTTCACTGCCGGAAAATGCTGCTGACCAGTTGGCAAGTTCCGAGCATGAAATTGCTATTGCGACCGAATCGCTCAAGCTTTTCAATGAACAGCGCACTGCGCTACAGGAGAATATTCTAGCCATCCACACTGACGAATCTATCCTTGTCCGTGGTGCTGATATCGGGGCGCTATCCGAAATGCGCCAGCAATTGCGTAATCACGAAAGCGACATCGGCAAGCGCGAGGAGGAAATCCGGGTTCTGTGGCAAATGGTCGAGGAATCCATACGACAGTTGGGATGGGCGAAAGAAAGTGAGGAAGCGGTTCTTCAACGCTTACCTGGCAGCCTGGTGCGTTCAGCCATCAATAATCTTATTCGTCGCCATGAAGCACTTGCACATGCGCTTTTGATTGCTGAAGAGTCGTTCAATAGCCGTGAGGAAGAAGCCAAACTTATTGATGCTGAAATTGCAGCATTACCCGTCACTCAAGTTCCCGTCACGTTGATAGATGCCTTGGCGAAGGCCCGTTATCTTGGAGATGTGACCTCCCAAGAACAGCGGCTCGAAACACAAGTTGGTCGTCTGAAGCGTGGGCTGGACGCTGTCGAAATTGAATTGGGGAGTTGGAATCCGGTGCGGATTGGTTTACGAAAATTGCTACCGCCGGCACAGGATGAAACGAATGCTCTGGTCAAGAGACGTGGCGATCTGGAGTTGGCCGTCTCGACTAACCATGACCGTATTGCCGATGCAAAATCCGAAATCCAGACCCTGGAGCTGGAGATATCCCAGTACAAGTCAACACATCATCCGGTGACGCTGGCAGATGTGCAGCGAGTTCGCGCGTCTCGCGATTCGATCTGGCAAGCCATCAGGATCGGCGAAGTCAAATTGAATGAAGCCGCCATCGGCTATGAAAAAGGGGTTGCTGAATCTGACGTGCTTTCTGACAAGCGCCATGACAAGGCGCAGGAAGAAACCGGACTTCAAGCACTGCTCGACCGGATGGAGCGATTGCAGCAGCAGTTGGCTGATTATGAATCTCGTTTGCAGCAAAACACACAGGTACTGACCAGTCTTGATCAGGATTGGGATACTCGCATTAAGGCCGTTGGGCTGGATGGGATGCCGCTTCTGCAAGTCAACGATTGGCGGGCTGCAAGAGAGCATGTTCTCAGTGCTGCTGGTGACTTGGTAGAAGCGCAGGCGTCGCAAGAGGATTTTATAAAGAGCGTTTCCATAGTCAAGGCTGCTTTGACGGAGGCCATGCTGGCCATCAAGCCAGAAGCCAAGAGCCTCAATTTTTCTGCGCTGATCCTGCTTGCTGATGAAATCGTAAATGCTGCCACCCGTGCCCAGGAGCGGCGCGACACACTGGCCACCCAGAAAATCCGCGCCGAGGCAGCCATCCCCGATTTGAACAACCGGGTAGCTCAGGCACAAGCGGCAATGAACACCTGGCAGGCAGACATACAAAAGAATCTTGCGCTCGCGCATCTGCCGCTAGATGCAAGCATTGGTGCTATCGAGGGTGCACTAGAGCTGTTCGAGCGTATGGATCAGCAGCTTCAGAAAATCAGGGATATTCGCACCAACCGCATTGACATGATGCGCCGCGACCTCAAGGGTTTTGCCGATGCTGCAAAATCTCTGGCTGAATCTATCGCGGCGAAAGTTGCGAAAGAGCCAGCAGCCGAGATCGCTTTAACTCTGGCCAGCTTATTGGAGCAGGAGGCAGCTGCATCTCATGACCTTGGCCGTTTGAAAGCTGAATTTGAGAAAGCTACAGAACAAGCCAATGCAGCCAGTAACAAGATTGCAAAAGCCAAAGCCGGGCTGGAACCGTTGTTACGTTTGTCCGGATCGGTGGACAACATTGCTTTGCGTGCCGCCATTGAAAGATCGGACAACCTGCGCTCTTTGACTACCGAAATTGCACAAGCCGCAAAACAACTACTTCAAGCAGGCGATGGTTTGGTGCGTGATGCGCTTGAATCTGAATTCGCTGTCATCGATGTCAACACGATTTCTACTCGTTTGTCTGAGATCAAACTTCAGTTTGACGAAGTGGTCGGCCAACAAAATCGGCTGTCCGGTGAGCAGAATTCTGCCGAGTCAGCACTTGGCAAAATCGCTGGGCAGGATGAGGCCGCACGGGCTGAATCGCAACGACAGGAAGCTCTGGCTAGAATGGCTAACGCTGCTGAGCGTTATATCAAGGTCTATACGGCGGCAAAACTGCTACGCTGGTCAATTGAACGGTTCCGCGAAAGCAAACAGGGCCCCATGCTCATCAGGGCAAGTGAGGTTTTTTGTGGGCTGACCCTGGGTACTTTTAACAGGTTGGCCGTCGATTACGAAAGCGAGCCATTGAAACTTTCTGGGATGCGCGCCACCGGTGAATTGGTTGATATCGATGGCATGAGCGAAGGCACACGAGATCAGCTTTATCTTGCATTGCGTTTGGCGGCACTGGAATTGCATCTGGAGCAAACCCCGGCTTTGCCATTTATCGCTGACGACCTCTTCATCAACTACGACGATGGCCGCGCCAAAGCTGGCCTTGAGGCGTTGGCTAAGCTATCAGAAATGACGCAGGTGATTTTCTTGAGTCATCACGACCATCTTGTGCCAGTGGCGCAGTCTGTTTTTGGCGATAGGCTCAATGTGGTGAGTTTGGTTTGATGACAACTTTGTCGCAGATAGTATTGGCAAAACGCCCAAATTGATATGCTTGAACGACTCATAGAGGCAGCCAATGAACTGTTCGCCAAGTTCTGGCTGATTGTGTTGGTGCTGCTTCCCTTCATATTGCTTTTTGGGTATCTCAAGCGAACGTTTATCGAGTGAGCACTACAGGTGGATAGCTAACTAGGAAAGAAAGGAAACGCATGTCAAGGAATCCTAAAGAAGTTACCCAGATGCGCAAGCTGATTAGCAAATTAAAAGCTAAATGCCCGGAAGTGGAGTACTTGGAACGCCTTGAAGAGTGGGCCAATTCTGGGGTGTGGTCATGGCCGCCCAAATTAAAAGAAGTCCCCGCAGAAAAAATAAACAGGTGTGGCGATGTACTCAATGGCCCGATATATACCTGCAAGGGCTATGAATGGCCTATGTATGAAAATCTACCTATGGTTCCATTCATTCAATTGAATTTGAAGCGATGCAGTCGAGTGAGTGGAGTAGATTTAGGCGCTGGTCTATTACAAGTCTGGTTTGGAGTTGACATGTTTATGGGAGAAGATGCATTCATTCGCGTAGTCCCAGCAGATCAAGTAAGCAAGGACAAATTACTGCCCGTTCCAGTCTTTGATATGGATAGACTGGGAGATAGCACGACGGCGTATTTATATTGGGCAGATACAGGATGGAGAAATACAAAAGCTACTCAGATCACTAGCTACAAGCCTCGACGATTCACACTTCTTCACACCTACACATTTCGTGAAGAACACAAGGATCAATTACGCGGTTTGAGCGAAGATTGTAAGCGAATGATCAAAGAGATTGACTCAATGATAGAGGGTGCACGAGAGAGATTCGGAACTGGAACTCATCTAATGGGAACATTCAGTAGTATCCAATACGACCCGTCTGAATGTCCTTCACCTCTATTTTGCTTTGAGGGTGACCTTGAGTTCTACAACTTTGGTGATGGCAATGGGCAACTGTTTTTTGAAAAGGATAGCAACGGAAAAATAACGTTCTCTTTATCTTGGAGCTGTCTATAACAGGCATTGGGTATATACGATTGCCTGGGTCGGATGCAGTCCGTGACCAGTGACTTGCTGTACGGCAATCTGAATAAATTGGCGCGGGCGCAAAGTTTCAACGACCGCTTATAGGAATGCAATCAGCAAGATCGATGGGCAGCTCAGTGTCGGGAACTGCATGTCAACATCGCTAAATCATCGCCGTAAACCGGAACTTCACGGCCAGTAAAATCCCTTCTTTCCATTGTCAGAATTTATCTTTTCGTCTGCCGATGAGGATGATCAGTAACCCACTTCGATTGCTTTGCTGGCATCACTCTCTCCGCCTATCCCGCACATTTCATCCGTCATATTTTAAAAAATATCTCCC
>Ga0209211_10008214_pt1 | contig 14349 bp, 10 predicted proteins | sample RifGroA2_FD_183992 | JGI IMG/M metagenome (GOLD analysis project Ga0209211, IMG submission 183992) | Groundwater microbial communities from Rifle, Colorado, USA - Groundwater A2 (SPAdes) (version 2) | ecosystem: Environmental > Aquatic > Deep subsurface > Groundwater | place: Rifle, Colorado...
GGCGGTTCCAGTAGCGGTTGCCGTTGATGTTGAAACAAGGAAGAGCGGGGTTGTTGCGAGTGAGCGGGCTTCAAGCGATAGGAGCGCGGACGGAGTGGTGGTGCTGATGCCGACGTTGCCGGTGCCGAAGGTCGTAGTTGCATTATTGGTTGTGTTGATTGAAAGCGTATTTTCGGAATCAATCAAGTACGAACCGCTCGCCGTGAGCTGGCTTCCGGTGGAAGTTGCGGTGCCGCCGAGCCCGAGCGAAGTGCCGAGAAAGAGTGAACGAAACCGCGTCCATGGCGAGGTGCTTCCGAGGTCAATCGCATTATCTGCGGTCGGGACGAGCGATGAGCCAATTTTAGAATTAAAATAAACAACATCGGTTGAAGTCGCGTTGCCGAGTGTCGTATTGCCGTTCACCGAGAAGTTCTCGCCGACCGTTTGCCCGGCCACGACGAGCGAAGTCGCGCGGAGCGCGCCGTCCACATCCAGAGTGTATTGCGGCGAGGTTGTCCCGATGCCTACACGATTGTTCGTCGCATCAACAAAAAGCGTATTCGTATCAACAACGAGTCCGCTTGAAAGTGTGGATGTGGCGGTTACAGAAAGCGTGCTGGAAAACGAAGCGGTACCGCCGGTGAGCGTTGAGAAATCGCCCGTTGAGCCAGATACTGAAGTAGCACCCACATTGTCCATATTGCGGATTGAACCGCCGGAAATAGTTGGTTCAAAAATATCCACTGTCCGCAGTTTGTCAATTTTGTTCGTGTTGGCGACTGCTTGATAGACATTTGTAATGTTGGTCGCATTGCGGTTTCCGTCCGCCGAGATTTTATAAATCTCTGATGCAAGTTTGTTGTTGAGGATGGAAAGTTTTTCGTTCAGTTCTTCACGCGACACTTCTCCTACAATTACGCGTTCTATAATCCGCTCGCTTGTTGTAATCCGCTCCGCTGCGGCAATTACCGAGCGAGGTGCTTGCGGTTGTACTGGCGGCGGTTCAACAGAAATCGCGGGCGGCGGAGAAACAGCGAGCCCAGTGCCCGGCACCGGCGCACCTAACAAAGAAAGAACTGAGCGGCGCGCGTCGACGGCAATTAAATTCGCGCCGCGAAAAAAATCTTTTGCAATTCCGCGAGCAAAACCGCGCACTGTCTCTGGAATGTCCACAAGCGCAAACGCTGCTTCGCGCGGCACGGAAAGAGAGAGCAAAGAAACGCGCACCGCAATTTCTTCAGCACCCGCCGCCGCATACGACGGAATATTTTTTGTGAAATCAGAAATTGCCGCGCGCGCATCGTTCACGGAAATTGAAGCGACTGCTCGCGCGGCGCTCGCCGCGAACGATGCGGCGCGCGCAATGAATCCATGCTCTGTCGCGGCATATGCGCCAAACACAAATGCAGACGATACGGCGAGCGCCGCAACCCTTTGCATAAGTTCTGGCGTTATGAGCGCAGTCGCTTTTGAAAAGAGCGGAACGAGCGGACTGTCGCTTCCCATAATTGGAGAAATTATTTTTTTGCCAAGATTTGGCGTGAGCGAAAAGTCCTCTCTTCCGTACAAAAGCTCCGACTCAAAAGACCCGCTCCGTTCGGACACTGAAGATGGTACAGAAACCTTTTTCGCCTGCACGACTTTTGGTGCACCATACAAAAAATCAGCGACTCGCGACGATCCAGTTGCAGAAAGATTCATTTCGCGGTGTTTCAAGATTGAGTCGCGGCTGATAAACCACGCTCTTCCAACCATTTTTGCATCAAGCTTCCCGCCGCGCGCCAGCTGTCCGACATAGTCGGGCACATAGCCGACAAGCTTCGCCGCATCTTTAGCGGAGATGAAATTTCTTCCTTCAAAATCAATTCCTTGAGACATATTTTCTTACCCATAATTATAAGACATTTAGCGAAACAAACCTACAAAAAACTGTGGATAATAAAAGACATCTCGGCTAAACAAGAAAACCGTCTCGGAGAAAAATATGGTCAAATTTTTGTATGTTGATTATGGTGAACATGATGAAAAAGTGTCTGGGGATTAGATTTGGTTCTTAAAAAACCCTTTGTGTGAAGACAAAATCAAACACATTGTTCATAAGTATAAAACAAATATAAAAAATACACTCCGGATACATTAATATATGACATATTTTAGCAAGAATAAGAATTTATCTTTCCTAAAAACAAAAAAGCGAGTACAATCTCGCTTTTTTGTTTCCAGAATACCCTCGTATTATAGAGATATCTCGCCTATACGAGTTTTATAAATCGTAAATATGATAATTGAAAATCTTTGACATAATCACGAATGATTACTTAATAAATCATTGCCCGCAGAAAACACTAAAATATAGCAAGAAAATGTTTCACGCGCCCTTTTTCGTTATTTAAGGACGTCTAAAAACAATGCTCTGAAAACTTGCGGATTTCCTACCCCGCGTGTTGCTTTCATACCCTGCCCTACCAGAAATTGAAGTGCTGATTCTTTGCCTTTTTTATAATCATTTACCGCGCTTGCATTTGCACGCATAACTTCTTGAATTACTTTTGTGAGTTCTTGCGAATCGCTTTCTTGAAGATATTTTTTGCATACTTCTGATGCGTCGCCTCCGTGCAAAAACAAATCTTCAAGCGCATCTTTTGCGCCCCTTGATGACAAATTTCCTTTTCCATAATTAACTACGACGATGTTTAATCCTTCCGATGTTATATTCTTCAACCCGTTCTCTCCGTGTCTGGACACAAGACCTGCTATGTCTGTACTGATGAAGTTTGCGAGCAAGTTCCATGCGCCACGCTGTAGCGACAGCGTATCGTCAAAGAGTTTACCGAAACGGATATCCGACACGAACATCTCAATATGATTCTGTTCCATCTTAAATCCAGGCACGCCAATTCTCTGATACCGCGCCCTCCTCTCGGATGGGAGTTCAGGTATTTCCTTTTTAAGCGCTACTACTGAGAAATCGGAAACGGACGAGATGTCTAATTTAGGCAAGTCCGGTTCTGGGAAGTATCGGTAATCGTGTGATTCTTCCTTAAGCCGTTGTGGAAAGGTTGTCTGTTTATTGTCGTCCCACCCGCGCGTTTCTTGCGTAACTGCTTCCCCACTTTCCAAAAGTGCGCCCTGCCTCATCACTTCGTACTCAATCGCCCGCTCTACCGCTCGAAATGAGTTTAGATTCTTCACTTCAACTTTTGTGCCGAGCTTTTTACTATCAGCAGAAACTGAAATATTTGCTTCTATTCGCATTTCTCCTTTCTCCATATTTGCATAAGATGCGCCGAGGTAACGAAGCAGAAGTTGAAGCTCTCGCGCAAAACTGACTGCGTCTTTAGCGGAATGTATAACTGGTTCGGTAACGAGCTCCATAAGAGGCACTCCAGCGCGATTAAAATCAAGCAAACTGCAGTTCCCCCTATCATGCAAAGAGATGCCCGTATCTTCTTCTAGATGCACGCGCGTAATCGCAACGCCGTTTAATGAACCGCCCGAAACAAGAGGGTGCTTGTATTGGCTGATTTGATAGCCCTTCGGTATATCAGGATAAAAATAATTCTTTCGGTCAAATCCGGTTACTCCAGCTAGAGTACCGCCTACTGCAGCGCCGACTTTTAATACATGCTTTACCGCTTCTTTGTTGATAACCGGAAGTGTTCCTGGGTGTCCAATACACACAGGGCACACATTCACATTCGGGCGCGTTTCGTCCGAATCGTTCCGCGAATTGCAAAACATTTTGGTATTCGTTTTGAGTTCGGCGTGGATTTCAAGGCCGATAGTAGGAATATACATACCGTCTTTCATATTCACATCTTACAGGGTTTTAAGCATTTTCACCAACTCTTTACTAAAAGCAGAAATTGATTTTGGTTTTAATACGGAAATAGAACGGGCTGTAATTCCTTGCACTCTAAACTCTTTTATAATTCTTTGCTCGTGTTCTGTATTTGTTAAATCTGTTTTTGTTAGTAACACTATTTCCTTTTTGTCCGCCAATTCTGCACTGTGTGCAGCAAGTTCCTGACGCACTGTTTTATATGCAGATAAAATATCTTGCTGTTCTAGTGAAATGCAGTGCAGAAGTAGTGTTGTCCGCGCGATGTGGCGCAAAAACTTGTGCCCTAGCCCTTTTCCCTCCGACGCACCCTCAATAAGCCCTGGGATGTCTGCAAGAATATACCCGTACAATTCTCCTAAGTTCGGCTCCAGTGTTGTAAATTGGTAAGCGCCGACTTTCGCGTGCGACGCGGTGAGCGCATTAAGAAGCGACGACTTGCCCGCGTTCGGTAGGCCAATAAGCCCAGCATCTGCAATCATACGGAGTTCAACTTTCACACCAGCTTCTTCGCCAATTTTCCCTTTCGTAAACTGCATCGGGCGCGTATTGCGCGAGCCCTTAAAATATTTGTTCCCCAACCCGCCGCGCCCGCCGAACAGTATTTTTATCCGTTCGCCATCTTTGAGAAGTTCATACACTCTTCCTCTACGCGCGCCTTCCAATACAGTAACCACGGAACCGACCGGAATCTCCGCGTCCGCATCTTTTCCGTTCGCACCATGTTTCCCCTTGCTCTGCCCGTCTGCCCCGCGCTCCGCAGAAACAGACGTCGAATGCCTATACGCCGCAAGGCGACTCAGATCGCGCACAGAAACTACAAAAACATCTCCGCCCTCTCCGCCGTTCCCTCCTGCGGCGCCGGAAAATTCCTTTCCCTTTTCATGCAGCCAACGCACGACGCCGTCGCCGCCGTCGCCAGCTTTCATTCTTAATGTTATTTCGTCTACAAAAGCCATATTTATTCCAAAGCCCGCTTTGCGAGCGCGAGCGCTCCTTCTTTTGATTTCGCGGCTACAGTAAATAATTCGTTGTGGCAGAAGACGGCATCTGTGACGCCAGACGCGCGTGCGAGTGCATCATCGCGAAGCCCCGCCCATGCTTTCGGAAACGACATACGGGTATCAAAAGAGTGCGGTGCGGCTGGAACTGCATACGCTCTCCATTTTTCTAATTCGCCACGGCGGTCAGGTAGAACAACAAACAGCGGCTCAGAAGTATGTATGAGAACATCTTTCCAGTCATATTTTTCATCCAACACGATAATTCGCTTGTCTACCGCTATATCGTATGCCGCGCGGACTAGGGCTTCTCCCAAAACAGCATCTCGTGCGTGCGCGATTTCCCTCTGTAAAATTGTATGCGCAAACTCCATTGCTTTTCCAAATTGAGTATCAAGTGAAATATCTTTTTCATTCCATGTCGGCTCAAAGGCGAATACGGCATTTTGTATCACATACGGAAAAGAAGGTGCGCCGTCATACTTCCCCAACTGCATTCCGTTATCCGCCGCATCAATCGGCTGAACGAGCTTCGCATCAATATGCGCCGCAATTTCCGCAGAGCCGGAAATTGCGGCGCCAAACTTCTTCCACACAAGCCCGAATGCCGCGTATGGAATCCCGTTCGTTCGCGCGCCTGCGCCGCCAGTTTGGTGATGGTCAAGACGATTTCGCTCCGCATCATATACGCCTCCGACATCAACCACAAAATCGCCTGATTCAATAATTCTCGGGTCTCGAGTCCGCACTACCTTAGCATCTCCGCTCAAATACAGAAGAAGCGCCGCAACCGCAAACACATCGTCTGCATGGAAGCCGCCGTCGTGCACCACAATTAGTTTTTTAGAATCCTTCATTTCTGGGCTATTTCATCAAGACGCTTTTCTATGTGCGCAATGTGCGCGTGAAGTTCTTGTATTTCTGCTTCTTCTTCCAATACCTCCTTTGCGGTTTTCTCGGCAAGTTTCTTTTCGTGTTTTAGACCAGTAAGCAAAACACGATTACTTATGAAGAAGGACACAAAAAGACCAGTTACGAGAAGCCCAGCTGTTGAAATAATGAGCGACATACCGGGAGAAAAAATAACCGCGAGCACTACCCCAGTTTCCGCAAGCATATCTGCGGTAAGCCACACCGCGCGCCAAAAGAGTACCACGAAAGTCCCGCCGATGACAGCATACAGAACCGGCGCGCGCGACAACCGCGCGCGCGCCTTGTCTTCCAACTTATCAAAAAATCTCACGAATGATGACATATACATTTATTATACCATACTACACCGCACCATGACACTTTTTAAACTTCTTGCCGCTACCGCAGTGACATGGATCATTCCTACCTATTTTAACACCAGATGTCAAAGGTGCGGAAGGCGCGGCGACTGCGGAAATTGCTTCAGCACCAATACCCTGAAGCACACGCAAAATGTGTTCACCGATTGACAATTGCATTCCCTTAAATAATCGCAACCCTTCCGTGCGATATTCTACAAGAGGGTCGCGCTGGCCGTACGCACGGAGATTCACGCTTCCGCGTAAGTGGTCCATTGTTTCAAGATGCTCCACCCAAAAGAAATCAATTGCTTGTAAAACTATGCGGCGAAGTATTGGATAAAACTCAACGCCTAGTGCTTGTTTCTTTTCAGCAATCATTTTCTCCGCGACAGAATCACCGTCTGAAATCTCAGCAAGATACACATCAACCTCTTTCTCGTCTCCGAGAAGCATCGCTCGCCGTCTTCCGTACACAATACCCCGTTGATGATTTAACACATCATCATATTGTAGAACATGCTTGCGCGCATCAAAATTAAAACCTTCAATCTTCGTCTGAGCCGCTTCCAAAGAGCGGTTGATAAGCCCATTCTCAATCGGTTCGTCCTCTGGAATCTTGAAAGAACCCATCATCTTCTTAATCATATCTGATGCGAAAATACGCATCAGCGAATCCTCCAAAGAAACGAGGAATTGCGTCTCGCCCTGGTCGCCCTGCCTGCCGCTTCGTCCGCGTAGTTGGTTGTCTATGCGCCGCGCTTCATGCCTTTCGGTTCCTATTACAAACAAGCCCCCGACTCCGCGTACTGCATCCGCTTCGGACTGCGATGCTGGATTTCCGCCAAGTTTAATATCAACTCCGCGCCCCGCCATATTGGTCGCAATCGTTACACTGGCGCGCCTCCCCGCCTGCGCAATAATCTCTCCCTCGCGCTCGTGGTTTTTAGCATTCAGCACTTCATGCTTAACTCCGGCGCGCGAGAAATAGCCCGAAAGCACTTCATTCTTTTCAATGGACACGGTACCGACAAGCACCGGCTGGCCTTTCTCCTGCAACTTTTTCACTTTTTTTGCAAGTGCGGTGAACTTGCCGCGCTCGGTTTGGAAAATTAAGTCGTTGCAGTCGCGGCGCGCAATCGGCTTGTTGGTCGGTACTTCAACCACCGTGAGCCCGTACACCTTGAAAAATTCTTCACTAGAGGTCTTTGCGGTACCCGTCATACCTGCAAGTTTTTTGTATTGGCGAAAATAATTTTGGAAGGTGATGGACGCAAAAGTGCGTGATTCTTTCTGAACCGCAACGCCCTCCTTCGCCTCAACGGCTTGGTGAAGCCCTTCGCTCCAGCGCCTGCCGGGCATTAGCCGCCCAGTAAACTCGTCTACAATAATCACTTCGTTATTCTTCACAACATACTCCTTGTCATTTCTATACAGCGCCTTAGCCTTAACGGCGGTCTCAAGATGATGCACGAGCTTGACTCCGCCTTCTGCATACAAGTTTTCAATGCCGAGTATTTTTTCCGCTTTTTCAATTCCCTTTTCGGTTAGCTGAATAGCGCGGAACTTTTCGTCAATCGTAAAATCCTCTTCCGCAGTCATACGCCCAGCAATATCAGCAAATGTTTTGTACAGCGATTCCGATTCAGCTGTTTGTCCGGAAATAATCAAAGGTGTGCGTGCCTCGTCTATTAAAATAGAATCAACTTCGTCCACGATTGCAAAGTTAAACCCCCGCTGGCGGAGACGCTCTGGCGTATATTCAAGGTTGTCGCGCAAATAATCAAAACCGAATTCATTGTTCGTTCCGTAGGTAATATCCGCCTCGTACGCTTCGCGGCGCGTGCACGGCCGCAGAAACTCATGCACAACCTTAAAGGCGCCGACTTCGTCGCGCTTTTCGTCCAGCTCTTTGTGCAGAGGATCGTAGATATAAGAAGAGTCGTGGTTGATGCATCCGACTGAAAGCCCGAGCATATTATAAATCTGTCCCATCCATACCGTATCGCGGAGAGAGAGGTAATCATTCACCGTTACAATGTGAACACCCTTTCCTTCAAGCGCGTTGAGATATGCCGGCAAGGTCGCAACCAGCGTCTTACCCTCTCCCGTGCGCATCTCGGCAATATTTCCTTTATGCAACACTGCTCCGCCAAGAAGCTGAACATCAAAATGACGCTCGCCGAGCGTTCTGCGCGCGGCTTCGCGCGCGAGTGCAAACGCCTCGGGTAAAAGCGCGTCAAGCGATTCTCCGTCGGCGACCCGCTTTTTTAATTCTCCTGTTTTTACCGCAAATTCCTCGTCCGATAAAACCTTCACCGTTTCTTCCAACGCATTTATTTTTGCAACAGCCGGCTCAAGCAAGCGCAATACGCGCGAACCTTCATCGCCAAAAATCCCCTTAAAAAAGGATGCCATACTGATATATTAGCACAGAAATCAGACGATATTTACTTCCCGCTCAATTTCAATTCCTGTTTTTTCTCTGACAAGACGGGCTATGTTGTCTGCAAACGCGCTTATTTCCCTCGCGCTCGCGCCGCCCTGATTTACCAAAACAAGCGGCTGGTCTTTCCACAAAGCAGTTTGGTTCTTCTCAAAACCCTTTAACCCGCAGATTTTGTCTAAAATCCAAGCAAGCGAGACCTTAACACCTGACTTAAACAAAAATCCAGGCAATTCTGGGAATCTTTTCTTTAATTCTTTAAACTTTTCTTGAGATATAATCGGGTTCTTAAAAAACGAGCCGGCAGTGCCATGCGTTTTCAGGTCTGGAAATTTGCGCGCGCGTATTTCTAATACGGCGCGCCGAATATCCGACAAAGTCGGCAATTTCTTTCCAGAAAAAAATTCCGCTAAATCCTTATATTTAAGATTTGGCGCACCGTCTTTCCGTAAGCGAAACGCGACACGCGTAACAATAAAATCTTTCCCTTCCGATTTCTTAAAAATACTGTCGCGGTATCCGAATCCGCACTCATCTCGCGACAGTTTTTGTATATCGCCAGTATTTCTATCCAACACTTCAACCCAGTCAATTACCTCCTCCACCTCGCTTCCATACGCACCGATATTTTGTATCGGCGCGGCACCGACTGTCCCAGGAATGCCCGACAGGTTTTCCAACCCCCACAGCCCGCGCGCAACCGTTTCCGCAACAAAAGAATCCCAATTCTCTCCCGCATAAACACGCACCACCCCACCCCACTCAATTCCACATATCTCAATTCTCACCACCAACCCACGAAACCCATCATCACCCATCAGCACATTTGTTCCGCCGCCTAAAATGAAAACGGGAAGTGCGCGCTCGCGCGCAAACGCGAGCGCTTCTTGCAATTCCGACACACTGCGCGCAACGCAAAAATAATCGGCTTTCCCGCCGATTCTAAATGTAGTGAACTCCGCAAGAGAAACATTTCTTAACAATTCCATTGTGCAAAGACATGACCGGCGGGGGCGAGCTCCTAAAACTAATGTCTATGTGAGTGCAACCGCCGGTCGTATCCGCGCGCAATATATCCACATTATAATACTTGCACAAAAAAATGCACTATGCTAGAATATCCCAGTGAGTGCGAGTCAACGGACTTGCTCTAACGAATGTCTGCGAAAAACCCCTTCACGGGGGTTTTTCGTTTATGAAAAACCCCCACACTTGTCGGACAAGTGTGGGGGTTGAGATTACTTCGCAATCGCGAGGATTGCGTTCGTGGCTTTCTCCGCGTCAAACGGAATTGGTGTGAGCAATTCTTCCTGTTTTGCGAGAACGACATCATTGCATTCCTTAATGAGCGCGACAATGTCCTCACTCATAGCCAACTCAAGTGCTGCACCGCCTAGAACTAGCGAATGATGCTCCATCCCCGACTCTGCCTTTAACTTCTCGGCAAGAGCCGGTGTCCACACACAAAGCGGAATCTTACCTGCAAACGCCGCGGCGCGGAGCGCCGAACCGGTTGCCGCAAAGACGCCGTCTGCAAGTGTTGCAAGGTGGTCGGTGTTGTGCCTCGCATCAATCTCCTGGATCACGCCAACATATTTCTCGCCAAACTCACCGAAGATAATTTCCTGCATCCCTAACTGCCACCGTTCTTTATCTTTCGGCTTTGCGCCAGGATGAAACCGAGGAATAACAACGAGTCTTGAACCAGCATCAAGACTTGCTAGACAAGAATGTGATCCAATACTAATGATGTCATCGCTCTCGGGCCATTTCTGACTCGCGAGAATGAACGCATATTCCGCATCTCCTTTTGCCGCATTGAATGCGTCAATGGTCGCCTGCGGAATCGGCTCGGTTGCCGCCGTTGCAGACAGGTCGCCGATAATCACCACTTTCTCGTCTGTGTGATTTTTGTACAACTCGTGCTGATGCACGAGTCGTTTGCCGAGCGCATCGCAAGTGAGCACCAGGTCGGCGCGCACCGAGCACCGATTTACTGAACCCCAGTTGTCGTCCAGCGCAACTAAATGAAGTTGCTCATCGCGATAGTGTGGAGACCGAATAACTTCTCGCTCAAACATTTCTTCACTGCGAATTGGCGAACTTAATCCGATGACTGCTATATCTGGCCGATACGCTTTAATAATGAGAGACGGACTCATCCCCCACGGCTCTTTGATGTCCAGAGGACCTTCCGAGACAATGCAGTTGTCAAACCCCGCGCTCTTCCACTCCGCGACCGACAGCCCTTCGGCGACAACTCGGATTTCCGCTCCCTGTGCTTGTAGAACTCTCGCAATCCGTGTCGCAATCATTCCCGGCTTTTTATCTCTCGTTACAAACAGTACTACCTTTTTCTTTGCGTTCACTACTTATCCTTTCTCCCGACTCTTCGGCGGGTCGCCTTTTGGGCGATTTTTGTTGTCTAAGAACTCCGAAAATATACTAACATACCTTGTAGAAATATGCAAATTGACGGATTACTTTATCTGTCTGATAGAAACTAAGCCCTTTTTGCGGTCCTTCCATACTGTTTCAAGAACAGACATCACAGAAAGCGCGCTTTCAAATGAAAGCGGAGAGTCCTTCACAGAAATTTTTCCATTTAGAATATCCTGAATATGGAGCGTTTCTTGGTAAAAGTCATCGGAACGCTTTTTCTCAAACACTTCTTCCTTGACTTGTCCGTCTGCGCGCGCGTATCGAACTACATCGCCATTCGGTACTCCGTTGCAGAGCCACTCAATGAATCCGCTCACGCCCTGAAGCCGCGCCCATTTGCGCGTCGGCTTGGTAACAACATCTTGAACTACGCGCCCGACTTTTCCCGAGTCGGTTTCAAAAGAAAAAGCGGCGAGCGAGTCGTATTCAATTTCTCCTTTCTTTTCAACTTTAAGCACCGCGGACACTTTCTTCCAGCGTCCCAATCCCGCAATGCGCGCGAGGTACTGCCACAAATGAAGCGCGTGCGAATTCTCGCCGGATGCCCCGCCGCCCTTTCTCCAGTATCCCAAATAAGTGTCTTGAGGACCTTTGAGCCACGGATGCGCCTTGAAAATTCCGTCCCAATGTTCCCGAAACTCAACATCAATAGTTTTTACCTCTCTCGTAATTCCGCTTGCAATCAATTCGGCAACGCGATGCATTGATTTCGCCACAGAATGGTCGTACCCAACAATAACCTTTGTAGCTTTTTGTTTTTTATATGCTACAACGAACTTTCGCAGATTTTTATCAAAGGGCGCGCAAAGCGGCTTTTCCAACTGAAGAATCTTCGGCTTTTCCGCGAGCGCAACGAGCGCGACTTTCATCCGTACATGAGGCGGCGTGCCGACCATAATAATGTCAAAGCCGCCGCGCGGCGCAGTATCTGGCGTATATTGTTTAATTGAAGAGTCCCACGCGCCATAGCGCGCCGGATAGATTTCATTTTTCATCCGCAGAAGCGCTTTTGGGTCAGCATCTACTACACACACGCTCCACCCCATTCGCCGGCACGCCTGCGTGAGGTGATTCCCAATTGAACCAGCTCCAATTATTTTTACTTTTGTCATATAAACTTTTCTTGATGCACCTTCATCATCTCTTCCGCGACAAGAAAATCCACGGGGTGGTCAATATTTACCGACTCCCATTCGTCCATCACAAACCCGGCAATTTTTTCTCCCGTCATTGATTTTTTTTCTAAAATCGTTTCGGGCCAAAACGCGTTCATACAGCCGTTGTTTTGGAAAATATCAGGGAGCATTTGGCGCGCGACATTATATGGTTCTTTCATTCCTGTATGCGCCTCTCCGAGAAACGGCTCAATATGCTCTCCGTTAAACCTCCACATCTTGTACGGATGCTTGCTCGCCTTTGACACCGCGCGCACCGAGTCCGCGCCAGCGCGCCCAAGCCGCTGTAAAAGATTGATGCCTTCCGCAATGCGCTCCGCGCGCCGAAGCGGCGCGGTCGCGCGTATGTCCACAATCATATCAGGCAAATCCCCTTCCGCTTCAAGCGCGCGCAAATGATGCTCAAAAACCGGCAAGTCTAGCGTAAGGTCTGCCGCCAACTCTTTCGGGCGGCTGAAAACCTCCGCGCCGTGTTTCTTCGCAACCGCCGCAATATCCTCATCGTCGGTATTTACAATAATTCTGGAAATTTCCGGCACCTTACGCGCCGCCTCAATTGTCCACGCAATCAAAGGTTTTCCGCACAAGTCCTTCACATTCTTCCCCGGCACGCCCTTTGAGCCACCGCGCGCCGGGATAATAGCGTAGATTCTCATACAAACAATATAACCACGAAAGAGCGGAAAAAGAAACCCCCACACTTGTCGGACAAGTGTGGGGGTTGATTTACAACCAGAGCAATTTCGGAAGCTCGGCTATGGAACGAACGAGCGGAAACTTGACGGTTTCTGGTGCCCACTTGTTCCAATCGTTTGCAACGCCAACGAAGTCGCATCCGAACTCTTTTGCGGCTTTCGCATCACCATCGCTGTCACCGACAAAGAGAATACGCTCATGGTCGGTATGCACAATGTGTTGCGCGCGCGCAAGATTGTCTTCCTTGGAAATCGGCTGGCCGAATATGCCCCGGAAATGGTGCGAGATATTGAAATTACACACCAACTCGCGCACCGCCTTTTCGGGTGTTGCAGAGTTCACAAACAGCGCGCAGGACTTTGCAAGCGTTTTGAGTGCCTCTTCCGTCCCCTCCGGCATTCCCGATTGTTCAAGCAACTTCTGAACAATAGTGTTGTAACAGTCGGCGTATGCGGCAGTGAGTACTAATACATCGTCCAGAGTACACATACTGTACGGAACAAACGAATCAAATGTTCCACGCAATATGTCATACCGCGAACCTTTGCCGCCGGAGATCTCTTTTATTTTTGCGAAGAGAGTATTTGAGTCGCGTATACTCCATGGCAACGCAAGAACATCCCACGCTTTTTGCTTCAACCCTTCGCCGCCAACCGTTAGTACTCCGTCAAAGTCAAAGACCACTACTGATTTTGTATGCATATTTTTCTTTCTGTATTAAATCCACCCCCTCTTCCCCCTCCTTTATAAAGGAGGGGGCTGGGGGAGGATTTTCGCCAATTCCATCTCTGATACTATCACTACTTATCTGTTTCGTCAAACTGATGCCGACCCCAGTTCAAAAGTTTTGTTTTGCGCGCTTCGCGCGGCATTGCAGAAATCTTTTTGTCTATGTAGTACGAATCGCCTTGCGTCTCCAGTGAAGTCGTAGATATTTCTTCAAACACAACGCCTGTGTCCGTGCGGAAGCCGTGCCATACGCCGCGCGGCATCCAAAGCGTATCGCCTGGGTAAAGTATTTTCTTTTTCCCTTCAACATCCATTTCCACAGTACCGGATAGAATATGAAAACTCTCATCTTTCACTTTATGGTAATGCACGGGATGGTACTGCCCTGGAAATTGAATAACAAGCTTGCGCGCGTATTCGCGATTGATGCAGTCCAGAATAATACAGCCGACTTCCTTAAACCTTTCAAGCCCGTAATGATGCGACACTTCAACAGTAAAGTCGTGCGAAAGCGGAATCTTCGCGAGATTAAGCATCGCCTTCGCCTCGCGCACCGCTTCATAAATCGTATCGCGTTTAGAAAATCCGCCCACCGCAATGTTCCTTAACAGTGCTTCTCCCTCAGCATAATCGCGGTCTGCGATCGCGCCTGTATGGAACTCCCCGCTCGTAAGATGTTCTGGAGAAGTAAGCGGCATTGCGAAAAATACATGCTCGCGCGAGATTTTTTCGCCATTGCGAATCGGCACTTTCGCAAACACGCACC
>Ga0209211_10008217_pt1 | contig 14344 bp, 15 predicted proteins | sample RifGroA2_FD_183992 | JGI IMG/M metagenome (GOLD analysis project Ga0209211, IMG submission 183992) | Groundwater microbial communities from Rifle, Colorado, USA - Groundwater A2 (SPAdes) (version 2) | ecosystem: Environmental > Aquatic > Deep subsurface > Groundwater | place: Rifle, Colorado...
CAGATCAAGCCCAAGTACCTCCCCCCATGATGGAAATAGAAAAGGTTCAGGGACTTGGGCTTGATCTGTGCGTGGTACTGTTTTTCGATTTCGGCGCTCTGGTCGACAACAAGCTGGCAGAATTTCGGCGTCTCTGCCAGTTCCCGCTGAAAGAGAGGGGCGAGAAGCTTTTTTATCTCCGCGTCATGCGGGTCGAGAAAGATCAGTCCGGAATCTTCCAGCAGGACATTCATCAGATGGACAAAGGCGCGGTTGAAGGTCATTCCCTTCTGGTACGCCGTGCGAAACAGTTCGATCACCTTCCCGGAAAACTCCGTCGGGAGGAGCGACTGTCCAACCGATTGGAACAGGGTTTCAATCGACTCGTCGAACGCAAGCTGGCCGACCGCTCCCAGGTTCTTCTCAACGGTTTTTTCCGGAAGGTTGTACACGTGTCGTACAACGTCGTTCGCCTGATTCAACAGGGTGACCGAGTTCACCTCTTCGTAATCGTGGTCTTCCCCCTCCAACCAGAAGACAGGGATAAACGTCGTGTCGGGAAATTGCTTGCTCAATGATTCGACAAGTTTCAGTGTCGAGAGTGTCTTGTAAATGGTGTACATGGGACCGGTAAAGAGCCCCACCTGCTGTCCCGTCACAACAGCCAGCGTATTGTCGTTCATCAGCAAATCGATATTCGCGAGCGTCCTTACTCCGCAGTGAAAATTCTTGTTTTGCCTGCTGAGGATTTGTGTAATCGTCGACCGGTCGAGGGGACGGTTCAGTACACTCTGGATCACTCTCCGCCAGTCGGCTTCACTCCGGAAGTGACCATTATAAAAGGGTTGGATCGTGGAAGAATGGGCTATATAATCGAGAAACAGCGGGGAAAACGAACCATTGCCGGCGGGGAGATCCCGGAAGTCAATCCCATTCATGCGTTAAGCTTTCGGAGTGATGGAGTGTGGTGATCTTGAACGGTCGGAATATACCATTTAGTATAAGAGACTGCAAGGAGAGATGTGCAGTGATAGATCTGCAATGTTGAAGGGAGTGTTCTCTTCAGAAATAAATCTGTCGAGGATCAAACGAGGTCGTCGGAAGTTCGAAGAAGGAGAGTGGAGTCTCGTCCGGTTGGCATGGGCGAAGCGTGGGAGACTTTCTTTCCTTCTAAAGAATGAGCAGGGAATTCTCTGGTGTTCGGCATGGAATGTCTCCTTCCGGGAGCGTTGAAAACCTCTACAGATTGGCGATTCCCGGAAATGATTACAGGAATTATTCTTGACAATCGGTGTATGCTTTTGTATATTTTGGCGCAATTATAAGCGGTTTAATCGAACAAACTACTCGATGATTGTCCTCTAAATGGCTGAAACACCGGCAGTAGCAAAGCCCGCCACACCACAACCTGCTCAAAAAAAGAAGAAGAAGTCTCCCCTGGTAGCAATTGTGCACCCAGAAGGGTGCACCGGCTGTGAGGTGTGCATTGAGTTTTGCCCAGTCGATTGCCTTTATAAGGTTCCCGGACCTGAGAACCCCGAAGAGCATGGCTTTGTCAGCGTGAACGGGATCGTCATTGTCGATGAAGAAGTGTGCATTGGCTGTAAACTCTGCGCGAAGTACTGTCCTTGGGAAACAATCGACATGGTACCGCGTGTGGAGGAGATGAGTGCTGCTGCGTAATCCTGTCCGATATCATCGAGCCTGCCCTTTTCGATTCGATCTGTTTTTCCCTTTCTGAACATTTCAGCGTGACGTAAACAAGGAATCATTCGATGGCTGATCAACCAACCAACGAAGTGGTTAAAATTGAAGCACCTGTCAAACCGGACGCAGCACCGAAGCCCGCGCAGACGCAGATTGCCTCCCAGCCGGTTCCCCGTAAGCCCAAGCAGGACCGCGCTCCCGAGGAGGATCCCGGTATCTGGCGGATGAATCGCCGGAACGCCCTTTGGGTGGGAGGGTGGCTCGCGTTTTTTGGTTTTATTCTCACTTCCACCGTTGGGGCTCTGCGGTACATGTTTCCTCGCGTCCTGTTCGAGCCACCCACAAAGTTCAAGGCCGGCTTTCCCTTTGACTATGTTGTCGGCGAAGTCAGCGAGAAGTACAAAGACGAAAAGCGCGTCTGGATCGTCCGCGAGAAAGACGGCTTCTACGCGATTGTCTCTATCTGCACACACCTCGGTTGCACTCCGCGATGGCTCCCCTCGGACAACAAATTCAAATGCCCCTGTCACGGAAGCGGGTTTTATAAGAGCGCCATTAACTTTGAAGGTCCCGCCCCTCGACCGCTGGAACGGGCGTACATCGGGCTCGCAGACGATGGGCAGATTGAAATTGACCGGAGCGTGAAGTTTCTGTACGAAAAGGGGGAATGGGGCAAGCAAGGCTCCTTCCTCGCGTATAAAGGTTAAAGGAGAGTTCGATGCTGACGCAGTTACGTGATCAATTCAGAAAAACGGATGTCTATAAATCCATTTTTCGGCATTCGTACCAGGATACGCAGAGAAACCGCGCATTGCAGATCGTCGATAACGTCTTCCTGCACCTGCATCCCGTACGTGTTCCCCGACATGCGACCAACCTCGGCTACACATGGGGGATGGGGGGCATTACGTTTCTCCTGTTCATCGTCCTTACCATCACCGGCGTCATCCTGATGTTCTATTACCGGCCCACCGCACAGTACGCTTACGAGGATATGAAATACCTCATGAATGATGTGCCGTTCGGGCCGCTCATGCGCAATATGCACCGTTGGGCTGCCCATGCCATGGTGCTGACGGTCATGCTTCACATGTTCCGCGTGTTTTTAACCGGATCGTACAAACCGCCACGACAATTCAACTGGGTTGTCGGCGTGCTCCTTCTCGTGTTGACCCTGCTCCTGAGTTTCTCCGGCTACCTGCTCCCCTGGGACCAGCTTGCCATTTGGGCTGTGACGGTCGGTACGAACATGGCACGCGCAACACCCTTGCTCGGTCATGAGGGGCCGTTCGGACCGGAGCTGGGTCTGCGTCCGGATAACGACGTACGGTTCGTTCTGCTCGGAGGAACGGAAGTGGGCCCCCCAACGCTGCTCAGGTTTTATGTCGGGCATTGCATCTTCCTTCCCTTGATCGCCGTGATCTTCATGGTGGTTCACTTCTGGCGCGTACGGAAGGACGGCGGCATCTCGGGTCCCGATACCGGGAAAAAGAATTTCTAGGATTTACAGGAACAACGATACCATTCCAGGTTTCTCACTGTAAAGAGCGAACAGCATGGAACAGTTTCTTGAAATCATTACCAAGCCCGACAATATTCCCATCGTCGCGCTGCTTGTTTCGGTGATCTTCTTCTCATGGCTTGCCTGGACCAAGGCGGCCAAGAACGACTCGCAGGACATGCCGGACGAAGCGAAAATGGACGACAAGGTCCAGGTCTGGCCCTACCTTGTTCGGGTCGAGTTCCTGATGAGCATTGCCGTGATGGCAGTGCTGGTCCTCTGGTCAGTTTTCCTCGATGCGCCGCTGGAGGAGCCTGCGAACAGGGCCTTAACCCCGAACCCTTCCAAAGCCCCATGGTATTTTCTCGGCCTCCAGGAACTGCTCGTTTATTTCGACCCCTGGATCGCCGGCGTGGTGCTGCCGACGCTCATCATTGTCGGACTGATGGCCATCCCCTATGTCGACATCAATGAAAAAGGGAACGGATACTACACTTTCAAAGAGCGTAAGTTTGCCATCCTGACCTTCAGTTTCGGCTTTCTTATTCTCTGGGTGGCCTTGATTGTGCTGGGGACCTTCATGCGCGGCCCGGGGTGGAACTTCTTCTGGCCAGGGGAAAAATGGGATCCCCACTATGTCGGGGTCCTGACCAATGTCGATTTTTCGGAGATGTTCGGGATTGCGACACGGCTTCCGGATAACTCCCTGAATCCCATCGCCTTTATCTTCGGCGCCCTTTGTGTTATCGGTTTGTATTCCATCATCCCCGCGTATTGGATGATGAAGAAGAACAGTGAGTTTATTAAGAAGTTGGGCCCGGTGCGCTATCATACGGTTGCGTTCCTTTTTGTCTCGATGATCGGGTTGGTCATCAAGATCCTCCTGCGTTTGGGACCTCCCGTTCTCGGTCTGAATCCTGTCAAATATGTCTGGGTGACCCCCTGGTTCAACATTTAACGGTCTGGCTGGAAAAAGGAAACCTATGCTTTTAGAAAAGAGAGCACAAACTCCCGTCGAGCAGCGGAGCTACAGCAAGTATTATCTGATCTTCAGCGGCATTCTCTTTCTTGGGACCATGTGGTCGGTGTGGGATGAAGTTCGTGTTCGTCGGCCATGGAAAGAGTACCAGACGGCCTACACCTCCATGGTGATCGAGAAACTGGATTCCCTCCGGGCGGCAACGGCAGGAGAACTCGACTCCGCCCTGGTCCTGCAACTTCAGGATGACCTGGCTAAGGCACAGGAAGGATTGAACTCCGAGGAGTATCGTGCGGCCGTTGAGGAGAAAACCGACCTTCAAAAAGAGCTCGACGTCGCAACGCGTGAATGGCGCTTCGCGCGCAGTCGGTCCGATGCGGCGTATTATGAGTATAAGAAAAGCCTCGCGGAAGGGAAGGAAAGCAGCAGTTTGCGGGAGGACCTGGCAAAGCAGGATGCTTCCATCGTCGAGCATGCAGGAGAGATGGAGGTCTTGAACACCCGCATTGCCGGACTCGACCTTGTGATCAACAAGTACAAGGATGTGGTCGATAGCCTCCAGGCGGAGCAAAGCAAATTGATGGCCCCGATCAACGCCATCGACCTGAAGCTCGAACGCGCCCATCGCGCCCCTGTGCAAATCAAACAGGTGATGTTGAATGATTTTGAGTTTACTCCCTTCAGTGAGATTAAAGCACGCATCGACCGTTGCCAGACATGTCATACCGGTTGGTCCGAACCCTTGATGGAGGAGGCTCCACAACCATTCAAGCAGCATCCATTGCCGGAGCTCCTCGCCAAACACAACCCCGAATCGTTCGGTTGCACACCGTGCCATCGCGGACAGGGACCGGCCTTGACTGCCGGCTTTGCCCATGGGGATGAGGACCATTACTGGGAGACGCCATTGCTTCGGGGAGTGGATACGTATGCCACGTGCAACACCTGTCACTCAAACGAACTCGTGTTGAAGAGCGCCACGCCTTTTACGAAGGCAAAACAAATCGTCTATGAATCAGGCTGCTTCGGTTGTCACGAGATCAAAGGGTATACGGATGTCCCGAGAATCGGTCCACCGCTGAACGACCTCACGGCCAAAACGACCCCCGCGTGGATTTTCAGCTGGGTGAAGAACCCGAAGGACTATAACCCCCACACAAGGATGCCGAATTTCGAGTTCACGGATGAAGATGCTGAAGCAATCACGGCATACCTCGTCAAGATCGGCAACGAATCGGAATACCGCACGATGCGGCCAAAGGGCTCCTTCGCAGGAGGGTCTGCAACGGCAGGAAAGCGGCTGTTCGAAAGCGTCGGATGTCAGGCGTGTCACACGCTGGGAGAGAATCAGGTCGTCCGACAAACCCGGGGAACCAGTTATGACATCGCTCCCGAACTTACGCGCGTGGGCAGCAAAGTCTCTCCGGACTGGCTGTTTGACTGGCTGAAGAACCCACGCCATTACAATCCGGAAACACGCATGCCGAGCCTCCGCTTGACAGACGAGGAAGCGAGACATCTCGTGGCGTTCCTGTCTGCGCAAAAGGATGATCGACCGGCAAATACTGGCAAGTTGGATCTGCAGAATGAGGAGCGGATTCTCCGGGGCGACAGACTTATCCGGGAGTATGGTTGCTCCGGATGTCATGCCATCAAGGGGATGGAGAACGAGGGAAAGGTCAGCGTAGCGCTTTCGGATTTCGGTCGGAAGAAGTACGAACAGATGGACTACGGCGATACGAAGGAGCTGAGCAGATACGGCGAAGAAGAATATGTGAAGTATGAAGACGGTACGGTCGGTGTTCAACATACATGGGCCGGATGGGTCTGGGGCAAGTTGAAGAACGCTCGTCAGTATCGAACGGACCGGATCGCTCAAAAAATGCCCCTCTTCGCTTTTTCCGATGAGGAAGTGCGACTGTTGCGGATGTTCCTTTTGAGCATGACGCGCGACGTTCCGTTACCGGCGTACCAGCATGCCTTCGACAAGCGAATGCAAGACATCGAGGAAGGGCGACGGCTCACCCTTCGCTATAATTGCGTACAGTGCCATGCGGTTGAAGATCGGGGAGGGTATGTCGTCGCACAGTACGAAGAGCCAGCCCTCGGACCGCCACTCCTGCCGGAAAGCCAGGGGGCTAAAGTGCAGGAGGCCTGGTTGCATTCGTTCCTGAAGGCCCCTTCCACCATTCGACCATGGCTGGAAATTCGTATGCCGACATTCTCCCTCACGGATGCCGAGATCTCGAAGGTCACAAAATATTTCCTCGGCCTGTCGAAACAGGACCTGAGCATCCGCGATTACGCGGCAACACCGATCGAGGAACAATATCTTGCTCCCGGGCGAAAGTTGTTTGAAGTGTATCAATGTGCCAAGTGTCACCCGACGGGAAACGTCCGGGCGGGAGGCGAGGTCTCCGCATCCGATCTCGCGCCGAACCTGTCCCTTGCAGCGGGGCGTTTGAAACCCGAGTGGATTCTCGACTGGTTGCACGATCCCTCCAAGCTTCAACCGGGGACGCGTATGCCGGCTTACTTCTACGAAGGAAAAGGACCGGATGAGTCGGTATTCCATGGGGATGCGGAACAGCAGATCAAGGCTTTGAAGACCTACGTCTGGAGTCTCGGCGCGCGCCAGCGCAGCGTTGTGGCGCAGACAAGGTAAACGACTATCACGTATCAAATCGTTGTCTTACTTACTTTAAAAGGAGATCACTAATGAAGATCGCAGCCGTTGGCATCGCCACCATGTGCCTTGTTGGCACCTTGGTTGCCGGTGATGTGACAGGGAAGATTGCTTTTGATGGACAGGCCCCGAAGCCGAATCGGATCCGAATGAACGCTGATCCGGTCTGTATGAAAGCCCACAAGGACGCTGTTCTTTCCCAAGAAGTGGTGGTGAACAAGAACGGAACCTTGAAGAACGTCCTGGTCTATGTGAAGGATGGACTGGGAGGAAAAACATTCCCCGCGGCGAAGAACAAGCTCGTGTTCGATCAAATTGGATGCGTCTATGAACCCCACGTTCTCGGAATTCAAACCGGGCAGGACCTCGAGGTTCTAAACAGCGACCCTACGCTTCATAACGTTCATTCGCTGTCGAAGGCCAATACTTCGTTCAACCAGGCCATGCCGATGAAGGGGATGAAGTTGACCAAGAAATTCGACAAGGTTGAGAATTTCAAGGTGAAGTGCGAGGTGCACCCCTGGATGAGCGCCTACATTGGGGTTTTCAACCATCCGTTTTTCGCGGTAACAGGTGACGACGGTTCCTTTACCCTGAAGGGTCTGCCGGCCGGCGACTATACCGTCGAGGCCTGGCACGAGAAATACGGATCGCAGACGGCAAAAGTGAAGGTGGATGCTTCCGGAAAGGCTACGGCTGACTTCAAATTTATGGGTAAATAATTTCAGCAGAATTTCATTCGGTCATCGTACACAGAAAGGGATCCATCCGTGGCACACGTCGCAACAGCAGGCCATGCTGTCCACGATGCAGCTCATCACGAGGAGGAATTGACGTTCATCCGGAGGTATGTCTTTTCCCAGGATCATAAGGTTATCGGTATCCAGTACCTGATCACGAGCCTTCTTTTCCTCTTCTTCGGGTTCACTCTGATGATGCTGATGCGCTGGCAGCTCGCGTATCCCGGACAGCCTATTCCGTTCATCGGCGGACTGTTGGGGGAGGCGAATGCGCCCGGCGGGATCATGTTGCCGGAGTTCTACAACCAACTGGGGGCCATGCACGGGACCATCATGGTCTTCCTTGGTGTCGTCCCACTTGCCGTCGGTGCGTTTGGCAACTACGTTGTTCCCCTCCAGATTGGCGCCCCGGATATGGCCTTCCCGAAGCTCAACATGATGAGCTATTGGGTTTATTTCGTCGGTGGCGTGACGATGTTGGCCAGTTTCTTCCTGCCGGGAGGAGCGGCGAATTCAGGCTGGACCTCGTATGCCCCTCTGTCTGTTGTTGCAACCACGGGACAGACCGCCTGGCTGTTCGCCATGGTCTTCCTGATCACTTCGTCTCTCCTGGGATCGGTTAATTTTATTGTCACGATTGTCCAGTTGCGCGCGAAGGGGCTCTCGTTTACGCGACTCCCCTTCTTTGTGTGGGCGCAGTTGGTCACTGCATTTCTACTGCTCCTCGCATTTCCACCGCTGGAAGCTGCAGGGGTGATGCAGCTGATGGATCGCCTCGCGGGCACGAGTTTCTTTTTGCCCAGCGGATTGGTGGTTGCAGGACAGGTTCTGGATGTCAGCGGGGGAGGGAGCCCGATCCTGTGGCAGCACCTCTTCTGGTTCCTGGCTCATCCGGAAGTGTACGTGTTGATCCTTCCCGCGATGGGAATCGTAGGGGAGATAATTGCCAACAACACCCGGAAGCCACTCTGGGGCTACAAGTCCCTTGTGTATGCTACCATCTTTCTTGGGTTCATGTCGTTTATCGTCTGGGCTCACCATATGTTTCTTACCGGCATGGGGACCGTGATCAGCACCTTCTTTCAGACCACGACGATGATCATCTCCATCCCCTCCGTCATTATTCTGACGGCATTTTTTATTTCCCTCTGGGGGGCATCGATACGGTTTAACACCCAAATGCTCTTTGCGCTTGCCTTTCTTCCGATGTTCGGCATCGGGGGATTGACGGGCCTTCCCCTCGGCCTGGCGCCAACGGATATCCATCTCCATGATACGTATTACGTCATCGGACACTTCCATTATGTCGTCGCCCCGGGAACGATCTTCGCCTTGTTTGCCGGAGTGTACCACTGGTATCCGAAGGTGACCGGGAGGAGGATGAGCGATACACTCGGCAAGGTTCATTTCTGGGGATCGCTTGTCTGCATGAATGGCATTTTCATGCCGATGTTCATCCAGGGACTTGCGGGTGTTTCCCGCAGATTGTACGACGGCGGACAGCAGTACGCGCATGCGCAGGGGGTCCTTCAATGGAACGAGTTCATGTCGGTGGCCGCCTGGTCGCTGGCCATCTTCCAACTTCCGTTCATGATCAACTTCTTCCTGAGCATCTGGAAAGGAAGGAAGGTCGAGAACGATAATCCATGGGAAGCAACGACGCTCGACTGGGCTACCCCCACACCGCCGCCCCATGGCAATTTTGCCAAGGTGCCCGAGGTATACAGGGGTCCCTACGAGTACAGCGTTCCCGGACACCCAACCGACTTCTTCCCCCAGAACGAACCAGAACCAGCAAAGGGCTAAGCGCGCATGCAAATTCCGTATACCGTCCATCCCCGTCCTGATACGGGCCTGTTTAATGCAAAACTCGGCGTGTGGCTCTTCCTCGCCTCGGAGGTCATGTTGTTCGGCGCTCTTTTTTCCTCCTACGTGCTTCTACGGGAGGGGGCTCTGACCTGGCCACACGGGTATGAAATCCTGAACATACCGCTCGCCACGCTCAATACGGTTGTCCTGATCTCCTCCAGCATCACGATGGTCATGGCATGGGCCTCATTGAAGCTGAATGATTTTGCAAAATATAAACGATACATCGGGTCCACGGTTCTCCTGGGTTTTGGATTCTTGATCATCAAAAGCTTCGAATACGGAGCGAAGTTCTCCCACGGCATAGGCCCGGGCGACAGCACGTTCCTCGCTATCTACTTTACGCTGACCGGCCTTCACGGACTTCACGTGATCGGGGGAATGATTGTCAACGGCTATCTTTGGGGACCCGGCAGCAAGATGTGGCAGAGCGACCCGGAACGATTGACCAACCGCATCGAAGTGGCCGGGTTATATTGGCACTTTGTCGATCTCGTCTGGATCTTCCTTTTCCCTGTCCTTTATTTGCTATAGGAGCGTCGCATGAGCGAACACCATACCGCTGAAGACATCAAAAAGCATGTTCGTGTATACATCAACGTCTTTGTGGCCTTGATGGCCTTGACCGTCATTACGGTCGGGATCTCTTATCTCCATCTCTCCGTGGTGCCGGCGATCATTCTTGCCCTGGTCGTTGCGACCATTAAAGGCTCGCTCGTCGCAAGCTACTTTATGCACCTGATCAGTGAAAAGAGAATGATTTTTGCTGCCTTAATTCTCACCGGCATCTTTTTCATCGTACTGATGGCCCTGCCAGTCCTCTATCACGGCGATAAGTTCTATTGAATCATGTCACTCAAAGCATTCCATATCTTTTTCATTGCACTCTCGGCGCTCACGCTCTTTGGTTTTAGCGGGTGGTTGCTTCTGGCCGGGGCAGTGACGTCTCCAGAACTCCAGTTCGGGGGCGCGGTTGCTTCCTTTGTCGCGGGCGCTGGTCTGGTCGAGTACGGCAGACGCTTCCTGCGAAAGTTCAAGCAGCTGAGTTATATGTAGGGGAGACCCTGAAAGGAACCGTATGCGAACAACAGCACGGCGTATCGCTTTTGTTGTTTCCTGTATCGTCATAGGAACGGCCATGACCTACGGCTGCCCTGTCTGCTATGGAGCTTCCGAAACTTCGTCAAGTTCCGGCATCGCCATGGCGATCGCAACGTTACTGGGTATCACCGGCACCGTCCTGAGTGCTATTGTGGCGTTTGCGGTTCGCATGAATAAGCGCGCAAAGGTCACGCTGAACGGCGATCTTGATTTGCCAAGCCTCAACTAAACACGGAGAAAGAATCCCGCTATGTTTGAACTCCTCGGATTACCCCTTGACGCATCCGCCCATGGCCCGAAACTGGACCAAATGACGGTGGTGGTTCACTGGCTTATGCTGTTCCTCTTCGTCGGATGGGGATCCTTTTTTGCGTACACTCTTGTCCGCTTCCGCAAGGGGCGAAACCCGAAGGCGGATTATACCGGTGTGAAATCCCATGTTTCCAGCTATCTCGAGGTTGGCATAGCCCTGTTCGAAGCCGTGCTTCTCGTCGGCTTTGCCGTTCCCCTCTGGGCTGAACGGGTCAACGAATTTCCCGCGGATGCCGATGCGATCGTTGTCCGCGTCGTGGCGGAGCAATTCGCATGGAATGTTCACTATCCCGGACCGGATGGAATCTTCGGCCGAACGGACATTAATCTGGTCTCTGCGGAGAACCCCCTGGGATTGGATAGGGAGGATGAGGATGCCAAGGATGATATCTGGACGGTCAACCAGTTGAACCTCCCCGTCAATAAACCTGTTATTATCCGCCTCTCCAGCAAGGATGTGATCCACAGTTTCGGCCTCCCCTTGTTCCGCGTGAAGCAGGACGTGATCCCCGGGGAGGTCATCCCTCTTTGGTTCACTCCAACCATGACCACCGCACAGATCAGCGAAGCATCGACGAAGACTGTTTCCATCAGCGCTGCAGACACTTCGAACACGGTTTTACTGGCCATGGTCGCGCAAGCCGAGTACGCCGCGACCGACGGGACGGCCATCCTTGCCCGGGGAGATTCCATGACCCCGGAGGCTATCCTCCTTCTGGTCAAGGCCGGCATCAAGGAAATCAAAGCAGTGCATTCCACACCGGCTGAAATCGCCTGTGCACAACTCTGCGGTCTTGGACATTATCGCATGAGAGGTTTCGTCACCATCCAAACCGAAGAAGAATTCAAGGCTTGGCTGGAGGAAGAGGCTTCGTACCTTTAATATCTCATGAAGCAACCATTGAACAAAGCGCTCCATCGTTTCTCCCTCGCAATCGCGATAACAACCTTTTTTTTGATTATTGCAGGGGGATTGGTGACGAGCACGGGCTCGGGTTTGGCTGTACCGGACTGGCCGCTCTCTTATGGGATGCTCATGCCCCCAATGATTGGAGGAATTTTCTATGAGCATGGCCACCGGATGGTTGCAACCCTGGTCGGATTTCTCACCACCATTCTCGCCCTGTGGTTGTGGAAACGGGAACAGCGGCGCTGGATGAAAGTGCTTGGATTTGTTGCTCTGGCTGCGGTTATCCTCCAGGGCGCACTCGGGGGGCTCACAGTGTTATTTCTGCTCCCCACTGCCATCTCCGTAAGTCACGCCACCCTGGCGCAGACCTTTTTCTGTCTCGTCTCCTCCATTGCATTGTTTACATCGCGCTGGTGGATGGAACAGGATCATCACATCATGGAAGAGTCTGAAGGAGCCACGATGCGGAAACTTGTGGTCTTAACGACCGCCAGCGTCTACCTTCAGCTAATCCTTGGAGCGTTGATGCGGCATACGGGCTCCGGGCTTGCAGTCCCTGACTTTCCCCTTGCCTACGGTCAGTTGCTGCCGTCCCTGGGCACGGATCAGTTGGCCGCCTATAATCGGGAACTCATCCTGGATGATATCCGTCTCGCGGCCGATGGTTCCATCACGGCTTTGCAGATCGTGATTCACCTTGCTCACCGGTTCTGGGCTGTCGTCGTTACGGGGATGATCGTCTGGCTCGCTTTCCGTCTTAGGAGGTCCTCCGGGGTATCAAAGAGGCTCAAGACGTTTTCCCTTATTCTTCTTGGTACTCTTGTTCTCCAACTTTTTCTTGGGGCCTTCACGGTACTCTCAAGGAAGTCCGTGGATATTACCACGGCCCATGTGGCAACAGGAGCGTTCCTCCTCGTCATGTGCCTGCTCACAACACTCCACGTTTTTCGGCTTTCTCGGGGGAAACCGTTCATGGAAATATCGTACGTTCCAAGTCAGGCGCGCGCATGAGGCCGGAGATCGAAACAGTGGATCATGTACTCACAGGGGAAAGATCGAAGGTTCTTGATTTCATCGAGCTGATGAAGCCGGAACTGACGGGATTATCCGTCCTGACCGCCCTCTGCGGATTTTATCTCGCCACAGAAGGTCCGATGGACGTTTTCATATTCCTCTGGACGGCCCTAGGAACCGTTATGGTTGGAGGCGGGGCGGGGGCCTTGAACCAATATGTGGAACGAAGCTATGACGCCCTGATGAAGCGGACTGAGCGCCGGCCTCTTCCCTCGGGCAGGCTCTCTCCGGGCACCGTGCTTGCCTTTGGCATCATGCTTTCCTTGGGAGGGATCGCTCTTCTTCTTCTGACGGTCAATGTCCTGACGGCCCTCCTGGGAAGCGTGACCCTCTTATCCTACTTATTCCTCTACACCCCCCTGAAACGCATTACCCATTATTCGACACTTATTGGTGGAATTCCGGGAGCATTACCCCCGGTGATGGGGTGGAGTGCGGCGGGAAAGGGGATCGATGAGGGGGCTATTCTCCTTTTTGCCATCCTCTTTTTCTGGCAGATGCCTCATTTCCTGTCCCTTGCCTGGATGTATCGGAAGGACTATGCCAGGGCTGAATACAAGATGTTGAGCGTTATCGATACTGATGGTTCCCGTACGGGACATCACTGCCTTTTCCATAGCCTGGCCCTCTTACCCGCAAGCATTGGATTAACCATTGCAGGGATCACAGGTTACGCTTACCTTGGACTTGCGGTTTTCCTGGGCTTCGGATTCATTTTGTACAGCCTCTCTTTTGCGCGTTCTTCAAAGAAAACGGACGACCTGCACCGTTCCCGCCTCACATTGTCCTCCCGCAAGCTGTTCTTCGCCTCGCTGGTCTATCTTCCGGTTCTGATGATCGGAATGGTTATAGACAAACTTTGACGGAAATAGCGGCCCTCAGGCAGCGATCACGCTACCCCGAATCACTCAGATTATCTCTGCTATCAAGTCATTGAATAGATCGCTTGGTTAAGAGCGCTCTTATTCACTCTAGATGTTCTGATGTAAACGCCTATTTTATAACGAATTACATAGGTCAACTCGATAAGCAACAATAATGTCCTATTCCGACTTACCTGCTCTTAATGCAATTCTAAATTCACTGAGTGCACTTCTTCTTCTCCTTGCCTTTTGGTTCATAAAACAGAAGAAGATTGAAGCACACAAAAGAACCATGATCGGCGTGTTTGCTGTTTCCAGCCTTTTCCTGGTCTCCTATGTCATTTATCACTACAACCATGGATCTCAGCCTTTCCAAGGGAAAGGGTGGATCCGAACGGTCTATTTTGCGATACTCCTTTCGCACACAATCCTCGCTATGGTCAATCTCCCCATGGCCATCATTACACTCAGAAGGGGACTTAAGGGGACGTACGATTTGCACAAAAAAATAGCCAAATGGACCTTCCCAATTTGGCTTTACGTTTCTGTTACAGGTGTTGTAGTCTATCTCTTTTTATATCAACTCGGTCCAGCCTCCTATTAAAAGAGCCTTATAGCCTCCA
>Ga0209211_10008218_pt1 | contig 14342 bp, 9 predicted proteins | sample RifGroA2_FD_183992 | JGI IMG/M metagenome (GOLD analysis project Ga0209211, IMG submission 183992) | Groundwater microbial communities from Rifle, Colorado, USA - Groundwater A2 (SPAdes) (version 2) | ecosystem: Environmental > Aquatic > Deep subsurface > Groundwater | place: Rifle, Colorado...
TGAGTAGTAATGATCGTATGATTAGTTTGGTCAATGGTTTGTTGAATATTGCCCGTATTGAATCGGGTCGCATGATGGTTGAGCCCCAGCCCACTGATTTAGTGGCTTTAACTAAGTCAGTCTTGGCGGAATTAGATCCTTTGATCAAGGCCCATAATCATACTGTTCATTTGAAATATGATAAATTACCCCATGTTAAGGTGGATACTAAGTTAATTAACCAAGTGGTTATTAACTTTCTGTCTAATTCCATTAAATATACTCCGGGCGGAGGCAAAATCAATATCACCATTGATCGAATAGGTAAACATGTGAAATGGTTAGTCAAAGATAATGGTTTGGGCGTACCTATGAATCAACAGGAACATGTTTTCAAGAAATTCTTTAGAGCCGGTAATGTTTCCGGCAATGAGTTCAGTGGTACTGGTTTAGGCCTCTATGTAGTTAAGCAGATTGTGGAAGCTTCCGGTGGTTTTGTTGGTTTTAGTTCCAAGGAGGGCAAGGGTTCAAGTTTCTGGTTTGTTCTGCCTCTGTCAGGTAGTAAGCGCGTGGAGGGCGAGAAGAGTTTAGAATATTTCGGTGTTCATAACTAAAGGTTCAGTAAAGATAATAGTGTGTACAATAACTAAGATTATTATATAATTATTAAGGAGGCCTTAATAACTATGAAGATAAATATATGATTAAAGTATTAGTAGTAGAAGATGATAGCTTTTTGGTCGATGCTTACTCAACCAAGTTGCGTAAGGCTGGCTTTAAAATTATCTTAGCCACCAATGGTGAGGAGGGATTGGAGCAGGCGAAAACATCTCATCCCGATGTGATCTTGTTAGATCTATTATTACCCAAGCGCAATGGTTTTGATGTTTTAGCTGATTTAAAATCTGACCAGCACTTGAAAATAATTCCTGTGATTGTCCTATCTAATTTAGGCCAGGCACGTGATGTGGAACAGGTCAGACAACTAGGAGCCGAGGATTATCTAATTAAGGCCAATGTCACTATGAAAGACATTATTACCAAAATCAAGCATTTAGCTAAGGGCCATCACTTGAAGAGTCATCATCTCAAAAGTCATCAGGTCGGCCATCATCATGGTAAAAAATTATTAAAATCAACAGCCCTCAAAGCGGTGGCTAGCAAATCAGAGTTTAGAGAAAGAACTACGGATAAAATGGCTAAAAAGATTAAGAAATTTAAACCAGTGAAGATGGCTAAATTAGGTAAAGTTAAAACTCAAATGAGGCCATCAGTTAAAATGGTTAAATATAGACCGATGAAGACGGTTAAATTAAAGAAATTTAAAAATAAAACCAGACCTAAGATGGAGACGATCAAAACTTTTAAACCAATCAAGAAGACTAAGCTGATCAAAAAGGTAAAATTGGTTAAGAGGCCAATGAAAGTAAAGATGGCGAAACCACTCAAAAAGTTTAAGAAGATTAAAAAGCTAAGGGAGGAATAATCTATGAAAAAAATAACCACCAAGAAATTGAGGGAGTTATTGGTGGAGCCCGGACATGTTAACGAGGCTGATTTTGAATTGGCTGTCCAAGAAGCTAAGCGCAAACGTAAAGACTTAGCTGATTTGTTAGTGAGCAAGGGTTTAATTAAGGATGAACAATTAGGCCAGCTATTAGCTGAAGAACAGGGCTACAAGTTTGTTAATCTCAAACAAGAGAAGATCTATGATGAAGTCCTGAGTCTGTTGCCACAAACTGTAGCTAAGGCTAAGGGAGCCATTGTTTTTGCTAATGACCGCAATGGTGTTAAGGTTGGCATGCTTGATCCTGATGATTTGGAACTGCGTAATTTCATTGCCAAATTAACCGGCGAGACAGTCATACCTTACTACATGACTAAACATACTTTTAAGGAAGCTTTGGGTATGTATCGTGTTAGTATGCAGGAAGGTTTTACCTCTTTACTGAAGGACCTTAAGGACAAAGATAAGACAGCGGAAGAGCGCGATGAGGTAACGGTGGATATTGTTAATATGTTGTTACATTATGGCTACCATGAAAAAGCTTCTGATATTCACATTGAACCCTACGACAAGAAACTTCAAGTGCGTTTTCGCATTGATGGCGTGATGCATGATGTTTTAAGTGTACCTAAAAATTTAGCTGACTTTATTATTTCCCGCATTAAGATTCTATCTAAGATGCGCATTGACGAAAGACGAGCTGCCCAGGATGGTAAACTGCGCTACAAGACAGGCCTGGAAACCATTGATGTCCGTGTTTCCATCGTACCCTCCACCTATGGCGAAACCGTAGTTATGCGTTTGTTAACTTCCAAGAATAAGCAATATACTTTGTCGGATTTAGGTTTGGAAGCTGATAATTTACGAAAAATTAAAAAAGTTATTCAAGATCCTCACGGCATGATTTTAACTACCGGGCCAACCGGTTCCGGCAAGACCACAACTTTGTATGCTATTTTAAAAATTCTTAATCGGCCAGAAGTAAATGTGGCCACCATTGAAGATCCGGTAGAATATGAAGTGGAGGGTATTACCCAGATTCAAGTAAACAACAAGGCGGAATTAACCTTTGCCAAGGGTTTGCGCTCTTTAGTGCGTCAAGATCCAGATATTATTATGGTTGGAGAAATCCGTGATGAAGAAACAGCTGATATTGCTGTTAATTCTGCTTTAACCGGCCATCTAGTATTATCAACTTTGCACACCAATGATGCCGCTACCACCTTGCCACGCTTGATTGATATGGGTGTTGAGCCTTTCTTAGTGGCTTCCACTGTCAATGTGGCCATGGCCCAACGTTTGGTCCGTAAGATTTGTACCAAATGTCGTTTGTCCCAAACTCTATCCAAAGAAGAACTGCAGTTAATCAAGAATGAGCCGGGTTTGAACGAAGTCTTTACTAAAATGGGCTATGCCAAATTGGACAGGGTGCGTCTTTACCGCGGACGGGGTTGTAAAGTTTGTAACAACACCGGCTATCGCGGTCGTATTGGTATTTATGAAGTCTTGGAAATGTACGATAATATTAAACAATTAATTATGCAACGCGCACCCAGTGACCAGCTCACAGAACAGGCCCGTAAGAATGGCATGATTACCATGTTAGAAGATGGCATTAGCAAATGCTTAAATGGTTTAACAACCTTTGAAGAAATTATTCGCGTTATTGGACGCAAATCATAATATGGCTATAGCCCCCAGTAAAAATAAAACCAAGAAGAAGAGCCTATTTAGTGTGAACATGACCATAGGTGGTGTTAGTTTGACGCAAAAGGCAGTTTTTGCTAAACATTTGTCAGTCATGTTGCGTTCCGGTTTAAATGTGGTGGAAGCTTTGAAAATTTCTAGCACTTCCACCAAGGGTAAACTACAGACAGTGGTTATTAGTGTTTTAAAATCAGTGCAAGCCGGACATTTGCTGTCTTCGGCCATGGAACGCCACCCCAAAGTTTTTTCTGGTTTATTTATCGGCGCCACCTATGCTGGTGAAGCTTCCGGTACTCTGGATCAGAGTTTGGAAAATGTGGCTGAACAATTAAAAAAAGAACAGGAACTAGTTTCCAAAGTTAAAGGTGCCATGTTTTATCCAGTGATTATTTTAATTGCCGCCTTTGTTTTAGGTTTGGCCCTGACCTTTCTTGTCCTGCCTAAGATTACGCCATTGTTTGAAGGTTTAGGCCAAGATCTGCCAGCCAGCACTAAAGCCTTGATGTGGTTTTCAAAATTTGTTGAAGCCCATAGCGCCCCCTTACTGATTGGGGTGATAGCTCTAACAGTTATTTTTGTTTGGGTAATCAGACAAGAATTTTCTAAGCCCATTATCCACTGGCTTTTACTACGCATACCAATTATTCGTAACATTACCCGTGGTTCCAATTTGTCTCGCTTCTCTTTGACCCTAGGTACCTTGTTGAAGACGGGTTTGAATATTGACGCTGCTTTGGAAATTACCAAAAATACTTTATCCAATCATTATTACAAACGAGCTTTAGTCAAGATAAATGACCGTGTTAACAAAGGCGCTTCCTTGTCAGAAAATTTACGGCGCTACGAAGGTTTATTTCCACCGATGATGAACCGTATGGTCATGGTCGGTGAGAGGTCTGGCAAATTAGAAGAAACACTTTTGTATTTGGCTGAGTTCTATCAAATTGAAGTGGACAATGATACCAAAACTTTATCCACGGCTATTGAACCCATCCTCTTATTATCCATCGGTGTAGTGGTTGGCTTCTTAGCCATATCCATTGTTACGCCAATTTACAATATTACCGGTACGGTTAAACAATAATTTATGAAAGAACAGGGTTTGACAATTGTCGAAATTCTCTTGGTAGTGTCGCTGATGGCACTATTATTATCTTTAGCCAGTCCGGCCTATAATTATTTTCGTACCTCCACTCAGCTTAATGAAAACACCGCTCAATTAACCCAAGCTTTACGTCTAGCCCGCCAGCGCAGTTTAGCCGGCTATCATAATAGCGCCCATGGTGTCTGGTTGGAACGAAATAGTGGTGTGGATCGTTATGTTATTTATCAGGGCAGTAGTTATGCCACTAGAGATACGGCTAATGATCGAGAAGTTTGGTTGATTAATAATTTGGGTTTGTCTTTTACTGACCTAACTTTAACTAACGATGATGTAGACTTAAATTTTAGCAGTGGTACTGGTCTGCCCAGTGATTTTGGTACCATTAATGTACAGTTTGGCGGTCGCAATAAAAGTATCATCATCAACAGCGCTGGTCTGATTGAGATGCAATAATAATAAATTATGAGACAGCAACAATCAAGACAATTCGGTTTTTCTTTACTAGAGATTATTATTGCTTTGGCTATTTTTGCTTTGTCGGCTACTACCCTAGCTTCTCTGTCTTTGGGTGGCTATCAATCTTTAACCCGCAGTAATGACCGAGCTATAGCTAATGGTTTAGCTCAAGAGGGTCTAGAAGCGGTGCGCTCCATTGTTGATGGAGCTTGGAATGAAATGAATTATGCCCAGAGTGGTATAGAACAACAAAATAATCAATGGGTGTTGAAGGGTGAGAGTACTTCTGATACTATTGGCGATTTTACTAGGACTATAACCTTTACGGCTGTTTGTCGTGATGCTACCAATGAAATTGTCGCCTGTCCCGGTAGTTACACTGATGTGCATACTAAGCAGGTAACTGTGACAGTACAGTGGCAGAATGATCTGAGTTTGACTAGCCAGACAGAGCAGTCTGTCTATTTAACTAATTGGGATTCTCATGATTGGACACAGACAGATTGGTCAGGTGGTAGTGGCCAAGCAGTTTGGTCTAATCCGGCTAAGTATGATTACAAGGATAGTAATATTAAAACTTCAGTGGTGGGTGAGTTATCTTTAACTACGGCTGAAACTGGTGAATGTGCCGGCTATACTTGGCATTTTTTGAATGGTACTGATTATACCTACAATGATACCTATATTATTGTGGAAAATAGTTGGGCTAAATTAAGACCCATTGATCAGGATGTGGTAGGCATTGTAGATACGCCTTTAGACACCTATGAGTTTGATCCTGGGTCCGGCTCCGACGCTGATATTATTAAGATTAATAATAACATTTTTGCCATTGCCTATCGTGGTACTAACAATGATGGCTTTGTGCGCACCGTGTCCATTGGTAGCGATGGTCAAATTACTGATCCCTATGTAGACAGTTTTGAGTTTGATGGTAGCAATGGCTATACGCCAAACATTATTCATATTAGTGGTAATGTCTATGCTATTGTCTACAAAGGCAACCAGAGTGATGGTTATTTAGTAACCGTGGAGATTGATAGTAGTGGTAATATTACTAATTATAATCTGGATAGCTACGAGTATAATAATGGCGATAGCCATGAACCGCGCATTATCCATGTTAGTGGTAATGTCTACGCCATTGTTTACCGTCATGTTTTGAGCGGTGGAGCAATCCGTACCGTGACGATTGATAATGATGGCAATATTGGCAGTGTCGTAGATAACTATGTCTATAGTATTTTAAGTAATTACGATCCAACCATTATTAAGGTTGGCTCACAAATGTACGCCATTGCCCATCATGATTCAATCTCTGGTGGCGAAATATTTACCATCAGTATCCAAGATGATGGGACGATTGTGGAAAATACTGTTGATACTTTTGTGTTTGATAGTTCCCAGGGAGAGGAACCAAGCTGGCTACAAATTGCCGAAGATATTTTTGCCATATCCTATCGTGGCTCTGGCGATGATGGTTTTACTAAGACTGTGACCATTACGGATAATGGTCAAATTACCGATTCAATTATTGATACTTTGGAATTTAATACCACCAATGGTTACAATCCACATTTGACTTATCTCATGGATGATATTTATAGCGTAGTCTATCATGATAATACCGATTATGGCTCAGTTAGTATTTTTTATATCAATCCTACCACCGGCGCGATTGATGATACAGTCTTAGATTCCTTTACTTTTGATATCAATGCCGGTGGTGGTTATTTATCCATGACCAACGTGGTGGGTTTGGTTTATGCCATTGCCTATGATGGACCGAACAACGATGGTTTTGTCACTACTATTGAGTTAGATGCCATTGGCACTTATCCCAGCGATGGACCGGATATTTATCCCAATACTGCCTATGAGCCACCTCATGTTGACAAGTGGGTCAAAATTGAAGAAACAACCAACAAGAATGGCGGAGAAGTGTATTATCAAATTTCTGATGACAATGGTTTGAACTGGTACTATTGGGACGGAGCTGACTGGTCAACAGCAACCGAAGCTGGGGATTACAATACGGCGGTGGTAATAAACGAGCATCTCTGGTCTTGGCCAGCCACCACAGAGAGTTTTAATTTCAAGGCCTTTTTAGTGAGTGATGGTACTCAGAATGTGCAATTAGATGCCCTGACGATAAATTGTAGTAATTTTCAAATGGAAGTTAATCAAACTACGGTTGATGAAAATTGGCGTAGGGTATCTTTCGCCAATATTTATTCCAGCCCGGTTGTTGTCACTGGCTATCGTGAAAGTAATTGGCGACCAGCTTCAGTGAGAATCAAGAATGTTACTTCCTCTTTCTTTGATATTGCTTTACAAGAGCCGAGTAATAATAATCTGTCGACTGATACTGTTTACTATATGATAGTAGAGGAGGGAGTTTGGGAAATAAATGGTCAGGCTTTGGAAGCCCATACCTATACCACAACTACCACTGGCTCAACTTCCAACTGGCTCTATGATCCCCAAACATATAGTTATGATTTTGATGTAGAGCCGATTGTTTTGCATCAAGTTATGAGTGCCAATGATACTAATTGGATTGCAACCTATGCCAGTGATGTCGATAGCCTGTCCAACCCGCCTAGCGTCAACGGCTTTCGTCTGGCTTTGAATGGAGCCGAAGCCTATACTAGTCATGGCTCGGAAACCATTGGTTGGATAGCTATGGAGAAAGATGTAGTGGGTAATTTTGAAGGTACATCTTTTGAAACTAAGCGCACGGCTGATGCAGTCTATGGCCACGATGATGGTTGCTATGCTACCAATTTTGCCAATACCTATGAGGTGAATCCTTTGGTTTTAAGTTCTCAGCAGGAAATGGATGACAATGATGGTTCTTGGTCAGTGATTTGTAGTTTAGCCACGGGCAATGTTGGTTTGCATTCTGAAGAAGATAGAGTGGTTGACTCGGAACGTAATCATGGTTCAGAAACTCATGGCTTTGTGGCTTGGAGTCGAGCTTTTTCTTTTTCCAGTGTGGGTGATGCCCAGGCTTTTCAGAACTATGGCGATCTAACATCTTCAGCCTTGGATATGGGGGCCGGAGCCCAGGCTATTCAGTCGGTGCGTTGGGCAGAAATTATTCCAGTGGAATGTCCTTTATGTGATGTCACTGTCCAATTAAGAAGCGCTGATACTCAGGGCGGTTTAACTACTGCTGAATGGAGCGGACCAGCTGGGGCTGGTGATAGTTTTACTAACCCCTCTGGCTCTTTGGTTAATACCATCTACAATACTGATCGCTGGGTACAATATCAAGTTACTTTACAAGGCGATGGCACCTACACGCCAGTAGTCAGGGATATTACGGTTAATTACAAATAATTAGCATAATTTATTAAGCATAGTTTTGTATTATATGTTCAATAACACTAAGGGCTTTAGTCTAATGGAAACTTTAATTTACGTGGCAATTTTGAGTTTGATTATCGGCGGTCTTTTTAGTTTTAGTTTGACCATTGCTGCTAACCGTAACAAGGCCTATGCTGCCCAAGAAGTGCAAGCTAATATTCGCGGTTTGGTGACAGCGATTAATGCTGATATGCGCACAGCTGATGATGTTATCAGCCCCACGGCCGGTAACAGTCAAGCTTCTTTAGTTCTAGATATGGGCACTAATCCCGATATTACCTACAGCATTACTGATGGTATTTTTTACCGTACCCTAGGTGTTGGCGACCCAGTAGCCATTAGCACTACCGGTGTTTTGATAGAGTCAGTAGTTTTTAAAAACCTAGCCACAGCTAATGACAGGGATAATATTGAATTAACAGCCACTATTAATTATGCCGGTAGTGCTAGCCAAGATTTTAGGTATAGTCAAAATTTACAAACCGCCTTTAGTTTAAAAAAATAAGTTAAATAGCATGAAAATTGTTCAGAACAATTCAGGAGCCGTAATTTTGATCATTGTCGTCATGATTAGTACCATTGCTTTTCTCATGGCCTACAGCGCCTCGCTTTTAGGCCTGGGTGATTTGCAAATTACGGACAGTTTTGAACAAGGATCTCTAGCCTTGGGTGTAGCTGATAGTTGCGCTGAAGAAGCTCTGTACCGTTTACGTTTGGATAATAATTATAACGGGGGCAACTTGGTTCTTAGCGATGGATCGTGTATAATAGAAATAATAGATCCAGCTGATGCTGTTGATCGCCAGATAACAGTGACAGCTACCGCTGGTGCCTATAATAGAAAAATACAGCTAGCTGTAGATTTATTAAATAATGAGCCAATTATTTTAACTTGGCAGGATATAAGTTTGTAAACCTATGATTGGTTTGGGGAAAAAAGCAGTTGGTCTTAATATCTCAGATACCACTATTGAACTGGTAGCTTTAGTTAAGCATGGCATTCAACCTAAAATTGTCAGTTTGGCTCGCACCGCTTTAATTCCTGGCCTGGTGGAGGAAGGTAGAATCAAAGATGCTAAGAAACTGGCTGTTTTGATTAGTCAGTTGGCAGCCAAGGCCCAGCCCCAACCCATTAGTTTGCATAAAATTAATTTTACTTTGCCAGAAAGCCGAGTCTACTGTCATGTTTTTAATATTGAAGCCTATGACCATGATGACAAGATTGATGATTTAGTCTGGCAAGAGGCTGTCAAAAATATACCTCTGCCTGAAGATGAAATTGTTTTTTCTTACAAAATTATTCATGTCTTCAAAAGGAAGGCCACTGTTTTACTAGTGGCGACTAACCGTCAGGTGCTTAGCGATTGGCAGGAGTTTTTTAAAACTTCTCTAAAAATAGAAGTAGAGGAGTTTGACGTAGAAACTTTGGCTAATTTCCGCGGTCTCTTTACCAAGCGTCCACTACGCCCTGTTTGTTTAGTGGACATTGGGGCTAGCTCGACCAATATTGGTATTTTTGACAAGCGTGGCTTGCGCTATGTTCATACCAGCGATTGGGCTGGTGACAAGCTCACTTCTCGTTTAGCCAAGGTATTGAATACCACCAAGGAAGACGCTGAAAAGAAAAAGATTCGCTATGGTATGTTGACTCATAATAATGAAATGCATACTGTTTTGGCTCGGGGCGTTAATGCTATTTTTAAGGAAATTATGGAAGCCATGCGCTACTACCACCAAAAAACTCACAAGAAGATTCATCAGGTTATTCTGTTAGGCGGTTCCAGTCACCTGAAGGGTCTGACCGAATATTTGCAAACCAACCTTAATTTGCCAGTGAGTATTGGTGCCAGCCCTTTACTGAAAGATTCCGTGCCCTTGGAATATATTACAGCCATTGGTGCAGCTTGGCGAGCCCTAGATCGCAAGTGGGAGAAGACTGATCCCTTGCTAGAATTTTCTTTCAGTCAGAAGGCGAAAGAGGATCGCCAGAAAAAGAAACAGGCTGAGGAAGTTGCCAAATCAGCTAAGATAGCTAAAAAGAAAGGTGTCCAGAAAGACAAGAATAAACCAAAGGTAGTTGATTCTTCGGCCACTCTAGATTTAGATCTAGATGCTGACCAAGCGGAAATGGAAGGCGATGATTTTGAATTAGATGAAGCCAATGCCGGACAGAGTGTTAAGAAATTAAGAATGCAGAAAATTCTTTTAATAGTTATTTTTATTTTGGGTATCGGCGGTGTCTTCTTCGCCTTTAATTTTCGTAGCCAAGAAAAGGCTACTAAGGAAGCAGCTATTGGTGTGCAAGAGATGGCTGTTTTAAACAAACCTCAAACCCTGCAGGTCAAAGCCATAATTGCTGGTCGAGAAGATATCCATCAAGATGCCTATATCTCCGGTCGGGTGGTTAATGATATTATCCAGACTGACGGTAGTTATGAAGAAGCCCTGTCTCATTCCCAAAATAATATTCAGAAAGCCATAGCTGAAGGTGAAAAGTATTGGCCAGAACCATTAAGTGGTACTGAAGCTAAAGACAATTTAAAATTTCCTCTAACTTTTGTGTGGATGATTTACAGCGAGAAAGAAGCTAACATGTTGCTCTTAGCCGAAGTGGATAAGTTGAATACTAAGCAAGCTGATTATTCTTTAATCAACATGGAAAAGAAAAGAATTGTGCCCATAGCTGACAAACCCAACCACTATTATCTAGAAGCAGAAGTTTCTATTATGGCCAGTGAATTATTGCCAGTAGGGGAGGGTGAAGAAGTAGCAACAACTGAGACAACGGACGAAACAGCCCTTACTGATATAACTACTGTTGCAGAGGCAGATGAGGCACCTACTGAGACTTCAACCACCACTACTGGTACTTGGGTAGTAATTAGTGAAACAGGCACTGGTTTTTTGAATGTTAGACAGGGTCCCGGTACTAACTATGACTTGGTTGGCAAAGTAACGCCGGGTGACAGACTGCCATTCTTGGAAGAGAGTAATGGTTGGTACCAAATAACTTTAGTTGATGGACAAACCGGTTGGATAGTAGCCACCTATGCTCAAAAAATAACTGAGTAGTGGACAGATTGTTTGGTTCTTTTTTTAAATGTGCTATAATATAAACATGTTTGTGGATAGTCAATCTGTCTGGTTGGCACCTTCCAACAAATATGCTATAATATATTTAGGAAATAGGCAGTGGACTAGCACGTAGCCATTAGCTATTTTCTAGTTAATAATTAATATTTTAAAATTATGCGAAAACTTAAAGGTTTCACATTGATCGAACTTTTGATCGTGATCGCCATCATCGCAATTATTGCGGCTGTGGTCTTCGTCGCTTTGGATCCTCTGACCAGGTTCCAAGACGCTCGTGATGCTGCTCGTTGGCAGGATATTTCTGCTGTGATGAGCGCTATCAAGGTCAATCAGGTCGATAACGGCGGTAGCTATATTGCAGCTGTCTCCGGCTTAGCTGCCGGCGAAGTCTTCCAGATTGGTACAGCAGTCACTGGTTGTAATTTAGATGCTAATGCTACCCCAGCTGACCACTGCGATACTGACGCACCCGATACCGATAACTGCGTTTCTTTGGCAGGTTTAGTTACGGCTGGTTATTTGGGTGAAGTACCTGTCAGCCCTAATGGCGCTGGTACTTGGACCACTGGTCTAACTGGTTATACTATTCAGCGCGACAGTACTGGTATTATCACTATTCGCGCTTGCGAAAGTGAAAACAGCCCAGAATTAACTATTTCTCGCTAACATTAGCTTGGACAATAGTTGATTAGTTACACGCTAGTCCATAAAAACAGGGGTCTTTCGACCCCTGTTTTTATTATCCGCAACCGGTTGACATAACTTGACTAAATTACTTGGTTGACTTTTGAAAATATGCTATAATTTAGATACAATTAAATATCAACAATTAATTTTTACACACATATGAGTAAGCACTTATTTAGAATTTTTACTATTAAGTCCAGCTTAATAATTTTAATGCTGTCTTTGGGCATATTTTTCGCTTGGCAGATGGTGCGGGCCGCCCAATGCGGATCATTTATACCATCTCAAAAACGTGGTACTTGTCTTTCGGGTGTTGAAGGTTCTACCTATTGGAATGGTTCCGAAAAACGTTGGGAATGGACTTGTGACACTCTGTTGTGCAATGCCCCGGGCGGTTGCGGAAATAATGTGGTTGACCCAGGTATGCTTGAAGAATGTGATGGCTCGGATTTGGATAGCAAACAATGTCAAGATATCCCCGGCTATACTGGTGGCACTTTAAGCTGTAGTAGTTGTAAGTTTAATGTGTCAGCTTGTATAGAAGATATCACTTGCGGTAATGGTAAAATTGATCAAGGTGAGGATTGCGAAATTAATCCTTTGAATTTAAATGGTCAAACTTGCGCCAGTCTGAAAAAGGGGACGGGCACTTTGGGTTGTAATGCTGAGACCTGCACTTTTGATGTCAAACAATGTCAATTTTGTGGTAATGGCAAAGCGGAAAATGCTGAACAATGCGATGGTGGTGATTTAAAAGGCGCCAGCTGTCAGAGTTTAGGCCTGGGCGACGGTACTTTAGCTTGTGCTAATTGCCAATATTTGACTGATGATTGTAGTGACAGTGAAGGAGTTTGTTTTAATGGCATTTTAGAAAAAGGCGAAGAATGCGAGTGGCCTAATATTTTTAGAGACAATGCTACCTGCCAAACCTTGGGTTGTGGCACTGGTTTTTTAAAATGTAATGCTTTTATTTGTAAATTTGATAAATCAAGTTGTGAGGATCCAACCTGCACTAAAGAAGTGAGCAGTTTACCTTGCGTTAATCCGATATGGAGTGACTGGCAGACTATAAAAGAAAGTCCTTTGATGCAGTTTGTCAAGCCCTGTCCTAATTGTGGTCCAGCCAATGGTCGTTCCTTTGATGTGTTGCCAACCGATGTCTATGATTTATGTAAAAATACCAAACAACTTAGCGTGACTATCCATGATTGGTCAGAAAATGGCAGTAAGATAGGCTGGCGTTGGTTTTGTGGCGATAATATGTGTCAAGCTTGGGCCAAGCCCAAGTGTCGAGCTGATTTAGCTGATACTGACACTTGTACAGCTACTGGTGCCGGTTCCTATGCTACTAAGGCCGACTATGAAAAAAAGAGAGATAGTAAAACGGGTTTATGTGATATTGGTTTTGTTTCTACTGCCGATGCTTATATTAGCAACAGATATTGCGTTAAAGAACTTGGTAATGACCAATATGGTTTATATAATAGCTCTTGGCATTGTACAACCAATAAGCCTGGAAACACAGACAATATTTTATGTTCAACCAGTTGGGGCGGTAATGGTGTTTGCGGTTCGGAAAATGGTAAGACCTATTTAATGAGAGATAGTGTCAGGTGTAGTGATAATGCTTATTGGCAGGTAGAAGATAAAACGGAACAGCCCTATTTATGTGGCATCTCTTCTTATTTGGTCCCCGGTTCTATGTACTATGATGAAATAATGGTTAATGGTGTGCGCCATAGTGTTCTGAAATGGCAATGCCAATGGAAACAAGGCACTCGTTTGGGCGGTAAAGCTACTTGTTCCACTAGTTTGAATGGCGTTTGCCAAATTAGCTATTATTCTTTTGATGGTAAGTGCGGTAATGCTCTAAAAATGGAATGGCCAAGAAGTACCTGGCCGTATAAGCCTGGTGATCGTTATTATGATTTATGTGTTATCAATGATGATTTCTTAAATACTACTGTGGTGAGTTATAACGAAACGACCAAAACTTGGTCTTGGACTTGTTATGGCTATACCGGCCTGGGCGGAGGAGAGGGTAAGAATGCTCAATGTAGTGTACAAGCTTCTGCTCTTTGCGGTACGGCTAACAATGGCAGTTATTTAACTGAAGCAGCTGTGCGTCAAGCTGGGCCTTGTGCTAAGGGTACTTTGAAATATAATCGTATTTACGGCGAGGGTAGCTCTTGGTATTGGTATTGTACTGGCAAAGATGAGGCCTCCTCTGTACGTTGCCTAGCTTCCAAGTGCGGTAGTGCCTCTAACGGCAGTTTCACACAGCCAACTTTTGACGGTCGTAAAAGTACGGCCGGATTTCTATGTGGCCCTAACGGCCAGGGTACTGAACCTGGTAATCCAGTTTACAATATGACATTGCGCAAATCGCAATGGACTTGGGATTGCGATTATGGCGAGAAAGGCTATATTAAAGGT